>Ga0214477_100003_pt1 | contig 160436 bp, 112 predicted proteins | sample M1_20Mar14CPVII9_FD_165058 | JGI IMG/M metagenome (GOLD analysis project Ga0214477, IMG submission 165058) | Marine eukaryotic communities from Monterey Bay, California, United States - M1_20Mar14CPVII9sort6BwellC16 | ecosystem: Environmental > Aquatic > Marine > Unclassified | place: USA...
AAGCTACGTGAGTATACATTCATCACTTGGTTTCACAATCAGATCCCCAATGCTCAAATCAAGGGTGGTCTATGACCATTGTGCACAATTAACTTCTACTTACCTAATGTATGATGAACTGCCAATACAATTATGAATGGGGTTGGGACCTTCTTATCCCCGTTCTTTGTAAAGAATCTAATGTAGCCAAACTCGAATACTGATTCAATCTCCCATCCAACCTCCGATAGTACACCCATACATGCCAAAGAACTAGCCCATTTAACATCTCCATACCCAATTAAAGAGGGAACACAAAAAAGAGCTCCTACTGTATGTTGTAACATTAATACTTGATTGAATGGCCAATCGAGCATCATCTTTTCTAATACTTCTTCTTTACTCCAGTCCTTCTCAATCATACCAATTGCTTCTAGATCGGCTCTTCCTCCACGGTTGTAATGCCTTAAACCTATTATAATGTAGAGAAGATTAGAGATATTGGATATATGATGAGTATATGATATGAGAAGGTAAGATATTACATATTCACAAAATATATATGAGAAGGTTAAGATGTGATCTCAAACACACACACATATTATAATACATATCATATACATATACTCACATGCAGCATACAACCAAGGTTTACCATATGTAAAATATGATAATATCGGACGTGCAACAGTGAATACAATACCCCAACGTACAGCGAATCCACATGAGATATAGAGAAGTTCAATTGCATTAGCATCTTCTTTGAATGCCAATTCTATGGTAATTGATATTTTGATCGATGTAGGCGATCATGATTGAGGAAGAGACGATTGTAGATTAATGTAGCCGCTAATTATAGATGCCAAGTATTGTTTATATAATGTAGATACATAGGTTGGCTAGACGTGTCGCCTTGATTGTCGTCGGGGAGCAAAATAGCTAATGAATTTAGCGACTAAACGATAGCTCGTAGCACTGAGATATACAAGTGGTGAGTGTTGTGTTTATACGGCATGATATTAGCCACGGCAATAAGGATGCGGAGTTTAACCAATAAAAGGATTTGTGAATCATGCGGTATGACCGATGGTGACGGCAGTGATAAGAAATTACTCGAATGTGCTGCTTGTTTATCATCATATTTTTGTAATATTCAATGTCAACAACAATCATGGCCATTGCACAAGAAGGTATGCCGTCAAAGAAAGAAATCTGTCGTAAAGATACAATCCAATTGGAGAGGGTGGTATACTCGTAAGAGACTATTAATGAATGATGGTCAGGATAGGTGTGAGGTATGTGGAGCGCTTGATAGCAAAGATAAACAGTTAAACATTTGCAATGATTGCAAGTTATCATTATTCTGTTCGGTACGGTGTCAAGAATATGCGTGGAAGAAGAAGAATCACAAGATTGTATGTCAAGAAAGGCAAAGAGCTGCTATGAAAATACAGTTAGCTTGGAGGACAGTAATACTACGATCTAAGTCTGCAGTTAAGATTCAATCAAATTGGAGAGGCCTTAGATGCAGGTTAGCCAAAGCAAAAAGGAAGAAGGAGAACAATTCAAAAGCCCTCCAACATACACTAAACTGCGTGATATTATCTGTAGTGGTTTATATGATTCTCGAATCTATCGAATCAAGCGATGCATATGTGGTATGTGCTCTCTTTGCTTTTGCCAATAATGAAAGGGATTTGAAATCTTTGATGCGTTCATCAGAAGAGAGGTTGTTCACAGTAATAGACAATCCATGCGGTTATAAAAATATGGGGAAGAGTTTAGAATTGCAAAAAGATAGAATTACAACACCAAATACCGAAACACAAGCTGTTGAGAATGGCTCTACCACATCTGACACAACAACATATAGAGCTAAAAAAGATGGGTTATCGGAATGGGAAGACGCTTCCTTTGAGATTATTATTCTGGCATTATTTGGTGGCCTTTTCAGTATTATGTCAAGATACACAATTTCGATGATCGTTCTGTTATTCGCAGCAATTGCATTTTCCGGATATGAAGCTTTGACTATTTATTGTACTGGAGCTCTTTACATTGGTACACTTTGCATGTATAAAGGACGAGGACAATTCTTGGTCAACACATTTGATACATTTGATACATTTGAAATGTGCGAAACAATCTATCTAGAATTGGGTTCAACCTTCTGGCTTGGAGAGACTATCGTAATGTGGTCCTTGATATGTTGTGTGTGGGACAAGGCACCACTTTGTTTAAATGTCGTCCTTGTCACTGTTGCCCCGCTACTTACGCTATGGTTATGTGGAAGCATTTTAAGGTATTCAATACTGCTAGTAATGTCAACACTTTATGTGGTATGTGGAAAGGGGTCAATCACATTTGTAATGGGAACAGTGAGGAAAGATCCAACCCCTAATGAACCGCGGATTGAAATAATATACAACATGGTGGAAGTGACTATATTGGTTGGGTTCATCGCTAGCTTTGTATCGAGGTATACACCAATGGTATGTATTTTGTAGATATATCAGAGTCACTTTTACGCACATCAAACCCTCATTCGATACCCTTCCTCAGACAATATTTATGATAGCACTTTGGTTACAAATGATATACTCAGCATACAAAGGCACGCTTCCACACATTGATAACGCGTATTCCAGGGAAATGATCGCACCCCTGTTTGTCGATGTGTTTGGCATGTATTGTTTGTATATTGCTCGGAGCCAATTGTCCGTAGTCAACTTTTTTGCAAAGCTGGGATTTAGCTTTGATGAGGAGAGTGAAGAGAGCGAGGTTTTGCTGCATCGGTTTCTTTTCTGGTTAGGCGAAACATTCCTAATGTTTATGATTATGTGGCATGCAAGAACAAAGTGCGAGGAGCTGGTAATCTTCATTAGTGTTCCTTTACTATCACTGTGGCTACAGGGAAGAATTTTGAGGTATATCATGATTGTACTACTTGAATTATTGGTAGTGTTTGTTTCGATTGGATTCTTTGGTTTTAAGGATGACGATGAAGAAGAGAGAGAAGCCGGAGGGGAGATTACCGAGACAGACTCAGAGGATAAGATTACCGAGAAAGTAGAGGAGGAAAAGGTTTCCGAGAAGAAAGCAGAAGAGGAAAAGATCAACATAACAACTCAATTACAAGCTGATAAGAGGAAGAAGAAGACATTCAAGGGGAAGAAGAAAAGAACGAGAGTAACTTGATCGATTTCTCCATATCCATTTAGATTAGATTATAAAGTTAACATCGTATTAGCAAGTTAGCTAAGTTGGACTCCATTTATCATGCCAATGTATGGCAAGTCTGTCTTCCTCAAATGATATCGGCAGCCATATGTACCTCGAGTCTGATAGATTCTTTTCATTCCATCTGTCTGCAATAAAGATGAATCTTTCACTACCACTACTGTCTCCATCACCAACCACTGGCAAAACATATGTAGATTGTGAATGAAAGGTAGTATTTGCATCTAAACCTTGGGCTGGATTGCCCAACTCCTTCCAGGGTCCAAAGATGGATGTATAACTAACAGCAGATCTAGCAGCATTCGGTTGCCATGCAGTACATCCCGATCCAATAAAGTAATATGCTCCATCTTTCTTGAAGATAGTTGGTGCCTCCATGTACCTATCGATGAAGATTCTTGAGTAATTGCCTTTAGTTGATAGGTAGTCGTCACTAAGTTCTGTAACATGTAATGCAGCATTATCTTCGGAAGAGTAGAAGAGGTATGCTCTTGTATTATCATCCACAAACACTGTCAAATCTCTTGCCATTTGATTGGCATTTGATCTAAAGCTATTTATATATGTAAATGGTCCTTCAGGTCTATCACTTATAGCAACACCACTTCTTGCTCTTTTGTAATCCATACTATCAATATGTAACCACATTACAAACTTGTTAGTTCGTTCATTGTATACTACTTTTGGACGTTCGGCTACCTTATCAATGTTTAAATCATGTTCAGTATCATTTAATACGGTAGGCAAGACATTCCCATTATACCTCCAATTCAATAGATCTGTAGAAGAGTAGCAAGATATGCCAGTAAGATCAACTCGGGTACCTCCCCAATCAGCGTTTGACGGGGGTAGGTATGTACTACCAACTTTGATTTCACCATACCAATAGTATGTATTATTATAGAATATGAATCCACCACCATGTGCATTGATTGGTTTGTTCTGTGTATCTAGAAAGATTGAACCGGGATGTATGTACTTTTTGTCATTGTCGTAATCTAATATTGATGATGATGAATTGATTGGTATAGAAGTTGTAGATCTTATACCTTGAAAGTGTTTGTTTGTAAGTACTACGGAGAAGCATATACATAAAATAGTAATTGTAATACATGATGGGAGGTAGCTATAGTATCTTCTTTGCCGATGATACACATCACAATCATTCTTTGAAAGTAGATGTGAATGCTCATTCATTTTGTTGTTGCAATGGTTTCGTCGCCTCATAAAAACCGATACAAATGACGACCCCTAAATAAAAAGGACTTCTTTCCCTGTTCTTTGTAGTGTATCGGTCAAAGTGCGGCAAATATCCGACCTCAACTGCACACATCAAATCTTTGCCGTGCCGTCTGACATCAAGATACAACGTATATGTGGGCCAACACCTGAATTTATTACACATGTAAGCACAATAACAAGAGAAAAGGATACCATTAAGGTATCCTAGCCTCTCAAGGCAGCACAACAATTGACCGAATGAGCGTGCATCGTCGCTAAATAGCGATACCCAATCATCGCTAATACCCTACATTTTAAAGACAAAATGCTATTTTCAGCGATGACTATTTTACTCTGGACTCCCTATTAAGTTATTGCAATAAGCAATTACCATGATGTGGTGCCGTCGACGGAATAGCAGCCGCCGGAGTACACCGATGCGAGTGCCTGCCGTGTGGATGTTTAGTAGGCACCCATAGGCGTCTATCGATACGCCGGTAGCATGGATAGAGACCGTTTATAGCCCTCGAAAGGACACTAACTGGTGCATCATCGTTAATTGATGTGGTTGAGGGTCGCGGCGTCGAACGATATCGCCCGGCATCATGATATGGCCATCCTACATTCTTTATATGGTTATAATAAAGGACTCGACGTGGCCGGACGTCTATTATGATGGTCTAAATGTGTTGCAATCGGAGTAGTAGTATGGTTACGATGGGTGGCTGGTCTACCTAATGGGCTATAACTAGTTAAATATACAAAAGTAATTGTCCTGGCCAACAGATTAGCGTATCTACAGCTAGTTAACTAACGTATAATACTATCCAGGACAATTACTTTTGTATATTGAATGAGCATCGGTTGACCTCGTGTGGCTTATTATCATGGTTGATACTATTTTTGTGTGTGGAGGATACTGCGTTACCTTGAAAATTCATATTCATTTGCATTTTTTTGAGCTCATATCCTGGGATGTAAACTCATTTCAAGTAAGGGTATCCGATTGTTGTGGCAGGTAGGTAGGCGGCCGCACCCGCCCGGGCGCCGGGCGGGCGGTAGGTACTATAGCTATTGTAGTAAAACTCCCGCTGCCACGAGATAAAGCAACTTGAAAGTGAGTACATCGGCTACACGTCCGTATATTACTTCTAGAAAGGCCCAGGCGATAAGTTTTATTATTGTTGCAAAAAAGCCTTGGTAGATTGTCAAAAAAAAGCTAATCAAATCTCAACTCATCAACGCACCTCAAAATTATGGCTGATACTAACGATCAACCAATGACTGATGTTACTACCAACTCCTCTGACTCTGATGATCCATCAACATATCTATCATTATTATCAGAACCATTGAAATCATATGCAATCAAGGCATTTTCTCCTCCGCCAACAATATCAGAGGATACCACTGCCACAGGTGATGATACAGCCACAAAGCGATTGGATGAACTTGAAATATCCACACGGTCTCATTTACTAACATTAGTTGAACAGTTACACAGTATTACTAATGATAACGGCGAGCAGGCTATATCACTGGCAATTGAAACAATATTAGGATATCTAAATAGTGTCACACTATTATGTCTACATGTTACTCGTCATCACACCTCAACTACCTCCACAACAACAGCTAGTCAATACTACTCACACCTAACAAACATATCAATAATCAAAAAGTTACCATTTTTATTGCTAGAGGATACAATCGATTCATTACCACTTCAACACATTCAAACAATCTGGTCCTCCTCTCAATACCCCACTAAAACCATCTCTTCACTAACTTTACAAAATAAATTAACCTCACCCTTAATCTTCACAGCACCATCAAAACTAATACTATTACGTATATGTAACAAAATATTAAAACTATTAAGTAATTCCAATGTAGATTCAGAATTTGCAGGTACTATAATGATATTATTAACAAAAGTTTTTCCTTTGAGTGAACGTAGTGCTATTAATGTATTGGGTAGTTTTAATGTTGGGAATGAGACGGTTTTTGAAGGTGAAATTGAGTTTCATGAAAAGCATACTGGTACTGGTGATGGTGAGAATAATAAGGGAAGTAGTAGTAATATTGGATATGACTTTTACAAAACATTCTGGAGTGTACAATATATATTCACAGATCCAACAACAACAATCTTATATTCTAAGAATAATGGATTATCACAAAGTGATGCTGCCAATGCATATAATTGTTTCATGAAGGATATTACTTCTATATTAGTTGCTTTGGAAAGTAGTAGTACATCTGTTGCCAAATCATTAACAGAGGAGGATACAACAACAGCAACAACAACAGCTCGACATCACAAATATTTAACATCAAGTCAATTACTACATTTACAATTAAAAGATGTTCAATTACGTATACACTTCTTAACACAACTACTCATCATCTTATCATATTTATCATCACCTACGGTAACATTACCAACGGGTGTTGCAAGTACGGCGGGTAGTAATACTGAAAAGTTAAGTAATCAAATTAGGGTTGCGCAGATGAAACAATTAAGTTTGATTGAAAAGAGGACTATGTGTTTGTTGTCGAGTACTACTCCTCCTGTTGGTAAGTTGTTTGTTTTGTGTTAAGTTTGTGGTTGTTTGTGTATATGATACTGACCCTCTTCTTTTGATTAATACACCTTCTCTAAACATAGGTGAAAACATGTTGAAATGTTTAAAGTGGATATTAAAAGAACGTGAAATTATATGGCGTAATTGGAAACGTTTCAAATGTAATCCAGCATTGGATAAGGTTGGTAGTGTGTCGGGTAGTAGTGGATTGGATGTGAAGAATAAGTTGTTGGTTGGTACAAAGCGCAAGGCTGCTGCTGCCTTGGAGGAGGAGAAGAGTAAAGACAAGAAGATGAAGGATGATGATGCCATTCAGATTACAGACTTGGCACGAGATACTGCAAGTCAAGATCCACTACCACCCCAACTCAAGACATTCCTTGAACCATATACCGACGCCCTTGATCCGGAAAATGGTATCGAAGGCGAGTATCATCCACGTAACGATTCGGTATATTCATGGCGTGCATTACGCTTAATGGCTCGTGATCAAAATGATTCAGGTCAACTGAATAAGTTTGACAAAATCCGACGTAAGGATGGTGATTTTGAAGGTATGGTACGTGATATGGCCAAAGAGAAGGGTGATACAATTGGTGGTACTTTACCGGAGGACTATTATGCAGAGAAACCTGATGATGATACACCAGAAAAGAAGGATGTTGACATGGATGATGCTGCAAGTGTTGGTACGCCCGAGGAGGAAACTATTGCAAAGAAGGAACAGATGGAAGAGTTTGAGAGGGCAGCAATGGAATGTGAGGATGATTTGTTAAATGATAAAGATGACGGAAAGGAGAAGGGGGTTGAGGTCAAGTCTGGGGAAAAGGCCGAACCTTCCAAGAAGGAAGATAGTGGAGTCAAGAAGGAAGAAAAGGATGACAAAAAGTCCAAGGAGAAAGGTGGTTCTTCTGGCAAAGCAGAATCATCAACGTCGAATGGTCAAGAGAAGAAGAAAGAAGAGTCAAAGAAGTCGAATGTGGCAGCAAAGAAGAAAGAGGACGCGAAGAAGAAAGATGAACCAAGGAAGAAGAAGTCTCCCGAGAAGAAGGATGACAAGAAGAAGAAAGATGAGCCCAAGAAAGGCAAGGAAGATAATAGCAAGGCAAAGGATAACGGAAGGAGCAAACGTGGTGGCGGGAAATCACAATCTAATGAGAAGGACACAAAGAAGGATGTGAAGAAGGATACCAAATCAGATAACAACGGTAAGAAGACTGGACGTGCCAAGTTTACACCCCCTGAAGGTGATAAATCAAAACAGAAGGACGAGGCAATCAGGAATAACTCCTCGAGAGGTAGGCAATCAGGTGGTAGAAGAGGTAGCGAACGTAATGATCGGCAGCAACCCGATCGAAATGACCATGGCCACAGAAGAGATAACAGCACGGATGGTCGACGAAGTCAGATACCTGCCCCTTCTCATAACCGTAGTCAGAGTAGGGACGGAAGAGATAACCATAGGGGGAATTCAAGTAATGATATTGGGCGAGATACAAGTAGGGGTCGAGATGCCAAGTCACGATCTCCTCCTAATGAAGGCGGTGGACGTAATGCACCACGCTCTGCTCAGCAAGGGAGTGGACGAGGTGGTTGGCAACCTCCTCCTCAAGGTCAAGGCCGTGGGGCTCCCCAAAGGGGTGGCCGAGGCGGCGGTAGGGGCAGGGGAAGCAGGCGTTAATTAATCAAATTGAGTAGATGTATTTGGGGACACTTTCCTCATAGAGAGAAGACCTGTTTAGATAAGTTTATGTTACACAAATACAGCCGAGTCCAGAAAATGAGCCTCTTGAGGACCTTTCACACACACTTACTATGACATCAAACTTATGAGAAGATATGCCTACTTTTGATTGAACATCTAGCCAAGTTGAATACCACCTTGAGATTAGACCATCAAATGGATCTACTATTTACATTTACAAATATCATACATCACAAAACAAGCTACTTATGCAAGCAAATCAAGCTATATTGAAGTGGCATATGGAGACACCTATTGCTGCAGATCATCAAAGTTGGATTGTATCCTTCACAAGTAATCCATGACTACAGATTTGATCACCAAACAATATGGTTACGACACTGTAAAGTTATCTTATGGTTCAATCTATCAAACAAGGTATCTCCCTATGGGTACAATTACTCATCAGAACCTTCAGTAAACTCTTCATCAAAATCCTCATCATCAAAATCAAACTCCTCCGCTTCCTCATCTAGTATATCTTCAGATGAATCTTCATCATCTAGTTCATCAATCAGGTCTCCAGATGAACCTTCGTCCAATCGAAGATCTTCATCAAGTGAGTCTTCGGATGAAGATTCATCATCTAGTTCGTCTTCCATGGTACAGACTCCTGTGTCATCTGTCGTAAAATCTCGCACAAGCCTATTGATTCGAAACTGCATTCGGAAGTCACGAGCCACCGGTAGATTTGTCCATGTGCAACATAAAGTTTGACCCTCTTCACATGCATAAAGAGTCATATCACTTGGACAAGAGCGAGTTACGACAAGAGGGTTATTGCAATCCACTCGAGCTAGCTTACGTCCTCGACGAAGAGAAGGAGGGGTATCTCTAAATCTAAATTGACACTAATATCCGCCGCAGCACATACAGCAGCAGTTGCAAGTAATAGTAAAAGCTTCATATTATTCTAGTATTGTTTGATTTGTGTGTTTATGTCTGGTACGCATGTAGTAATGAAGAGAAGAGTAATCTTTGAGTGGGATTGCATGAGAAGTCCCACTTCATTCAGGATACCCATCATGGTATCCTTTATGAGAGTTTTCATCATCAATCATCAGCCATATCAGCAATGTGTTCATCTGAGTGTAGGCTCAGAGGGGTGATAATGGTTGGCCATAAGATAGTTGCCTGTTAAAACATGTTGCAGAGATGTCATTCTTTGTTACGGCGTCGGCAATCGTCGGGGTTACGAAGCCGATCGACAGCAGCTGCAACAACATACATCAACATTAGAGGTGCTCACCATCAACTACTATCATCATCAAATAGACGGGGTTTTACGATGATTGGTTTACTTGATTGTGGCATACACAACAGTATGAAACATTATAACAATGGAGAGCGGTATCTGCATGTATCAGTACAACTAAACAGCAAACATGATGTCTCTCAGAGTATAAGAAATCGATATCCAAACTTTCGACATTGCAATACAATCGAAGAACTAACTCAGATGGCATATGATTACAAAGATACTATATCACCTCGTGATATGTGTGCATACTGGTCAGCAACATCCAAACATCTTCAACTACCGAGGAATATGTCAGCTCCAAATAATACTAAAATATATGATCAGATGAAAGAACTGTTAGTAAAAACAATTCAATTTGAAAGATATAACTATAGAGATCTAGCAACAATATCCATAAGCATGGCAAGAATGATAAAGAAAATTAGTAATGATCGTAATCAACAAATACTACACAATGGAAGTCTACATGATATTCTCATTCATATACTCATTGGCAACAACTCAACGAACAAACAACATATATTCACAGAGATAGCAAAGGCATCGGTACCAATACTTGATAAGTTTGATGCCCGTCATCTGTCAAACTTGATTTATGCATTTGGACTTGCTGAAGTTACTGCTATACATGATGTGGAAGATGATGGTAGTACCTTCTTTGATGCACTTGCACAGGCGGCCATAACCAACTTGAATGAGTTCAACGAGCAAGATATTTCCAACATGGTTTGGGCATATGCGGCATTGAATAAACGACACTCTCAACTCTTTAATGCGGTAGCAAATCATATCATTGGACTTGACAATCTTGTTGATTTCTGGCCACAACACTTGTCAAACACAACTTGGGCATATGCCACACTCAATGAGAAACATCCGATGCTATTTGATAAAGTTGCAGAACATATAATTTCGCTTGACAACTTAGATCGGTTTGGTTTTAGGAACATAAACAACATTATGTGGGCGTATAGAACTGCAGGAGAAACGAATCCAAAGAAGTTATTCAACAAACTGACACAAGCTCAAGATAAATTTACATCTTGGGATAATAAGCCCAAGAAACGTTTTGGAGATAGTCAATCAATAGAAGAACTAACTCAATTGGCACATTACCGTAGAAATAGAATGAACACTCGTGAAATGTGTGCATTTTGGGCTGAAATGTCCAAACATCTTCAAACGGGGCAGAAAAGATCACATTCCAATATGAAGAGGAAGAATGAATATGCTCAAATGCAAAGACAAGTGGATGACATATTAGGACATACATTACAAGATATCAACTCATTCGGTACTAGAGACTTGGCTACAATTGCAATTAGTTTAGCGAAGATTATGAGGAAGAATAATGTTGACGAAAAGACATTTGATAGTAGTGCACATCAAGTTCTGAATAATGTCCTCATTGGCAATAACTCAAAGAACAAACAACATATATTCACAGAGATTGCAAAGGCGTCGGCACCAATACTTCATGAGTTTGATGCACGGCATCTGTCAAACCTGATTTATGCATTTGGACTTGCACAAGTTACTGCGTCGATGGATGATGATAGAACCTTCTTTGGTATACTTGCTGATCATATTGTTACTCTTGACAACTTGAATGAGTTTTTGCCACAAGGGCTATCAAACTTATTATGGGCGTATGCAAAATCGAAAGAGCCTCACCCAAAGCTGTATAAGAAACTGGCTAATCACATTGTTGCACTTGATAGTTTGGATAACTTCAAACCTCAAGAAGTATCGACCATTATATTGGCATTTGCAATACAGCATGAGCAACACCAGATGCTACTTAAGAAGATGGTGGATCACATATTAGGGCTCGAAAATTTAAGACATTTCAATGAACAGGTTCTTTCCAATATACTCTTGGCATTTGCCAACGTCAAAAATAAACAACCCAAACTGTTCAGGAAGATAGCTGATCATATAATTTCTCTCCCCAGTTTGGATGAGTTCAAACCACAGGCTCTTTCGAACATACTATGGGCATTTGCTACTGCAAGTGAATCACATCCTCATCTCTTCAAGAAACTGGCAGAAGAAGCAATCAAGCGACAAGCAGAGTTCAAACCTCAAGAGATATCCAACTTTCTATGGGCATATGCTACAAATGGTCAAGTCAACAAGCATCTATTCGCATCTCTAGTGCCATCAGTGAAGGCAAACTTAGACAAATACAACGCTCAAAACTTGGCAAATATTGCATGGGCATATTCAGTTGCAAATGTTGATGCTCCATCTGTATTCAATGATGAGTTCCTAACCGCTTGTCTAAAGAAGGAGAATGACTTAAACATTGAAAACTTATGTCAGCTTCATCAGTGGCAGTTGTGGCAAGATGAGATCACGTCTGACATTAGTTTACCCGAATCACTTCAAATGAAGTGTTACGAAGCATTCATAGCAAAAGACCCTATCCCATCAAAGTTACAAGATGATGTTGTATCCATCTTATCATCTATGGGTCTACAACAACAAGAAGAAGTATTAATGGAAAGTGGGTATCGGATAGATGCAATAGTAGAAGTGAATGGAAAGCAAATTGCAGTTGAGGTTGATGGACCATCTCACTTTATCGGCAGAGAACTGACGGGTAGTACAATTCTTAAGCACAGGCAAGTTGCAAATCTAGACGGAATGGAAGTTGTTTCTGTACCGTATTGGGAATGGGATAAGCTCAATAAGGACGGTGACAAGAAGCAGCAATATCTTCAAGATTTGTTAGGTGTGCAAGATATTTGTACATGAGTATACTCACTAGTCTGCAAAGATAACGAGGTTTTACTCGATTGGTATATTTAATTATCATTCCATCAAGTATAGAAGTGCTACATTGTTATTGATTGACAGATCATTTCCATTTACAGTAGTATAGTATATCCGCTTCACATCTTCTTTCCGACATGATCAACATAGTACTCTCCTTCTATGGGTGCAGTCCACTTGTAGGAGATGGATTGAGTTTATAATGATCAGTATCATCTTCTTCACTAAATACACTCTCAGGAATATCACACGGCTCCTCATCTTCACTGAGAACACAATCACTACAGAACTCAACAACCTCCCTTGGATCCATATTAAACATATCCTCAAATACGTCACAGTTGCCTGTTGATACACAGCGATCAGCACAATATCTCATCGGATCATCAGATACCATACGCTCATCCTTTCTTCTACGAGGTGATGATATCGATCGATCAACTCCACTGGTAAACCCTGGTACATTCATGGGTTGATCTAAATCTGTCTCGAAGACAAAATTTGATGGGATTGTAGGCTCCATACGTTCCCATTGTTTGCGTTTCATAATGTATTCTGCCTCGGCTTTATCTTTGTTCGATAAACGTTGAACTTCTCCATCAATCCTATACGGATAGAGCGTATACATATCATATGAATGAGTTAGATGATAATATGTATAAAGCAAGACATAAACACTGCAATTCATATCAGATGATAAATGATAATCTGTATAAAGCACGACATAAACACCGCAATTAAAAACAACATATAAAGGTATGATATGATACTATTAATCGCACTGCTATTGCAAAACAACAACAGAAGCTTACATATCAGCAATATGATCTTCGAGATGTAGAATTGTCGGAGGACGATGAACTTGTTGTGTCAGTTGAAAGACAAAGGCATTTGTCGGTATGAGAATCAAACTACCAGTAACGGTGGTTGATAAGATGTTGATAGTCGTCGATAGCTTCATGATATGGATAGTTTATTAGACTCAATGAGGTCGAGTTGAAGATGAATAAATGATGATGGGTTAGGATGCATGATGAACGCAGATGAAATATCATAACTTCATGGATACGGCGATACAACGAAATCTTTTTTCCTAGAGAGGAAGAAGGATATTATCTTCGTAGTGAGTTGTAGGGCCGCTTCATATGATCGGCCTCTACTATCTGATTTGGTAGTCCATTGTAGCAGTAGTAGTATTAACGGTGGCAATAGCAGATCTTTGAATTGAGATATAGAAAAACTCAAACACAACAACTATCACCTCACCTCGTACAATAGAGAAGATAACAAAGAACTTTGCAACACACACAACAACTATCGACCTATTGGATAAGCACTAAATATATCACTTTCTAACTTTAAATCATCAACCCGATTCAGTTTTAATTGCGTTAGCTCAACAATGGGAAGAAACTGTTCAGAGTGTGGAGATTGGTGTAGTAATAGTAGATTTAGTAGCAACCAATGGAGAAAAGGCCAAGGTGTTTCACGTTGCAAAGATTGTGTTTCGGGCATTTCTCAGCAACAATTTAATGGTGGCACAGGATTTAGAATTACCACGTATCAATGTGGAGAATGTTATGGAGAGTTTGATACTCAAAACGAATTAAATATGCATATGCAAGTACATCGTCCTCGTAACTTTTCATGCCCAGTATGTGGAGATCAACGATTTGCATCGGGAGCAAATGCTGTACAACATGTCGAGAGCGGATATTGTCGTGGATGCAGAGGAAAAGATAATGCTCGTACGCAGATATATCAATTTGCTCAGAGACAACGGAGTATGCAAGGATTCTTGAATGGTACTCCTCTCTTGACAAATGGTGGATACAACGACCATGTTCCTGACAAACCATATAAATGCAATCAATGTACCAAGACATTTCGTAATCTGAGTCAACTCATGCAACATCAAGATAATAAGCACAACAATTCAAGGTTGAGGCTTGGGTATTAATATCGGTGTATATGAGTTAGTACAGATTCTTTGATTCAGTATTAGTATCTTAGACTTATCAAAACTTGATAATTGTAAGATATAATAAAGAATTAAACCAAACTAAGGTTGATTTATGTTTAGAAGAATGATCTAGCATAACAATATGCTAGGCTGCACATTAACCTTCTTCCCTTTTTATTCGCTTAGACTGTCTCACCTAAATCATTTCCGAGTAGAGGCGTTGTTTCTTTTGCAAATCCCAGCTGACTGTATTCTCTGTCAATCTGTTGAGCTCTCTGCACCAACACTTCAAGCAAACACCCATCATTCATATTCTGAAAATCTTTGATCGTCTTATCAACTGCCCACTCTGCCCCGGGGGTGATATAGGGCCATAACTTTGATCCGATTATTGTTAATGTAAGTTGATAATAAAGTGCAGGGTATACTTTCTCCCAGGCAACCTTAATGGGTGTTGAATTTGTTGTAGGTACCATCCTCTTATTACAAACGTTAATCCTTGAATCAAGAGCATCAAATGCGGCTTTAAACAAGATTAATGAGTGTTAGTTTTTGCATCATGTACCAGGAAAAGAACCAGCAAAGAAGTTCTAAACTTACCAGTGATTTGAATGGGTACTACGGAAGTACATCCCTGTAATGCTAGAAGATGAATCAAAACAACAAAGTGAGAAGACTACTCAATTCATATCATCTGCATAATATACGACCCACCTTGTTCAAATTGCTTGCTCAAGACGAAATGGTCTTCTCCATCAACAACATGTACTTCTTGATCCTGATGGGGTGTGGTACTTCCAGTTTCATTATCTTTCTGGTTCATCGCGTCAGCTGAAGTAGCCTCTTTTACATGATCTAATCCATCTGGTAGCTCAGCCTTCTTCTTCTTCCGATCATCTAAAGTATCATCCAAATCATTAATTTGCTGTTCTCTAGATCGGAGTGTAGCATTTTTTAAGATCTTTGTTAATGCATTGGCTGCAGAATCGTGTAACGACGCCCTTCCTCCATAATCTAGTTGTTTCATTAATGACTGCCAGAATATAGAAACTGAAGCTAGAATTGCAATAGAGACAGTGTACTTTGCTTTATGATCGGAGTTTGTAGATTGTGCCAATACAGCCAAGATTCCGCTAACTATTTATTAGAGGCATTGAGAAGTAAGTTAGCCGCAAGATATTATATATCATGCGGTATAATGAAACAAGCAATATCATACTCACTTAATGTTATAGCAATAGATGGAAAGAATAGTAATCTGTCGTAGATACACTAAATTTTAAGAAGATGTGTAGGAGGTAAGTATTTGCAAATAATATTTTATTGTCATACATATCTTAACATACATAATATACCACACAAATGTAAAGGTGCAAGAAGATGCTTCTGATGTTCCATCAATACCGATGATGTCATGTACCCTAATCGAAGTCCTTCTTCTTCCTCTTCATTAACGCATACCTCTCCTTCTGCTGATATACAAGCCTAAACCTCGAGGGGAGGGGGCAAAGAAAGGTGAGTTTGTCATGTTATGGCGGTGACTGTATGGTATGTGCTATTGCAATAACAATCCAATCGAAGATATATATCATAATGTGAACTACCGTATGTTTGGAATGAAATGCAAAAATAAAATTTAGCGAATTTATTTTGAAGTCAATATATCGAGTTAGAACTTCGTTCTTTTTAGGAAGCAAACTACATGATCTGAACTTTGCTTCGTAAAAACAACAAAGGACCTAGTACATATCTTCATTGATAAATAAATTCGCTAAATTTCTAGGTGGGTTCAAAAACATACCATGGAGGATCGAACTCGTGGCCTAATTTTGAGTGCGAAAGGTAGTCAAGACTATAATTTTATCTGGATACTTCCTTCGCAGTCGAATATGGAAAGTCAGCTCAACATTGAACGCATCATAACTCACGCACTAAATATGTTATGGCACTATATGATGCATCAATGGATAGGGCTTTATATAAGCTTTCCATCGATATGTGGGTCGGCTATGTAGACTTCACCTGAAAAAAAATTATTGCATAACATTCCAAACATACGGTACTCTTGGTGAGATCTTTTACCGTATGCTGGAGAGTAAAATATCTTTAGTACGTAAGTATCACTCTAGTCATCTCTCTAGAGTGGGCTGTCTTTATGATGATATACAATAATATATTTGCCATCTATCTTGTAGTGGTCTTCTATCTTTGTGCTCAATTTAATGCGAGCACGGCGTATAGAATCGCATTTCAATTCCAACAACAATCACATCAAAATTATAGAAAGATATCTTCTTCTACTCTCCAAGGAAGTGATGTATCACCCGAGAATATCAATAATGAATCTATACGACATGCTATTGATAAGCTTGTTTCAAAAATAGATCCTACCGGAGATAATAATAAATTGCCATCATCTACATCATCTAAGCAATCCTCAATAGTAAACATCATAGGGTCAGGATTATGCCCAACGTTACTCAACTTACCACTCTCAACACTACATATTCTATCACAAGCAGATGTTGTCTTATATGATTCATTAGGATTATCATATGAAGATATAATGCAAATTGTTCCATCTCATTGTGAGGTTATATGTGTCGGTAAACGAGGAGATCAACCAAGTTGGAAACAGTCCGAAATAGATGACTTGATATTGCAAAAGGCAACTGAATCAATAGATTTACAATCATCATCAGACATAGAACAGAAGCAAACAATAAAGGGTAAGAATATAATACGTCTCAAAGGGTAAGTGATGCTGCAGTGTAGTGTTCCTATCCATATCAAGCAGCTAATGCTCACATCTTATGCTCTTTCAAGAGGAGACCCCTTTTTATTTGGCCGCACCCGAACAGAGATTGAAGCTCTCCGCTCAAACAATCTTCAGTATACATATACTCCAGGTATATCGAGTTGTATTGCAGGACCTCATTTGGGTGGTATACCACTAACAGATCCATCGTTAGATTGTCAAAGTTTCGGAGTTTGGTCAGGTACAGATGCATTTGGCCAATCATGGGGATTAGATGATGAAGATGGCAAAACGAAAGAGTGGAAAGGAGTGGGAGTAGATGTGCTAGTCTTTCTCATGATTGGAAGGCTTGATAAGCTTGAAGCATTATGTAACTTGATTGCAAATGGTAGTGGTGATGATACAGGGAAATGGAATAAGAACACTCCTTGTGCAGTAATACAAAATGCAGGAGGCACCGCAGAACCATCTATTCAAAGAGTATGGAGATCAACATTAGAAAACATGGTGCGAGATATCAAGAAGGAAGATGAGACACTAACAAGTGTTAGCCCTGCAGTGTTTGTGGTCGGAAGAACAGCTGCTTTAGACCTATTATCACAGGATTCACAATAGGCAGGATGATATTATGGTGGTACCAGACTTTTAACTTCTAATATCGTTTACATTACATCATACGCTTCACGAAAACCAACACCAATAACTTTGGACTTTTAATTGGCTAAAAGATAACCTCCGATGGCCATGATAATACCACCAAAAGCTAGAGTAATATGATGTGTATAATCGGTACTTTGTCTTAAAGAACGAGAAGACGGAGTTGGAGATGTATCATCAGTTGATTCGTCGTCGGCAGTAGAGTCGTCGGGAGCCGATGTATCAATCACTTCACCATCTGATGTGGTTAGCAAAGGAGCATCATCATCATCACTACCACAAACCTCAAAATTATTCTCAGCACACTCCTCGAAATGTTCTGAGGGTGGCTCTGTAACTTGATGAGGTCCAGTCTGGATGTAATCATTCTCAATCATTTGATCATTGGTAACAGCCAATGTCAAATGAGAGAAGGGCAAGTAACCCTGTAAATAACTCTGCTGATCAATACCGAATAAGATATTAAGACCATCACTCATTCCCTCATATAGATCTTCCGACACATCTGATGCAACTGCATACGCTGCATTATACTCTCTTAAGAACTCAACACCACACTTATGATTGGGTTGACCAGGAAAGTATAGCCCAACGGTTGACCAATCTTTACTTTCATCTGGACTGCAGCTTTCCACGATGGCAGTCTTCCAAGCATCACAGTCGTTTGAATCTACAGTCACATCAATTGTATTTGATTTGCCGTTCTCCTCAACCCCTGACTTCATAGCATCACAACGCTTCTTCAAAACACTAATGTCAGGCTGATCATTAGTACAGCAGAACTTCTCTGTAGATGGTACTTTCGCTAATGCCTCGCCTGCTGAATATCCTGCATCAGTTTCATCTTGTCCAAAGAATAGATAGCCAGCTTCTTTTGCAAGGTCTGGTCCGGCATTGAATGTGTTAATGGTAACGTTGTTTGTCTTGCATGTATCAAGGGCTACACGTAGGGTCAGGATCCTACGATTGTCAAATCTGAAAATTGCAATGGAGTTGAAAGTTGGTTGATACATCATTGGAAAGCCCTTGATGAGTAGAGTCCAAAACCATGTTGTAGCTACTTAGTTTTTATCATCGTGAGATTTTATGACCCATTTTGGGGGTAAAAGGTATGCCAGCTGGAACAATTCTCCCCAGGTTAAGGATAATCCCTAACTAGCCCTAACAAACTCACTAACAAATTTTTCAAATAAAAAAATTGCTACATAAAAGATTCATTCCTAACTCACTGAGAGCATTCGATTAAGCCTATTTAAGCCTACCATAAGTCCCCTGGGGGTTTAGATTTGACATAGGGGGTAGGATACCGGACCCTGACCCTACGTGTAGCCCAAGAGCATCGACTATGGTAGGCGAAGGCAGTGATACTAGAATTGCATCAACAGTTAGTCCGTCAGTTGAACACATCTTTTGTATCTGTTCAACCATTGCAGTATATAAACTTCCTCTTGATCCAGTTCCTCCTCACGTGGGTTGAAAAGGAGTCTAACACCCATATCTTTAGCTCCTTGACGTATTGCAATGTTCATTGATGTCCAGAAGGGATCTGTAGGTCCTCCGTGATGCACTACACCTATCTTTACTTGAGATCTATCGATACATGGTAGACATGATGGAGATGATGCCTCGACGACAGACGAAGAAGAATAAGAATCGAAGGATAGTAATAGGGCGGCGGCCGCCAGAGTATATAATATAGACATGGTCAAATTATCAATACTAAATTGCACTATGCCAAAGGTAGGATTTATATGCTCAATCCAATATCTACTTCAGCCCGTGGGGATTGCTATGATATTGGATTGGAGCGGAAGGTATGGACGCTTTGTTAAGCATAGCGTTGACGCTTATCAGAGCAGTGATATATGATCCATCTCCTAGTACACAGTTTACACTTCTATCCCGGCACATATGAAGTGGATTTGCATCATGATGTTGAGTATTAGCTCTTCCAAAAGATCAGATGAGATGATGACGTTATTATGAAGGTTACATCCATATGCAGTATACTATCTCTTGTGAGAATATCACGACAACAATAGTAGAAGTCATTATATTGGTATGTTATCGGACCTCAATATGTATAATGCCTCTGGCCTCTACAAGCCAGTTAAAACATTAATAGCAAATGGCCTTAAAATGGGTGGGGTTAGGTGAATTTAACCCGCTGTACCGGGGTTCTAAACCAGCCCATTTGCGGGTTCTCATTGAAAATGACCCTGAGCCAAAACAAATGAACGACAAAAACAAAAACAAACTCTCAGTCTCTTTACTACAATCTGTCAAAGAATCAAAAGATATACCTAACATAAAGGACAGTACAAGAGGTAAGTCCTAAGAGATTGATGTCGAGAGGAGATTTTATAGGCGGAGCGCGGAGGAGAAGTGTTTTTGTCCATTTTTATTGCAATTGCATTGCATTTGCATAAATGTATCTTTTGGTTGACGACACTGATCAATAATATTATATGTCTCATCCTTACAATCTCCATTCTTTCTTATAAATGTAATAGCAGATTATATATTAATTATCAATAACATATCATACATACAACGCAATCTATATAATACCAGATGTCATTAAATGATAAACGAAATAGGACAGTGGTGCGGCATCACCGATCTCATGGCACTGCGGTCAAGATGTTCATGTTCATACTATTGATGTTGAGTAGTAGTGTAGTACTATATGCAGGCGCAACAGATGTAGTAGATGATAATACGAATGAAGCATTAACTGGTACGGGAGAGGGAGGGGCTGAACATACTGATGTTGCAATGGCTGCTGCTACTGCTAGCGAAAGAGGATCATACACTACCTACTCTGTTACCAATGGATTAAAGCGTATAAGTGAGATTCGTAATAAACATCTTCGTGGACCTACTGACGGCTCGAAGAAAGAAGGAGAAGAATTAAGTAGTGAGAACCCATTAGTTGCAGTATCCGAGGTGAAAGATGTACTAAAGTCACAGGCAAGTTTTGATATAATGTTATTTGTGTGCTGTGTTTGGTTGTTATATCTAACTTATACAGTCATTTCGTACAACATATCTTATCTCATATGCACACACATGATATGCACACATGATATGTCTTAGGTTGACCATCGTAAAATGATGCAAGACTTGGTACGCAATGGTAGCGAGGAGGAAGTGTCTGCTTTACTTTCATCTTACATCCGTGATGCATCGTCTGTGGCTAAAATTGCAATTACTACTGGTCATGATTCTCCCAATCTTAGTGAAGAGGATAGGCGTGCATTGGATTTAGTGGCAACGGCAGAAGATCAGTTACGGTATCATGGCCGAGCATTGTTAGAGGAAAGTGGCGGAGAAGATATTAGCTTGTCTAGTTTTGATATGTCAACTGATGAGTTACTTGCTACCCTTGGTCTCGAAGATGATAATATTAATGATGTGGAACATTACGTTGATGTGTTGGAAGGGATTGAGAGGGATACACTATCCCATGATTCAAAGAGGCGTCATAGACGAACAAGTAAGCACACTGATGATGACTCCTTACCAAACAACTTTCAGAAAGGCTCTTCGTTCGTTGGTTCTGATGAAATCTTCCGTGATAAGGCTGGTGGACGTCGTATTAAGCTACCTAACCTGCAAGTTATCAAGCAGTTAAAGGCGGAGATCGTGTCCAATAGTGGTGGCCGACGTCGTCTGGAAGGCAAAGATAAACCTCCTCAGTGTCAAGCATGTGAATCTGATGACTACCAATGTAACTGTCGACGCCTTCGTGATTGTGCAATTAACATGACGATGTATGACTTATCAGTGATGACACTGGGAGGTTATGTAAGTTATCTGTATCATATAGTAAGTTTGCTTCTCTTTGATGTGTGCTAACATCTTCTCCTCAAACTGCACGTTCATCCCCACTCATCAGGTTGAGAAAGACAAAGCTAGTGATACTTTTGCTGAACTTACGGTGGATGATATGACAGAAATCCATGTATTCAATGCAAGGAATGAGCTGCCTGAGAGAATGGCACATATCAAGGCACTTGCAAAAGAACCAATTTCTGAAGAGACTTGCAGTAGTCTACTGTCTCAGCTACTCACGTCGTGTCACAAAGATAGCTGTACAAGTGCAAACACGGACATGTATCAGCAGTCAGTCAATCAAGTATGTTCATTTGTTGACACTCAAATCAAGATCAAAACCAAGACAGTCGGTCAATTCTTTGACTTTCAACGATACACTGTACAGCTTGGTACACCACACTCATCCATTTTTAAGACTCCATTGGATGAGAAACGAGCTGTTGCTTGTTGCAAAGATGATGTACCTGTTGGCGAGGAGGAAACTTGGTACAAGTCACCTCTATCCAAACACGACACGTGCCCTTATGTACTACGACAAAGATGGACTGGTGAAGCTCCCATCTCGGCCTTACCTGTATCAAAAGACTTTTATCGACTAACATCGAATAAAATTGGTGATGTGACAGATACATTTGAACATTATTCGCCACCAAGTCATACTTGGATTATGAAAGGCAAAGGACAGATGGGATCACAGACACAGACAATTATTAATCATCTCGATATCATCTATTATGCATCTACTGAAATGCAAGGATCTACAGAAACGGAGAGAAAGGATTTTGATATAAGAATTAATGTCCAACCTAATAGTCCGGATAGTTCTAATGAGAATCATAGATCTGGCTTGATGGTTCGGGGATCTTTGAATGAAGGTGCTCGAAACTTCGCTCTTATGTTTCAAGGGAATCAACTTCAAACCTCTTACCGGGACAACACAAGAACAGGCAGATCCTTAACAATACTTTGTGGAGATAAAATTCCAGTTGAGGAAGGTATTTGGTTGAGAATAACTCGATTTGCGACTAATTATAGGTCGTGGTACAGCACAGAATCCAATCCAAGCTCGAAAAGCTGGACTGAACTTTGCCACCATCCATTTAGTCGTGATAATGATTGGAATGATTATATGGTTTCTGGATCTGTTCACGTTGGAATTGCTATTGGAGCAGGGAGGAATGATGTTTTAGTGGGCAGAAACTTCACGATATATGGAAATTGTGTATCAAATGAATGCATGAGTGATGATGGTTATCCAGCAATAGGAACTCCACCTGAACAGATAAAGATTGAAGGGTATACATCGTACAACCAACGTATTTGTAACAACGACAACCAGTTCTTCGAAGTTGATGGATTTGGAGAGCAGGAGCTGCTTGAAAATGACTTCATTCGTATTTCAGACATTGCAGGGTGTGCTTCCGAATGTGATGCTCAAGAAGATTGTACATCGTTCGACTTCTTTGGCGACTCCTGTCGATTATCATCATCATGTGATCACTATTCGCTAACAGACCCAAACCCTGCAAGTATCTGGTACTTTAAACATATTCCACCACCAAGATATGAGTACTTTGAGTCCGTAAGGTGTAGTGATTATGGCGATTTAGAAGTTACAAACACCAACACATTACAGGAATGTGCCAACCTATGCAGTGAAGAACATCGATGTGTCAGTGTAGCATATCAAAAGAAGGGTAGTACACAGTGCTTACTCTCGTCAACCTGTACTGACTATGGCGACATGGTTGACGATGAAGACGACTGGAATACATAGTATATATAATAACCAGGATAACTTTGCTTTATGGATTGACACAATATGAAGTGAGAACTCTTCATTTGGCACTACCACTACTCACGACTTTGGCACTAAAAATTTGAGGAACGGAGAGGTACACTCAACCGAAATATTCCCCCTACCTAGTTACACTTATGTTCTTATTTCGAATTATTCAACTGTTGTATTCATTGCATTCTATTAATAGTAATATCAATATTGACTAACGATTGAGGTAAGTTAGCCTTCTGACAATATGATGAGGCTATGTGCGTGCTGGATTGTGGAACGGCGATTGGTATCCTTAGTGGCCGCTACTCACTGCCAAAACAAAACACATCACTACGTATATCTTCATTGATAGTTCACTACTAACAATCTTCTTTCCTTACAATCTTTTTTCCTTTAATCCATAATGCCAACATGACGATATTATTCTACTTATTGCCTGGGCGGTATGCCCTTTACTACAGCTTAATACTGTGTAAGTTTGTCAATCATCATGACAAGAGATATTGGCTTAAAAGGTTTAAAACTTCTTGCAGATGTTGCAGTAACTGATACTGATGATGCAAATGTAGATGCAATACCATCTAATCAAGATAATAATAAAACACCTAATAATGCAGTGGCAGATAAAACACCTCACACAGATACAAATGAGAGTACTACAAAGAAGAAGAATGTAGCAAAGAAAGATAACGCTAAAACTCCAGCAGCATATAATGACAAATCAAAAACATCAAAGTATACCAAGGACAAGTCAACGCCAAGAACATCTAAACAACCAGTTGATCTTGTTCTAGGTAATGCAGAAAATGTAGAATATGAACATTTATCTCAACCGGTTGATACTCCTGCAAAAGAGAAAGTTTTAGCGGAGCATAAAACACTATTAAACTTTGCTACTGGTAATAACAGTAATGGTGGTGGAAGTACATTATCGAGAGAGCAGTTACAGTCTACGACCCTGTTGGAACGCCGCTTAGAAGAGATACGCAGAGCTGAGCGGCAACACATTACAGTGCAAGGATGTGGTACATCAGCAGTGAATGGGTTATATACTAAAACAGGTACATTATGTGAAGGTTCACCAACATATAGTAAAACTGGTATATACAATGGTAATTCAGAGGTGATAGTAATCTTTTGTAGAAAAAGTGGAACAAATAGAAATAAGCATTGGTTTATTGGTATATCTGGGAAGCCTGTCTTTTTCTACACATCTATAAGAGCAGTTGGGGGTGGTCCAAATGCTGGTAGTACAGATTTGCCACCATTAAATGCCGTTGGATGGATGACCAAAGACAAAGGGATTCATCCTCGGCCCTCGTTAACTAAGGATGATGTAGATGAAAGAGAAGATGGAGATGATGGATCACATATCAATAATGGAGATGAAGAAGATGATGAATATGAATATGATATGGATGAAGATCAGGTGAGTTATGTTTGTCAGTATGTATTATCTACTTTAACCAATGTTTATAACTTAAATTCATTCTTTTTTATTAGGCACTTGAAAACATTAAAGATATTGTGGATGGCTGTTCAGATGATCTTGCAAGAGAAGCACATCAGCAGCACCCGAGAGACCGTCAAGCGGCTATACTTTATGCTAGTATGCGCCATGATCAACTAAATGAACAACAAGAAGAAGAACAAGATGTGCCTATGGCTGATGAAGTACCAGCTATAACGGCGGAAGTGAATAATGATGGATTACCTGCAGCAAATGATAATTCACCAGCTGATGAATGTATTATCAATGATGATATGGGATTTACAGCAACTATTGCGCCACATACTTCGACTGACATTGATGCTACAGCTCCGTTAGGTTTCTTATCAAGGGAAGGTGTTAATGGCTGTGTACTATTTGAGAAATCATCAACACTAACTGATACCGCAGATAATGTCCTTGAGGATATGGTTAGTCGAAATGATGTACTAGTTTCTGTCAACGGCCAGAGCCTACATCCAAAAGATACACAATACCAATCTTACCAAGACAAATTGAACTTCATTCAAGAGCAAGTCAACCAATCAAGAGCGTCTTCAACAATGCTACAACTTGTGTTTAGTACTATCCCGGTTGGTGAAGTATTTGTACCTCCAACTGAGAGGTCACCAAGGCCTCCTGTGCACGATCCAGATCCAATCGAATTCATAATGAATAGCATGGATTGTACCAATGAAGAAGCAAAACTTGCATTTAATCAAACTGGTACTTGCGTAGATGCCATCCAACTAATACAGGATCAGAGGAAACGTATGTCTGAGATAGAGGACAGTAGGCTAAGTAGAGAAGAGCGGAGTAGAGAAGAGGATAACGGCGGTGGCGATGATGGTGATACTAATGAAGATGGGGAAAAAGGTGATGACGAGGGACTTCTACTTGATATGGTGAGTTGTGTATTGTATTTGTGTGGTTGTATGACATATGACTAGTATCTTATACTTTTTCCGCTGCCAATTCAATATAGGGTGATGATATATTGGTTGAGTTTTTCCCTTTACAGAAGGAATACGCTCGACATGGCGTTCCTCACCAATTTCTCACACAGTGGTCCATTCATACTTTTGACGTCTTGATATTGATTTATCGTAATTTCAAGACTATGCAGGGTGTGATTAACCACAATGAGTTAGTGAAGGGTAAAGATCGTCACTATATTACAGGAATGTTCTACCAGCTACAACTGCTGAAATCGTGTGGTATTATCTCCCTTGATCAAGAAGATGATGGCGACATTATTATCACCGCCGGGCCTCTTTTCATAGAAGAGGAGGAAGAGACATCCGAACAACAAGAAGAAAGTGAGATAGAGTTTGATACTGGAGGTGATGGTGGATTTAACAATGAAGATGATCCGATGGATGAGGATTTGGAGATTGCAGCTGGGTTACAGGCCGGAATGACTGACGAAGATGGTACGAATTGCTTACACGTGTCATTATGTACTTTTCCGTCACATAGTCTTTAACTTCCCTCACTCTTCCATTCTCCATTCTACTTAATAGGAAACGATGAAGATGAAAACGACGAACAACAAGAAACTACTAGTCATCTATTGCATCTTCAAGGTCCTTCTTGGAGACCAAGAGGTGCATTAACGCCATTTCCGAGCCGCGAGCATATGTCGTTCGATCCTAATAATCAACCAAGGATCCGCCGTGCTGTCTTCGATCAAGTTATGACAATACGGAAGATTGGTCATCGAGATCATATCAAGGATATGTTTAAAGAACTCCCGCGTTGTAGTGCAGAAGAATGTGATAATGAAGAAGATCAAGCCATACGAGATAGACATGTCAAGCTTCTAACTGACAAGTTCACTATACCTGATTCTAACTTGGAGTGGAGAGCAATGTCTCGTGACGCTGTTGTCAAGTTCGGGTGGAAGACGCAAGATAATCCGGCCGAGCCCAATGTGAATGTATTCAAGTTCCAACTACACAAGTGGTATGTATCTCATGAAGGTGATGTTGCCCGCTTTGACTCTGTCAATGATGAACCACAGATAGTTACAGCAAAGCCCAGATTGGACAATGGATATGTATATCATAGTATCACAAATAGCTTCAGAGAGACACAGCCAAATGTCACCACCTATCAAATCAAACTTCCACTGTCCTACATGGTATTCTTCACATTCTACAAGTTAGATGAGTTTGATAGGAAACAAGGTTGGGTACTTGATCATATTAATGGTGTGAAGTATGATAACAGGTTTTGCAACCTCTGGCCGCTTCCGAACAACGGTTACAATGTTAGAGCTCGGGATAAGGTTAACCGTAGTAATACATCTGGATATAACGGTGTTGGAGAAAAAACAACTATCGGGGATAATCGGTTTGTAGTTGTTCCACCAGTAATTGGCAGTGATACGGAAGGAATTAAGTCTAGTTCAACAAACTCGCCTGCCAAGGCCGTTGCATCACGATTTGATATGGAAGTGAAAGTAGATTGGTTTCAAAAACTATCATACAATCACATCCTTTACATGTTATTCTACCGAGAAGATTGGATGCTATTACCCATTGACGCTTGGTTCAAGCACTTTATTGTACAAGAAGACTTGGAATCGATAGATTTCACCAACGAAGCTGAAGAAGAAGGCGCAGACGGCATAGACGACGAGCCTAATCAGTGGGGTCAAAGGCCTACTCCTTGGTATAAGAAACCAATCAGATCTTATCTAAAGATTGATAGGGATCAAGTGGAGATTCATCCTGTATTTGATGGGAGTTATTACACTGCTCTTCTAAGTGCACTAATAAAACAGGGCAGACGACCTCAATTCAACCCAATAATGGATCTAGTTCATGACGAAGCGAGTGATGATGAGATTATAGTTGCTATGAACTGTTTGATTCGATCACAGATGTGTGACTATGCCTTGGCTCATCTTAATTGTGAGATGAATCACTCAAGAAATACTCTCGAAGATATCATCAAGCGTCATACATCGGTGCATGCTTATTTACAACGGCAGAGAGCAAATAATACGTCACCAAGTGTATTGTATGAAGGAATGATCGAAAGTCATATTGCAACATCAATGGAAAATGTGTCAGTTGTACAATGGAGTGATAGAATTTATGGTGAACTCGAAGTGGTGCGCCGCTTCAATGCTATTCGCCACGGACACCTTGTACTTCATCTATATTATGACTCTTCCCTCAATCAATGGCGTGCACTTAATATTGATACCTATCAAGTTGATGACACCAACCCTGATAATGACGACCCATCTGGACCAGACGGTGGCGATAATAACAATGGTAATGGTAAGTTGTAAGCCTGTTTGTGTATTCTTGTATCAACATTTACTTCAATGTCTAACATAAACTGAAATGTAATAGCTTTGGATAGCGATAACAGTGATGATGATGATAATGATGATGGTGATAATGGAGGCGATGGTGCCCGCCGAACTAAAGCACAGAAGAAACCATCACACCGATACAATACACACAGCCAATCGTCGACGACAGCTGAACAAGCCAGTGAAGAGACCCAAGAAGAGTTTGAATTTAATGGTACAGTCTATCCTACATATCAAAAGATGGTTGATGCCAAACGATCAAGAAATGAAAGAGTATTAGAACGATCTGCAAAAGCTATAGCAGCAAATCTCGGACCAGAATATAATAAGAATGGTAGTAATAAGAAAACAAATCAAAACAAACGGAAGAGGGGGGCTAAACAAACGTCATCTGAACCCCAACGTCGTAGTGTAAGACTTCTTGCCAAACAAGGAAAGACTAGCTTTACTAAGTTGAGTAGTGATAGTTCTGATTCATCAACTTCGGATAGTTCTGATTCATCAATATCGGGTGACAGTGACGACGACGATGATATCTCCGTACCACCTCCACCAAAGAAGAAAAAGAAGAAGTCTCCAACAGAAGCATTACTTGCTGGTGCCACATGTGCTATTGCCGTCGACAAAGAGGGCACTTCTCAGTGTACAACAGATTCATCTCCTGTATGGCAGTGTAGATATGAAGGATGTATTAATACTGCCGTCAATAGTGGAGTTTGTACAAGGCATGGGGCACAGAGGAAGATTTGCATCCATGTAGGATGTACAAACTATCCTCAAGGAAGAGGCACAGTTTGCAAACGCCATGGTGCGATAAAGAAGAGACAGACTTGCAGATATGAAGGCTGCACAAACTATCCTCAAGGAAAAGGCGGATTTTGTATCAACCATGGTGCAAAGAGGCAGACTTGTAGCCATGAAGGATGTACAAACCAAGTTCAGAATAAAGGAGTTTGCATCAGGCATGGGGCGGTAAAGAAGTTGAAGACTTGCAGACACGAGGGATGTAACAACAAAGTAGTGAAAAGTGGAGTTTGCAAACGCCATGGTGCGGTAGTGAAGAGGAAGACTTGCGAGCATGAAGGATGTTCCAACCTTGCTCAGAAAGGCGGAGTTTGCAAACGACACGGTGCTAAGAGGACGGAGCCAAAGAAGTGTAGTCATGAGGGATGTAATAACATAGCTAAGAAGGAGGGACTTTGTACGAAACATATTAGATGCTCTAGATGAAGATACATGCCGATTCTTGCCATATGCTCAATCTGAGGTGCGTTACTCTTGTATGCATGTGTTGTTTGTTTTCAATACTTTGATATCTTACACTCTGCTGTTACAACAATCATGAAAAGGTGTACTGCGAAGATTCAGGTGGTAGATTATGCACGAAGGAAGAGCTTGAACACGAGTGTGCTTCCTTTATGGGGTGTAGCTTTGATTCGTCTGCTGTTTGGTCTTCTTCAGAATCTCGTCCTATGGCATGTCCAGCTACTTCTTTTGAAACCTGTGGCAATTTCATAACAGCACTTGATCATTTATATGAGGCTCGTAACAAGACGATATTCCCTGACGCGAATCCAATGCGTAAGAATAAGAGCCAAGTTGCAATGGAAGACTTTGGTGAAGGCAATCCACACTTTGATAATGTTGTCTTTCCTACCAAATATGTATGGAAGTTGGACGAGCGTGGAGTCGCTAGCATCGATAATTCAACGACTTATCGATATGGATATGACTCAGTTTTATCCTCAAATCCTGAAGATCACTTTTGTGACGCTGGGCTAGGACCACCTTCGGTTCTAACAGGGGCATGTGATGCAACGATGAGTTTTCTCTTGGGTAATACAGTATCAACAGGTCTCGTTTGGTCTACTTCGAAGGCTGTCAATGGTAAGTGGGAGAATATTACGTACATCATATGCTCTCTTCTAGATTGTTAAAACATCTCAAATGTACTTTTTCTTATAGACTTTGTATCCAATAGCAATACCACTCAACTGCCACCGCGCTGGTTTGAATGGTACACCAATCAGACAGATACTCCTCTCATTGGATCTGTTAACGGATGGGTCACTTGGTATGAGCAAGTGGAAGATTCGAGCCAACCGATTTGGTACACTGAGTATGTGAACACAAAGGACCTGACACCCTTCGTTTTGCATGAGGTGACTTCAGAAACATCAAGCATGACAGACGGCATATACTGCATTGATCAGAACATAACTGGTGACGGTCGAAGCGTAGAATACTGTCAAAAAGCTTGGCTGCTTGATAAATCAAATCCATACGCCAATCTGAGCTGGTATACGAGTATTGAATCAATAATTCCACCTTGTAATACCCTCAAGCAGAAGGAAAAATGTCTGGCTCGCAAGAACGATCCTGGAGACTGTAGGTGGCACCACCACAAATGTACCAACGCGCCAGACAGAATAAGTTGTCTGGTTAAACATTGTCAAGTTGAGTGGCTTGAAGAGACATCTTTCCCAATAGGCAGGCCCTGTCGTCCATTTTGGGAATACTGTCGTGGATACAACCCAAGTCTATATCAATGTGACCAATTCTGGGACTACTGTAAGAAAAGATTGGACACAGATCATCCAGGATGGACGTATCCAAAAGAGAGTTGTAAGGATCCTCGTATATCAAATGAAACCATTACCACTTGTCAAATCAAATGGCTCGAATATAAGGAGAATCCGTACGACCCTTTACAGAGCGGCGAAACCTGCTATACCTTTTGGAACTATTGTCGTGATGAGCTTGAGAGGAAATATGCTAATTGGACATATCCGATTGACAATTCGTATTGTGAAAACAACCCGAGCCTCACGTGCAAGGTAGAATGGCTTGGTTATGATACTTATGACGAATGGGTTGCATCGGATAGCAGTTTAAGCAACGATGAGACTTGTCGGTCCTTCTTTGATTATTGCCGCCTTCAACTAAAGGCAAGATATCCTCGTTATGTTTGGCCGTTTGTACATCCTCCGACTGTAGATGACTTAATGCCTGGTCGTTGCTGCTTGGACACACCAGTAGAAACTGATGTCAACTCTGAGTTTTGGGGGAGTCATGTGAGTATGATCTTGATATTAGTTTGAATTGTAAAGGTTTAACCACTCAACCTCTCTCATACACCATTAACTTCATCTCTTGTCTCCTCTATGTAGTACACAAGAGAACGCTCAAACCATGGAATGAAATGTCAAAATAGGGGCTTTTGGTATATGGGAATGTCGCCAGAAGCTTGTACACATGGCGGAGGAAGCTTTTTTAGATCTCCATGTATTACATTATACCAATGTATTGATTTAAGACCTAGAAAGGGTGATCCTGAATACAATCCAGTGTTCGAGGATTTTGTAGTTGACGGTGAAATAGATATCTATAATCCGTATGATGAAGAACAGTGTATAAAAGCACGGACAGAACTTGGACATAGTGAGGATGAAATCAACGATCATGAAGTTTGTAAGAAGTTCAATGAGTTAATGTGTGATCCGTTCCTTGATGATATAGAATTTCTTGCCGACATCGGTACTGGCGATATTGCTCAGTTTAAGCAAGTAGAGTTCAGGCCTATTGCGTTTCCAAAGGACGCGCCTTTATTCTTTGAGCCGCTTCCTCCATATGAAGGCATATTGGATGCTGAAATAGATGAAGAGAAGCTTACAGCAATCGAGGGTTTGGAAAGAGCTCAACATACGCTAGACGTGTTGATGGGAGATGCAAGTGACGCTCTCTCAGAATTTCAAGGCTATTTTGAAGAATTGACAGCAAAGACAGAAGCAGTGTGTACATCCAAAACAGCAACCTGGGAGAAGGTTAATATGAACACGAATCTAAAATTGAGAATGTATTGTGCTAAGCTGGATTGGGTAGCTGGAGTAACGCTAGGAAAGGTTGTGTTCGGTAAAGGTTTTACAAAAGGAAAGACTTGGAACAACAAATTATATAACGCATGTATTGCAAAGGTAAGTAGAAGAAGTTGATTGGTTTCACACTTCCATGATGCCCAATTCTAACCGGCCCTCTTTTTTTGGGTATCCTACACTCAACCAGCAATCGAAAGTACTTATGACAATGAACACAAAGTTATACTCTTCATCACTAGCCTGCAAAACAAAACACATTTTGGCTAAAGTTGCTTATGCGGCGCATAAGTTAGAACTTGCGTTGAATAGTTTTAGTCTTCGAGTCGCGTGAGTACACATTCTACTGCTTTCTTCAACGTCTTTTAAAACCAAATATCTCATCCAAAATCTACTACAGCTATCGAATAGTTGACTCTACACTCTTTGATATGCAGTTGGCGGCGGAAAGCCCGACTGACGTTTACACAGAGGTGACCTATAAGAACTCGAAGACACAATTCAATTGGTAAGGGAGTTGAACAGCTTTCTCCTGCAACTTTCATGTCCAATCTTACATTGTTTCAACCTTACATTACAAATAAACAGGCTACGTGAGTCGATCAGTATTACTAATGTCAACATGATAGAACAGCATAAACAGATGCGCTTAAACTTACAGGATCGTCATCAGCAAATGACCAATGTTATTAATCGGTGTAAGTTTATGATGTGTCCTTGGATGTGTAGCTATTTGATTCAGTAATATATTGACACACCACTCTTTCTCTTAAAATACATTCAGACACGAGCTGTACGTCAAATTATCTTGGTAATCAGATTCTTGAGGCGATGAAGGCAAAAACAAGCAGCCTTAGCTCTTCTTGCCAACGGGTGTTGGGTATATCCTCTAGTCGCCGGCGACTAGAGGAGGAAGACGACGAGGAAGACGACGATGTCTCGTCTTCATCAAGTGGGCAGCTTTTTGAACTAAATGTTGACTGGTCCAACCCCGACTCACTTATGGCTAAACAAGATGAAATTCTAGCACTGGAGATGGAGATTGACAAAGATCAAGATATCATGCAAGAGTCTTTGGACGGATTGACGTTGGCCATGGATCAAGTTCTGGAGAAGCTTGACATAGATCAAGCCAACAAAAAGAAAAAGCCAAAGGCTCCCAAGAAACCCAAACATGCCAAGGCATCCGAAACGCAAGAGGAAGAAGCTCGAGAGGACACAGACCTATTCAAGCGTAATCTCCTTGCTGTTGAGGAAGTAAAGAGTAATTTTGACGATATGAAGAGCCAAGGCAAGTCGGTGGAGAGTAAGGTTGAATCAATGGAGAGTAAAGTTGAATCAATTGAAGGCAAGGTTGAGTCGATGGAGAGTAAGGTTGACAGGATGGAAAAGACAATGGAAGAAATGAAGGAAATGTTGTCTCAGATATTGGTGAAAGGTGGAGTGGTAGGTTAAGTGTTGGGTCAGGGTGGCAATTTTGTAATCATGATATGTTCTTGTTGGCGTTTGGAGGCTCATACCATATAGGATCGAGAATGGAGAGTGAGATCGAGGATGTTTGTTTGTTTAAGGATGTGATAATGACTATGTAAATACTACATAGGTTGATTGATACAATGTCTACCATTTTTACTAACTTGTTAACTTATCAACTCACACTATATTGGGAGCATTAAACGACCTACCACTTCTAACTGATCGATCCACATCAATCGCTGAAAGTCTCGATATTTGCAACCTATTCTGATAAGTGTACCAAGCAAAACTAAGACCCATCACTCCCAGTATCCCAATAGCAGCAATTAAGTTGACAAGCAACACATTAAATGGTGCTTCATAGGTAGCATCGTCATCTCCGCCGCCATTCTCGTAATACCTATCCCATGATGCTTCAATGAAGGCATTCACACACATCAGTATGGCATCGAACGTCCCATGTAACAGAATAGCTGGGAAGATGATTTTGCCAACGCCCATATTCCTAGCGGCACCATGCTTCTCCTCGATAAACTTTCGAATCATATTGATACTCTGCATTGCCGCCGAAAGGGCGTGGACTGGAAAGATGGATCTAAAGAGTAGAATAGTCAGCTCTGCTCCAATATTTCCCACGTCACCGCCCGTCCCACCCAAGAAGAAGACGTATAGGAAGTTCTCAGCACAGGCTAGTCCAACCGCGACACTTATCATACCTGTTGTTATGGCAGCAGCCTGCTGCTGTAATGTTCGAATGTCTGGCTCTTCATCTTCCTCATCATCTTCATAACTACTCCTCAACTTCTTCTTCCTATTCCTCTTTCTTCTACCTCGACTATCAACACTCTCTCCACCATCACTTTCGTGACTTCTTGAAAAGTCAGACACCAACTGACTATCATACTTGTATGAGTCGATTCCTCCTGAGGTATTCGTTTGCTTGGCAGTGCGATCTAAACCCGTTAAGAATAGTAGATCGGGATGTTCGACAAACCGAAAGCCATAATACTTGCAAAGCTCTTCAACTAATGCAGCTACAAAGTAAGCATTGATGAGTTCACCCAGAATCGATAGCCAGCGATAGTTGTCAGACATCCAGTCCTCAAAGCCATCTCCCCCAATACCCAGACAAGTATAGTACACGATGTAAAAGAGAGAGAACAGCCCATTGATCACTACACCTTCCAACACAAACCCCACAGGTACACATATACAGAACCCAACAGCAAAGAACTTCACGACTGCATCAAAGCTTAAGTCACTTCGATGGAAGATACCAAACACAATGAAGAGTACCACAAAACTTTGACTAAATGTCGCAATCAAAACCAATGCATCACCCCAATCAAACCCACCCATGGGATGTATGACCATTGTCATAATAACAAACACCGTACACAATACAAACATCAAAAGTATATACCGACTCAGACGACTTAGTGCACTCCAGTGCTGTATCCACGTTCGTGATGCTCGTTCCATAAATCGACGTCGTACATTATTCAATTCCTTGTGATATTCATGAAATGGTTGATGTGTTATCATATCAATCCGTTGCATACTCGGGGGTAGTAATAATCGTGCCTCACGTGCTTCTTGTGCTAATGCACATATACTAAATACTTGACACCAACATTTACATAACTTGCCACAGCAGCAATTAAAGATAGTTTTCATAGTTCTGCCCATAAAGTCACCGCCCTTTCGTAATCGCTTTGTGGTTGCTGAGGTACCCCTTGTACCAGCTGTGGACACAGTGACATCATCACATGTTTCATCATCGACAGCATTACTACGATCACTATATTCTGAATCAACAGGATAACAACCAAACAGAGTATGACTACAGGCACCATCATACTTATCCTCTCTCTCATGGAAATTCTCCATGACAGTATTATCAGGTGTTGCCAAACTTGCCGATGTGTTACCCCCACCTCGTGTAAGTACCGACGCATAGTACAAATGATCATCTTGAGCACGAGACCTGAGTATAGCAAATCTTGTACGCATACGACGACGACGACCGATAACTCCTAGGATGAAGAGGAAGATTGCAATTATAAACATTCGTACTTGCGATCCTTGGTAGTACCCTTCATTCATATCTTCTAGTTGTCGCCGGTGTTGTTGCTGCTGCTGCTGTTGAGTCGTTGATGGAATAATTAGTGGTTGGGGGTGGTATTCATCAGCATCAAATTGACCCATTAGATTAGAATATGCTTGAGATACAACACCAACGACAGGGTCAAAGATGTTTTCCTTGTGATCTCTCATTTTCATAACTCCGATGAAGTTATGCCTTTGAGATGTTGACGACATGGTTGATGAGCTATTAGTTGAGCCATCTAAAGAAAGATCAAACTCTTCCTCTTCATTTGGAGTAAATGGTACCAACATTCGCTGATTGGCATCATCATTCTGTTGTTGTTGTTGATTGGCATCATCATTCTGTTGTGCCACATCATCATCCGCTTGAACAACATCATCATTCGCCACAGCATCATCATCACCCTGCTGACCATTATTCCCTCCGTCATCATTACCATTCTCAAAATCATTATTATACTCATCATACCAATCATTTTCCAATGTATCACCATCCTCAAAACCAAATATAGCATACGTTGCTATAATACTAACAATAGTTACTACATAGGCAATACCCAATATCCTACTTGGTGTACGTGCCCCACCTTCCTTACCACCGGCACCAACTCGTTGTGCACCCACGCCACGTCGAATCATACCTCTTTTGACATTACGTTCATTTAATAAATATTCAGTCCGACTTGATAATAGTAATCCACAACAACTTATTGCACCACAGACAATAGATTCATCAATAAATAGGGACGAGATTGATGTTGAGAAACCTTTGTATCGACGGGGTAGTTGTATTCTTTGTTCGGATCGTCCTCTACTTTTACTACGTGAGGACATGTTGTGTGGATCTGAATTTCTTGTCGAGCTTCTGTGTTTGTCTCTTGATTTTGAACGATCTCTACGTCCCCTGTTGGAGTCGGAACTAGTATATCCATCATCATCACTAACTCCTTCACTGAATGTACCAGAGATTACACCTCCTTGATTGTTATAACTAGTGGATGAATGTTGATTCTGTAATGATCGTGAATATGATGAAGATAATGGCTGTGGTATCTGCTGCTGCATATCATCATCGTACATTCCACCATGACTATTCAATACGTTATCACGTTGTGTTGCACTATATTTACGATGGTGTGATACTCTGTTATCTTGATTTGTATATTGATTACCACCACTTCGAGTAGCTGAAGAGTTGTTTTGTTGCCCTCTGGGTGAGATGTTGTTATCAACGCCACTGCCACCAACATGTGCACCATTAGGACCTACTCTACTATTGGGATTGTTATTACTACCAAATTCAGGACCAAAATCTGGCGAGGGCTGTCGACGAAATAATGTTGATATACCAGCAGTTATTTTCGATCTTCCACTAGTAACAGTGTTGGAAGTACCGCTAACTTGTGAAGTGGGAGATATACCAGAGGATATACCGCTTATTCCCGATATAGATGATTTGTTACGATGGTGTGAAGTTGATACATGTGTTGGTGGTTGACCATGTCGTGAAGTATTTTGTTGTTGAGGTCGATGACGAGCAAGGTCGGCGGCTACTCCGCCTGCTGCGGCTGAGGTTGCAAATCCTGTTGGATCATTACTATCGTTGTTATTAGTATCTGATATTGAATTGCCTCGTGATCTACCAAACCTACCCATACTCAATATTGTGGTATACTGCCAAGAGATATAATAATTATTGTTTTTTGTTATAATAACTTTTTTTGTTCACCTTCTTGTGTTTGCAATCGAGAGACTGCAGTATTATCCTGTACAAAAGGCGAAGACCTTAACTGCCAACCCTTATCAATAATACTACAAACTACTAATACTACAAACTACTGAGCTGTTCTCCAATAGCGCTCTACTTGAGCAACAACAGTAAGAAAAAGTACAATAACGAACAACTCCGGCTAAGAAAATAAATGCGAAAGCGAAGAATCTAGAGCAAAAGTATAGGGGGCCACCAATAATTAAAAGATATGCTCTATACATATATTTGCAATGAGCATTACGAATATCTATATACACAAACGGAGCTCATCACATTGATCATATCGATAATCAACAGAAGATTGCCTGTATTAATTGCTTGTGGCAAAATGACACTAAAAGTCATTGCAAAAAATCAAATCGAGTGCATTTTTATTCTCATGTGGCGGCGCCAGCAACCACTGCAATAGGATAACTGACCAAACAATCATAGTACAGCATACGACGACGAGTGTAGAGTTGGTATTCCATTGTTTGAGAGCATAGAAGCAAAGGATACCAATACAACTGGGTATCTTTCATATCTTTGATATCCTTTTGGTTGAAGTGTTCTCAAGTAGATCCCTGTAGATCCATATCAAAATCGATTGTATTAAGCTTTATTGAAAGTATAAAAACACCAATGTTAATATTATATACTCTGGCGGCGGCCGTCGCCTTACTATCCTTCGATACTACTTCTTCCAAAGTCTTTGTCGAGGCATCGTCACCATCATGTCTACCATGCATTGATCGATCAAAAGTTAACATCGGCGTAGTACATCATGGCGTACCATCTGACGTATATTGGAATGCAATGAATATTGCAATACGTCAAGGAGCAAAGGATATGGGTATTAGACTCCTCTTTAACCCACTGGAGAATGAAGGATTAGATCAACAAGAGGAGATTTTTACTGCCATGGTTGAACAGATTGATGAGATGTGTATAGATGATACTGTTGATGCAATATTAGTATCATTACCATCGTCTACTATAGTTGATGCCCTTGGTACATGCAAGACAAACAACGTTACCATTAATACATTTAATGCAGGACCGGACCTTGCAAAAGAAGCTGGACATCTATTCTTTGGACAAGATGAGACTGATGCAGGATATTCAGCAGGCGAAGCACTAGCAAAGGTTTCAACTACAGAGAAGTTCTGTTGTTCAAATCATGCACCGGGTGTAGATGTTTTGAATGATCGCTGTGGAGGTATGACGTCGGGAGTTGAAGAGAATGGCAAATCAAATACATTCGATGTACCCGTGAATCCAAATGATTGCGATGCTTGGAAGAGTGCAATCTTGGAAAGTTGTAGTCCGGATGAAGGTAAAGATTGGTCAACTATTGGATTATACTTAGCAGGTCAGGCTAATCACAAGTGTGGTGTTGAGTTCTTAAACGAGTATGATGCAGCGTATGCAGTTGCATCGGACGTTTCGAAAGACTTATATGCTGGCATGAAGGAAGGGCTTAATATCTTATTCGGTATCGATCAGCAGAGTTATTTACAGGGGTACTTGCCCTTCTCTCATTTGACATTGGCTGTTACCAACGATCAGATGATTGAGAATGACTTTATTCAGACTGGACCTCATCAAGTTACAGAGCCACCATCAGAACATTTCGAGGAGTGTGCCGAGAATAACTTTGAGGTTTGCAATAGTGACGATGACGATGCTCCTTTGCTAACCACATCTGATGGTGAATTGATTGATATATCGGCTCCCGACGACTCCACTGCCGACGACGAATCAACTCCGACAACTGATGATACATCTCCAACTCCGTCTTCTCGTTCTCTAAGACAAAGTACCGATTATACACATCATATTACTCTAGCATTTGGTGGTATTATCATGGCCATCGGAGGTTATCTCTTAGCCAACTGACGGATTTAACTTGTTGTTGGTAATGGTGAAATGTTAGTCCTTGGGTACACTGGGTACAAGAAGAGACTTCATCAAGCAAAACGTCTGTACTTGGATTAATGATTGATCAACCATGCTAAAGGGGTATAGAAGTCTAATTATATTAAGGTAAACTAAAATATATGTTTCAAGCATTCTATAACTGTTACAATTACTCTACCCTATTATTATCCTAAATACCTAATCTCTAATCTCTATATCCTCTCTTTATGTACTATTTCTTCTCTGATCATCTCTATCACCATCATCGTCGTCATCAACCTTTAAGTTATTCCAATATGCAGTTGCCAACTTATGTGCCCTACGCCTAGTCCATTCAGAATTCTGCTCTGAGAGACTTGCTATTGCTTCCTCATCTACAATGTTTTCTACTTCTTGACGTTCTTGTTCGGCTAATATTGAATGTAAATGATCAAGCTGTCGTTGCTTAACTATCCTAGATAATTTGGGTGTTAGTAGTTTTTCCATACCAATGCACATTATCAAATCATCATTGTCAATTGGCGTTGTTGTTGTCGTTAGTTTCCTTGATATCCTATGCCTCTCTCACAGCAATGAAAAAAGGTAGATATTGCAGTAGATATTGCCAATTTCTACACAATTTCTACGATATGGTATTCGATTTGCAATTTCTACTACAATTTCTACCAATGATAAATCGGGCTGCAGCTAATCGCTAAAGTACAATATCTACTGCAATAGTTGTATTTTGAGGTTGATTTCTACTACAATATCTACGATTGGGTACCCTTTAGCGATGCCGTCGACAGCCGAGCAGCAACCATTTCTACGGCAATATCTACCCGAAGTAACCAATTCTACAGCAATCTCTACTATCCGTTGGTATTCATATTTGTTGTTGCAATTGTTTTTACTTTATTATTGTTATAGATAGTAAAGCTTCTTCTATCATCTAAAAATAACATGACATGGTAAAATGATATTCGTCTCTCCTCGTCGTATGGTCCCTCTCCTCTTTCTCTGCAACCACCGCCGCTTGTCTAAATAACAACGATCATCACGGTAGTGTTGATGATTATAACCTTGTTGCCGCCGCCACCTCCAGGCAGTCTCGATTCTCTTCGCTCTAATCAATAACTCGCTACAATAGGTATCCCAAAGATACTTCAACTTGTGCCGCCACAACCTCCATTACAATACTTCAATCGCTGAACTCCTTCCTATGAATGTATATGAGTGGCGGCCGCCGATGGTGCCTATGTGTCCGGGAGGCGGCGTAGACTGGCGTAGTGGGCGACGTGCCATGGACATAGTAGGTGCATGGGTTGATCGATAAATCGATTATCCAATACCATACATACCTCTCTCTTCTACTTCATAGTTATCAATATACAACTTGTTGTGGCTGGTGCACATCGTTGGCGGTAGTAGAAAAGAAACATCGTCGAGTACTCGGCGTCGTCGGGATGGTGATAGTGCTGATTGCAATAATAATATTACTCGGTGGCAACACAGTAGTAGTTATAGATGGTTATTGCAATAGAGGTGTGTTGATAGTGGCTGTTGCTAAATTATGAGCTACTCTATGTGCTACCTCTACACAGACTTAGAAAAATAAAACATCAATCCACAAAGTAACGGCAGAATTCGATGTCATCAGTAGATATTGTAGTAGTTATTGCATATTAAGATACCATTGGTAGAAATTGCCGCAGATATTGTTAGATTATGTCTCCATCAAAGCAAGTTGTCTATTTTAGATAGATTGTGTAGATATTGATGTAGAAAATGTATAATATCGGCCATGGTAGAAATTGTGTAGAAATTGTTGTCACATCTGCAATATCTACTGCAATATCTACTTCTTTTCATTGCTGTGCTTGTAGTAATCGTCGCTTAAATGTATCATTATCATCTTCAGTAAACCATCGTTCTCGACGTTCGACATGGTCGGGTAAATCGATGTATGTTATAAGACCCTTTTCTGCAAATCGAACAGATACAGGTTTGTTGTTGTTATTGTTGTTATTATCAGCAGTGGCACCAGTTGATAGTTTAAGTTTAGCTTCTTTGCATGACGAGTCTGATGGTGATGATAATCTACAATGGCTAGGAAAGTTCACAAGAAGAGTACCATCATCACAACTACCTATAGAAGATTTGGCCATTATCATATACCTATTAGGTATGCACCTATAGTTGCTTTGTAGATGTATTGTGCTCCACTCTAGACCCGTCTCTAATACGATCAAGTTTGAGAAGGCCTAATTCACAAATGTGATATTACGACTCCCTTATTCCCGAGATGTGATATTACGACTCCTTATTCCACAAGCTACGACTCTTTTAGTCCGATACGACACGTGAAGTAAGAACCACGGATAAGGTTACATCGAAGGATAATGTAATCGTGGGGATAATTGATTCAGGCTATTTGCAGTAATCAACAACACAAAGAAGGCGTACTATGAAGACAGCTAATTGATATAAGTATATATGAGAAGGTGTCTTTACTAATTGCAAACACAATTATTTATTCGATTTATGCAATTGCAATAACAACCCATCGAATCGCACAATTGCATACAAATTGCATGAGAACAACAATAAATCAAGAAACAGAACAGAACTATGGACGAAGTATACCAAATCTTCTCCAGGTGGTCTCCAGAAGAACTTAACAGAGTTATACAACTAACAGATGGAGATATTAGCCGTGCAATCGATAGTGTTATAGAACACGAACGAACTGGAATACCTCTAGAAGTTATACTCGGCTCTCGATCTACTCCACATCAAGCTTCTCAGAGGAGCCAACAACAACAATCACTCGCCCCGACATCATCGAACCAGCCCACTACCCCCGGTATGAGTACAAGAGGTAGTAGAAGTGTAGGACCGTCATTTCGTAGTGATATGGCCATGCATAATATGCACCCACCGACTGCTCAACTTCAAGAAGCTAATATACATAATTTAGTCGATGGGAGAACCCACGAAGAATACAATCAGACATTTGCAAGTAGTGTTGCAACTCGCCCACCATCAACTATTGTATCAACAACATTTGCTACACATAATAATAATAATAATAACACAACGGCACCGCCGCCGTCCCGATTAATAAATGAAGATACTACAGCAGGGTATCCTACGATTACGATGCCGACAAATGAACAACATCATGCATCAACAAGTCCACAAGTACCTATGCAGTCATTGAATTCTGCAGCAGCAGTACCATCTGTCATACAGGTACCTGAACATTATAATAGTGTAGCGGGCGGTGCCGGAGGAGAGATGAGACGCCCTCCGTATCCAATGCAAGGTGAGGTTTTTATTTGTGCATATCATGTGTCCATCTTTTTCCTTGTTGTTCAATTTACTTACGATACCCTCCTCTTCTATCCATCCACAGCTACACGTCATTCCAATAAGTATAGGGAGTACAATACTCCTGCCCAATCCCCCGAAGAGCTTTTGCTACAACGTTTATCTCGAGAAGAGAAAGATGCCTTGTTACACGAACTTTTGTATGCAAGACAAGAAAAAGCCTCATCTACCATACGAAAGATGAGGAGAAGGGAAATGGATATGCTCAATACCCAAATGGGTATACTTGTATCCTTTAATGACGAAAACGAAGCAAGGAAGAAGCCCCCCTCTCCTGATTTGGATGAGGAGGCCATGCACTTCGGAATGAGACAGAGCAGGGAAGATTGGCAAGAATATTGTAGGAAACTCGATCAAGCTAATGCAATGGAGGAGGCACTGCTTGAGGAGATCAAGGCTAAATCCCTAAAGTATGATTCCAGTAACTGTGCTAATACTCCCGAGGAGGAGCAAGTGCTGGAGGATGTCAAGCGTGAATCACTTGCACTCACAACTCGGGATGATTATGCCCTTGAAGAAGCAAGGCGAGAGTCATTGACGACACGTCATGATTCTATATCCGAAGAAGAGACTTCTCAAATTGAACAGGCGAAGCGTGCTTCCCTTGACCCTCCAAGTTCATTGCGGATTGAAGAAAATTTAATTGAAGAGGCCAAGCGCGAATCATTATCATATTCAACGGGGCAAGAACAACGTCTACTAGACGAAGTTAGATATGATTCTCTTGTTAGTCAGAGCAGCAGCAATGGTGTACCTGGTCGTCAAGTTACTGAAGAAACGGTCGAATGTTCAGACTTGTCCGTTGTGTCGGATCGCAAGATGCCTGCAAAAGAATTATGAGAGTTCCCTATTATATATTAGGCGTTGCATTTCATTCATCTGTTCATGTGTTGTTTGTTTGCTATATTATATGAGGAGTATTAGGATTATATATAAATCAATGGGAGTACATAGAGTAGAATGTGGCTAATACTTGAGCACCCATTGTTAGAAATTATGCTGCACTACTATCTATACCTCGAGTAATATATATCTCGATCCTCCTTTCATCATCACTCCAAACCTTCTCAACTGACCCTACATGCTCCATATTCTTCATCTCTTCAATAAAAAGATCTATGCCATCAGCGGCCCTTCGTTCCATGCTTGATACTACCAATGTTTGTGGATTAACCTTTAAGAGTTCGTCTATCGTTTCGTTAAGTAAATGCCATGACTTCCCATACAAAGGCTCATACACACAATCACAATTAACAACTATATCAAATCCCGAATCGGACTTCCCGAGATCATCTAGTAGAGAGTTGACGTCTGTTCTAGACCAAGATAATGGCTTTGCCATAATTGTAGTAGATTGTTTGATTTCATCTTTCTTCTCTTCTGTTGCATTTGGAAAGTTGTCCAGCACATTCTTCTCCAACTGACTGAGTATCTCAATCTGATCCGTCAATACTACATTGCAACCAAGTAGATGAAATATCATTCCTGGTACTCCTAATCCGCAACCAAGCTCTAATAATGAGATAGCTTTACCATCTTTCTCTTCTGTTGTTTGTATTAGTCTGTCGAAAGTTCCGGGGAAACGACCATTTATATACTGAACCGCTCGAACTGCTGCCGCCCACAATCTTGTACCTGCCCATCTCGACCCATCAAATAAGGGAGCTAAATCATCTTCTTCTAACAATGTTGATACGACCAACTTTCGTAATTGTTTCTTTTCCATCTCACCTTCATTTTTTTCTATATCATCCCCCACATCATTATTAGACGCTTCTTCGTATATCCCAGGCCAACTAAAAGAGATAGCCTCTTCCAAACCATCAACCCTTATTGATTTAAAATTGATATATTCCTCACATGAATCGATACTATCTGTATCAGAATAGTCGGATCCATCGTCATCACTATTATTCATGATGTGTGATGGGAATAAAGAAAGTATGTTCTTTTCTTAGTTTGATTTGGTATCCTCTCGACCCCTACGACGTTCCCCGAACGCACAGTAAATCTAATAAGCTTTAAAGCCTGAAGCCTAATATCTGGTAACTATATTTGTTAGTTGATTTGACTGTTGTATGTAGAGAGATTGTGGATGGTTGTGAGGTCGTAGAAATCAAAGAAAAAAGCATTTATCCTATCTCCCTCCTTCCCGGGCGCGCCCGGCGGCCCCCTCCCCCTCAGCCTCTCATTATTAATTATTAGCTACAGGCTACAATCTTGGCTATTTATATATCATATCTTCGTAATCTATTACAGCAGTATATGCTTGAGTTTGTTGTGGGAGATATTGTTGCAGAACTCTGCAATTTTCTACCTAAAAAGATATGAGAACATAAGATATGAGAACATAAGATATGATCACAAAATAAATCTTATCTTCTAATAATATGATAGCATTGGCTCTACGGAAAGCAGGCCGTCGGGCTCTTCATTTGCAGCAGCATGGACGGTTTACAGTAATATCTACTAGATCATACCGGAGTTGTTTGTCTATATCAAAGCAGAGTTGTATATTGAGACCTTTGGCTGTAACCAAAAACAGAAGTTGGTATGTACCAAGGACACATCATGTATCATATAACTTTTCTACCGATGCGGGCGATGTTGAGGAAAAAAGGTTACCACTATTGATAAATATGGATGAACAACTTGACGAAGGATATGCAAGTCCTGCTACCATTGTGAGTGAATTTGATGAAGTGATAAAAAGAGATTGCAAAACAATGAGAGTTACAAACAAGGATGGGGACGATGAGGTTTGGTATACAGCAACTTACTCTACAAAACGGAAACTAAAACAGGGGAAAATACGTATTGTAGAACACAATTCAGGGAAATTCACATCCTTTATACAACAAAAAATAGATCCAAACAATACATGGAACTCCGAAGAGACACTGATTGTTGATGGGAAGGTATATTATAAAGATCAGAACATTGCTTTTGAATCTGCTGCAGCTCGGATGTTGGATACTATTGCGTTTAGGTTAATGTATTATTCAAGTAATCGTAGAAATTTTTATTCTCTTTTGGCTACCAAAACGGAACCAATCAGATATTGTGTTGAGGAACCATTGATGTTTGATCCAGAGAAAAGATACAATTGCTCACATGCACCTACATATTACTTGAAGATACTATTGCAAGATATGTACGGGCCAATAGACGATGTACAATTTGAGGTTGATGTGCATTCGGAGTCTGGTGGAGATTGGTATACTTCAACATTTACAGAGCCAATTACCGGAGAAGTATTCAACAGTGGGGTATTTGATTTGGGAATGACTGGCAATAGTTACATTCCTGATGCACCATTGACTCCTCTTCCCTTGGAAGAGATTATTATACATGATGGAAGGGTGTATTATAGAGACGAGTCTGTTGCCAAGCATGCAGCCGCTGCAAAAGCTATTGACTGCTTGAATTTCCGAACAAATAACGAACAACACAACCAGCTTTGCCTTGAAAATCCTTATTCATTGGAGGATAAAGGCAAAATAATACCAGCGAATTATGACGAATTGAGAGAGATCGTTGAAGAACGCCGCCGAGGTAAACCTGGGTTCAGTTTGTCCGACTTTGTTGCTTCCACAGGTATGTTTGGCCAGAGCCTTAAGCATGTTCTATCAAATGGTATTACTGCCCAATATGGATCATTATTTAATAAAAAGGGGATGCGGGGCTCGCAAGGCAAGCTGTTTAATGTGGATTCATTTGAAAATGAGGATGGTAGTTGGTGGTACACCTCTACATTCTTTGACCCTGTCACAAAGGAAAGATTTGCCAGCGGTATTGTACAATTACAACATCAAAACAACCCATCATTTAGAAATGTTCAACATTTAATCAACCCATCATTTAGAAATGCTGAATGCAAAGTCTTTGGTGGGAAGGTTTATTACAACCGTGAAAGTCTGGCAGTTGGCTCGTCTGCGGCACGAGCATTAGACTGTTATCTTTTTCGAGAGAAAAAGGATCCTGGCCATGGTCGAGTTCCACTCTGTCTAGAAGATCCATATATTACAAGTGAAGAAGGAAAGGCACAATCATTTGACTATGATGCATTAGTAAACCAATGGAATGATCAACTTGCAGCTATAAAGGAAACCACACTTGCATCTTCTGATCCTAAAGTGGAGAACTCCCATATATCATCACCACAAGAAACACAATCAGCAGAAGATTCTCATATCGGTAGAGTATTGTCATCTTTGCGGTCGCACTACCGGCACGTTCCAAAGAGCATGCTTGAGACTGGTTTGGCTCGGTACAGTAAATCGAGCCATGCACATTTAGCTACTTACGACATCCAATTAACTTTTTTTGAAGGTAGAAAGTGGTTTACAGCAACAGTACAGACTCCAATTAGTAATGAAATACATGTGTCGGGAATTGGAAGAGTTGTTAGTACTAAAAAGAATCCATCAGCCTCTCTTAAAGTACCCCTTCATAAAGCTGAGACCAAAATCATAGATGGGAAAGTGTATTACAGTAGTCCAAGATTGGCTGAACATGCCGCCGCAGCTACTGCTATAGATTGTTACATGTTTCGATATAATCCCACTGGTATACATGATAGGCTATGTGTCGAACAACCATACATGAATCTATTAGATGCACAACGACCGCTGCCTACCGAAGCTAATGAGCTTGATAATGAAGTTGGACTTGCTAATAATAAACACAATCTCCGACCATCCACAACAATGGGAAGGATTGCTGAGATATGGACGGATGCATCTGGTCTTGATGCGGTCGTTTCTCGACAGCCCGACCCTGGTATCAATATAGAAAGCATACTCAATTGGTATAAACACGCCTATCAAGAACCACAAAGTCCTGATGAGGCAATGGCAAGTGCACAGCTACTAAACAAGGTATTGGCAGCTCTGGGTGAAGCACAAAGAAGAGAGACAAGTAATATCAATGTCGAGAAAGAAGCAAGAATTATAAGAGACAAGATAATTTCTTTGTCAATCACCTTTGGCGGCGGTATTGTCGTTGATGCAAGTATGTTCAATTCCTACATCAACTGCCTCAATCGACTCGATTCAATGAGCAGTGCTTTATTTGCTAAAGATCTGTTGATGAAGATGCAGAGGCAAGAATTATTCAATGGTATTACTCTTCCTTTACCAACGATAGAAACTTATAATGTTGTTATGAACAGCTGCGCTTTTGCAGATAAAACACATGTTAATGATGTTTACAAACTTCTCTCGGATAATCACAGCAATGGGTACCAGTTACATCCAAACAAGGACACGGTCAAGATCTTACTTGCTGCCAATTCAAACGTCAACTCTAGATTTTGCTTTGATTCTGCATTGTCATGCCTCACCCAAACCCAACAAACATTTGGCATCATCGCAGATGCCGATATCTACAGCGCAGCACTTGGATCACTGCCGCAATCATTAGAGCATAACTCTCCATATGAGAGTGGATTCAAGACGCATGATGAAGTAAGTATGTGTCGATTCATATGGAATAGCTCTGTCTATGTGATGTGATGAGAGGGTTCTTGTTGACGAAGCTTCTTATTCAATTTAAAAATGTGCATATGATATGTTCATTTTGTATACATCCTCTAACGAATAGTCCATCCTCTCGTCACCTTCTGCAATCCTTACCTCCTTAGAACTCTAATCAAGAAGCATTAGGCATTGCCAAGTGGATACTATATGCTGAAGAGAGCGGTGTTAAGCCGAATGCAGAAATGTATGAGCATATCATATTTGCATGCACAAAAATAGGAACAAAAGAAGGCTTATTAATGGCTGAAGATTGGGCAGGAAGAGCTATTGCTTCAGGCTCAGCAATTCGATTGGCGACATTTGAGCCTATCATTACTGCTTGGTCTTTATGTGGTATTCCTAAACGAGTAGAGCAATGGATTACACAATTAGATGGTTTGAGTGGATCAAATATAAATCTTCAACCTGATTTAGGTACTCATTCCTTATATATGAAAGCAATGAGAAATGTTCAAGCCAGTATAATCGATAGAGTAGAGGAGTCTAACAACAGTGATGAAGAATCAGCAGAGTGGATTAAGCAGGCATTTATGCAAGCAAAGTTATGCACAAACTATCTCAATGAGATGCTTCTGACAAGCATGAACAAGTTAGATAGTCCGCAAGATGTTGAAGCAATGTCTTCAATGTTTAAAATCACGCTTGGAGCATATGGCTGTGCATCACGGTTGTCACTTACAAGTCCTACCACATTATCCGATAAGTCTCATGGATCACATAATACTGCACTGTTAGATGTAGCAAGTCTAATCAAAATAGATGATGAACAAGACGATGAGCTCTCGCAGATGATACTTGAAATAATGGGCGAAGCATATGTCGAAACAATCTCTCAACTACACCAAACTGCTTCTGTTGCTGCTTCCGTGGATGTTATTGACACCGAGACATCATGCTTTCCTCTGCTTGAGGCCGAGAAGTTAATTAGAGACTATGATGACTATTCTCAAAAGATTTTTGGTGATTCGAGAGATATTAATTTACGTCTTCGACTATACGAAGAAGTTCTAACTGGTTGTAGTAGTATTGGTATCAAGCAATCCGATGCTGAGCATATAATACGAATTATCAAAGTGATCTGTGAACAAGTTACATATCTCAATTCGAAAACAGCAAAGAATAGTCGTGAGACGGTAGAGCTCACTGAATTGTTCTCTACTATGGTTCTTTCAACAAAGACGGCAGTAGAATCTCCTCAGGACAGGACAGTCATACTGAGTGAAATATGGGATAATGCAAAGCCATTCTTCTACAGAAGAGTAGGAGGTAGCGGTCTGGCGAGTGTCGGCAGAGCTCAACTCGTCAGTGCAATGAGAACCGCATTGGATGATACCGATTCCGATGCCATAGAAGATTTCCTCTCATCATTTGAGCACAAAAGAGAGAAGAAGAATGATTGGTTGGACGCTCCATTTCGTTATCACAACTTTTAATATCTATATTCATTTACTGAAATATGGAATCCTGCATAGATTTCTAGGACTTACAGTGTCCTCTTTCTCTCTATACCTTCGAGCAAAAACGAGAAAAGAAGAATGGGTGGCTCGGGGCTCCGTTTCACTACTACAATTAAGTTATTATCCATTCATCAATACATACCAAGCAATCGCTTTAACTTCTTGAACTGATCATGGGCACCGTCGGCATTCTGAATGCCTATGACAGACACTTTAATTGATTTCCCAATGGCCTTGCCCAACTTTCTTTTGTTCAATTCATACAGTATGGGAAGATCTTCCGCACGAGCCAAGTCTAGTATCTCTTGTAGCTTTGCGTCAATTGCCCCATATTGGTCAAGATTATTTGCCATGACTACCATTTTGACTTTGTGTGCACGGATTCCACGAGCAACTTCTCTCAAGCCCATGACAAGACGACGTCGAGCTCGAGCATTCTTATCATCTTTAGATCGTTCTTGTAACCTCATTAACTCGCCCAGCATTTCAATCAATAATGGTGTGGCTGTTTCATCGTCGATCTTTGATGCATATGCTCGAGGTGTTCCTGGGTTAGAATTAGGTATCTTCGGCACTCGTTTACAGGCCGCATACTTATCTGGTACAATCTTATCTCCAGAATACATTGGAGGTGGTGGTGGTGCTTCTTCTTTCGTTTCAACAACTTGAGAGTCTGCGGTGACGGAGGCTACCACAGATGCCGATATGGTAAGACCACCAATCACCATACCATTCATCTTTTGTGCTGCTTGTTGAGCTACTTGATGACCTTGAGGGTAAGAGACAAACACTAATCCCTTCTGCTCACCAGTCACCTCTGCCCGAATACTTCCAACAATACCAAATTGCTCAGTCAATGTTCTAATATCATCAAGACTCTCGTTTAAACAATCTTCATCATCATAATCATCATCATTTAATACATTGCTCAAGACTACTTGTCCTTCTACAGTTTGTTGATGTGATGATAAGTCCGCATCTCTAGTAACACGAATCTTTGATCCTCCAACAACTATACCATTGAGTTGCTGCAACGCCTTCTCTGCCCCATCACTTTGTTCATAGGATATGTACACATTGCCTTTATCACTGTCAGACGATGTAGCCGCCCTAACATTATCAACTTGGCCATACTGTTGAGCCAAACCTTTAATATCTTCGATACTCTCTTGAAGGGCATCGTCGTCCTCATAGTCGTCATCGCATAATATTTTGTGAAATACAATTGTCACCGTTTTAGACTCTCCCATTTGAGAGTTGGATGTACTAGTAGACTGAGTACCACTCACATCCATGGACATATTTCTATCCTCGACAGCTCTTAGCACTGTAGCATGCCATTGTTTATCATTCTCTGCAGATGGAGGAGTTGCAGTATTATCATCACTACCAAACTGCTCTAACTCTATGGATTCTAAAATTGCAGTGTGTATCTTATCACCACCAACAATCATACCATTTAATATGTCGTTCGCGGCATGTACATCATTAGAAGATGCATACCGTACGAATGCCAATCCAACATGCTTCGTCTCGAGTGTGTTATCTTGTGGTTGCTGACGGGGAACAAACACTGAAACAACCTTACCAACTCTACCAGCTAAACTAATTAAATTGGATATAATCTCATCATACTCATCATCATCTGTTAAATCATCTTCATCATTTCGTATATAATTCTCAACAAGTAGTGTTGTTGACCTAGTCTTTACCTCAACGGCGTTGCTAGTACTTGATAAAGTCTTGAGACGCTTTGAAACAGGCTGAACACTACTCACTCCACCCTCCTCTCCTGCTACTACAGTAGTACCAGAATTAACCACACCACTAGCATCAATATAACTAACTCCATCTACAATACCATTCTGTTCCTTCCATAATCGTAATCGTTCTTTTAATACCTTCTTTTTTAATGTTGTTAATTTCTTCTTACGGGGTTGGATATGCTGTCGTCCTTTTTTAATTTCAGTACGGGTTGGAAAGTTTAATGTGTTGTTGTTACCTTCTCCTTTTGAGGTAGTGGCACTTCGTTTCTTCCCTAGTATTGAATTGGATTTATTGATTGCATTGAAGGATGCCAATGTAGCCTTTTGTTTTAGGGATGTGTTGGTGGATGTTGTTGTCTGAGGTGTCTTCTTCTTGGTAGAACTCTTACCACCTGTAGTTTGTGGTGGTTTAGTGAGGAATGATGCAAGATTGGTAGATGGTACACTCTTCTTTCCTTTACCCTTTGCTGTTGCTACTCCCTTTGTTGTGTTGTTGTCCGCTTTGGCAGATTGTGAAGGACGCTTTTGACCACCAACAATATTATGCTGCATTTGTGGTATCTTTGATGCAGTAGAAAGTGATGGATATTCATCAACTACTGCTTTAACCTTCTTCTTTTGCTTGTTTTGTGTTTTCTTTGATGTTGCTAATCCCAAAGATGTCTGAGGCGTATGAGATTTACCCCATGACGAAGCAGAGGGGAGTGATCCTCCCTTCCTCTGCTCTTCAACTTTTGTTATTGATTGTTTGTTGTTGGTACTTCCAGAGGTACTTACAGGTGGAAATGCCAACTCATCATTTGTATTAATCAGCTTTGTAGTATCATTTGAAGTTGTTGGTTTATTGTTATTAGTAGCAGCCCAAGGATTTGAGTTCTTATCTTCTCGTTTCATAATACCAGTTGGAAATGATTTTGGATTTGCTTTGTTATTGCTGCTGTTGCGTTGATTAGTAGTTGATGATATAGTAGTTGTTGCAGCTGCTTGTTGCAATGATGACTTTGGTTGTTGATTCCATGCAGACTTCACTACATTGGCATTATCTGGCTTTCCCCATCCCTTCTTCTCTGTTGTAACTAAAGAAGAAGAGGTCTCTCTATTTTCTGTTGATACATTTACTTTCTGCTTGTTAGTAGTACCCCATGCCCCCTGTGTAGGTGCCGCTTCAAAAGTTGCAGCACGGGTATTACTATTACTTCGACCAGTACTATTTGATCTATTAGAATTGGCTGATGTAGATTCTTGTTGTTTAGTGCGTCTATTATTAGGTATATCATTTGACGGTAGAGATTGACCTCTTTGCCAAATACCTTCTCCTCTATGACTAGATGTTGCTGATTGAGACATACTACTACTTTTATATGATTGCTGCCTACCACTGTTATCGTTGTGCTGCTGATAAGAATCTACCGACATATCGTTTCTATTATACCGGCCATCATTATTTCGATTGTTACCCTCTTCTTTACTCCAACTTTTTTGCTCATTGTAATTTTGATGTGTATCTTGTGTAACTTCGCTTTGCTTGGGCACACCGCTGCCCTCACTCGTCTGCCAATGACGACTACGCCATCTACTACCACCCGACATTGATAAATCTTTTAATAACTTATTCATTCCTCGACCGCTTCTGAGAGGAGAAGACAGAAGATAGAGGCGAGTTGAGAGTTGAGAGAGTTGTGGGTAGATTTTTTGGCGAGTCAACAGTATAGGAGGAGAGGTGTTTTATTTGATGTGGTTCAATAGTAGCAGCGTATCAAATCAATTGTAGGGTTGTTTAGGCAGCGGTGGTTACCAATGAGGCGATTTCAATGGTGGACGCCTAAGCGTTGGATACAAAGGAGAAGTACAAACAGCTCAATCCATCACAATACAAAGATCTCATACACATCACTTTCAATACACTCTACTCCAATATCTTCTTATAATGTATATACCCCTCCTCATCAATACTATGATAACTTTGGTAATCTATCATTGTGGGGAGAGAGACGATATTCTGCAATGAGTAGCAGTATCCTCCCTCGTATTCATATTGATGCACTGTCTTATGCTCAATATCCATTGCAATTGAAGTTGTTGCAATCTCGATGGTTCTCCTCAAACCATCGTGGCAGAGGAAATAGAAGAAATCAAGATCCAGATATGAGAGTATGCCAATCAATAGATGAGTTGACTCAAATGGCATATGAACACAAGGATAGCATGTCACCTCGTGGTATGGCAGCTTATTGGACTTTAGTATCAAAGTTACTCCGTCAGAGATCGAATAATAGACCAAGTAATCAGATGCAAATACAAATAGATGAATTGATTGGAGAAACACTGAGAAGTTGTGAAATATACAATTATAGGGATTTAGCAACAATTGCAATTAGTTTGGCAAAGATAATTAATAAAGTTAGAAAGAGTAATCGTAAACAACATAAAGGAAATACAGAGCAGATACTGTATGACGTTCTAATTGGCAAAGAGTCAAAGAACAAACAGGTTATATTCAATTACATTGCAAGTACCTCGGTACCAATACTTCATGAGTTTGATACAAGGTCTCTGTCTAACTTGATTTATGCATATGGTCTTGCCGAAGAGGTTGTACTTGTTGAAAATGGTAGTACCTACTTTGATATGCTTGCTGAGGAGGTTTTAAGTTTCGATGGTTTAGTTGAGTTCTGGCCACAAGCTCTTTCCAACATAGTATATGCATATGCGAATGTGAAGGTATCAAACTCCCAACTGTTCAAGAAAATAGGAGATCATATTGTTGGACTTGACAATTTGAATGAATTCTGGCCACAGGCTCTGTCCAACACTGTCTGGGCATATGCCACATCAGATGAGCAACATCCAAAGCTGTTTAAGAAGATTGCAGATCATATTGTTACACTCGATACATTGGATACGTTTATTCCTCAACATTGTTCTAATACAGTATGGGCTTATGCCACATTAGATGAGCAACATACAAAGTTATTCAAGAAACTGGCAGATCATATTGTACAACTTGATAACTTGAATGATTTCAAGCCTCAAGCTTTTTCCAACACTATGTGGGCATTTGCAACACTAGATGAGCAACATCCAGAGTTGTTGAAGAAGGTAGCAAATCATATCGTTACACTCGATAGTTTGGATAGATATGATCCACAAGCTCTTGCTAACATACTATGGGCATTTGCAACTGCGGAAGAACAACATCCACAGCTGTACAAAAAAGTAGGAGATCACATAGTCGGACTTGATAACTTGAATAACTTCGAGCCTCAAGAACTTTCCAACATACTTTGGGCATTTGCAACTGCAGGAGAACAACATCTTCAACTGTTCAAGAGATTAGGAGATCATATTATTACGCTTGACTTGGATAAGTTTGAACCACAGGCTATTAAAGATATAGTCTGGGCATTTGCAAAAGCAGGAGAAGCATATCCTCAATTGTTTGAGAAGATAGCTGATCATATAATTTCTCTCCCCAGGGGTTTGGATGAGTTCAAACCACAGGCTCTTTCGAACATACTATGGGCATTTGCTACTGCAAGTGAATCACATCCTCATCTCTTCAAGAAACTGGCAGATGAAGCAATCAAAAGACAGCATGAGTTCACTCCACAAGGCGTGGCAAACTTTCTATGGGCATATGCAACAAATGGTCAAGTCGATGAGCATCTATTCTCATCATTAGTGCCATCACTGAAGGATAATCTAGACAAATACACAGCTCAAGAATTGATAATTGCAGCTTGGGCATATTCAGTGGCAAATGTTGATGCTCCATCTGTATTCAAAAATGACTTTATCAACGCTTGTCTGATTAGGAAAAAGGAGAATGATTTCATAGTGGAAGATTTTAGGCAGCTTCATCAATGGCAATTGTGGCAAGATGAAATGAAGTCTGATGTTAGTTTACCTTCATCGCTTCAGAAGAAGTGTTATGAAGCATTCATCTCGCGAGTACCAGAACCATCAAAGTTACAAGGTAATGTCGTATCTATCCTCTCATCAATGGGGCTACAACCACAAGAGGAAGTACTATTGAAGAGCGGGTATCGAATAGATGCAGTAGTAGAAGTAGATGGAAAGCAAATTGCTGTTGAGGTTGATGGACCATCTCACTTTATCGGCAGAAGTAAAGAACGAACTGGTAGTACAATTCTAAAGCACAGGCAAGTTGCTGCTCTAGACGGATTGAAAGTAAAGTCCGTGCCATATTGGGAGTGGATCAAGCTGAAAAATGATAACTCGAAGAAGCAACAATATCTTCGGAGTTTGTTGGATATAAAGTTAATGCAATAGAGTCTCATATTATGAATTACCAATCTGCTTTGCTTTCTCTTCCAGCATATGTACCACTTCTATTGTCTTTGGTCTATCAGTTAACTTTGAAGCCATACATCTCTTCATAACATCAATTAATGCAACATATGCAGGATGGTCCAAATTAAGTCGTTTCGGTATATGCGGCACCTCACCATTCTTTATCGGTGGATAGTAATTCCTATTATCATAGTATGGCTCAAAGCCAGTAATTAGGTAGAAGAATACACTCCCTAATGTAAAGGTATCAATGCCTTCATCTTGATCGACACAATTTTGAAATCGTTCTGGTGAATGATATCTATTTCCTCTTTGATTTTTACTACAACTTCGGAATGGACATGTCGTATCATTATTATTATCGGTAGTTGATCGAGTTAGGAAACGACCTTGATTAAAGTCATTAACCATTAATAATGGCATCTTCTTTTTATTACCATGTGGTAAGAAGACTAAGAACTGTGATGGATTGAGATCGGCATGGACAAATGTTGCTCTACCATTCCAATGCATTTGAGCTTGGTGTATTCCTCTGGCGGCCTGTAAGGCAAGATGTAATTTGTCCATTGGATCTGGTCGTTCTCCAGTATCTTCAGTATCATATTGTGTTATCCATTCTTCTAATGTTCCGTGTGCAAATGGTACTATCGATGCCAATCCACAATAACTATATATTGGTAATATATGATTATAATCAGACGGTATATTAAACTTGCCCTTCCTTCTTGTTGATTCAATCATTGTAGACAATTGCATATTACCCAATCCTCCTGATATTAATGAATCTTTCTCGGATTGGTCAAAAAACTTTCTTTTGAAGAAATGAGATTGTTTATGACTTTTAAATATGAATGTCTCTTGATTATCATAAACTTTCCATATAGCTTTTGCGCCTCCCATTGTAATATACTTGATGGACATTCGAGGATGGTTAGATGACTGAGCTTTTCCACTGAACATGTGTACATCAAATCCCAATGAATGTATGTCATTACAGGTTGGTTGACCAACAGCCTTGGCTTTACTGTCTTGTGGAAATTTGCAAGTATCAGTTTCTATATATTCATTCACATCCTTTTCCTCGTCTTCGTCTTTATCATGCCCCTTTGGTAACTCTTCTATCAATGGGATTGATGTCAACCATTTACCATGTTTAATTCTCGGTTTAATAGTATTGGTATCATCTAAATAATTGCAACTTGTAACTGAGTTCGCATCATCATCGATATTTGAAATTAGACAAGCTATACGAGGATGTGTACGGCGGCTGTTTTGCTTATTATATCTCTTCTTCCCCTCTTTCTTTTTAGGCTGTATCGATGCCTCTATTCTTTCACCTTGCTCTCCTTTTGCAATAGTTGGTTCATGATGTTGGATATTTCGGTCATTAATATTATCAACTCCAATATGCTGAGGAGTATCATTAACTACCACTATACTTTCATTAGTAGTATCACTATATCTAAGAGACAGATTGGAAGTAGTTGTTGCATGTGTATGTAATCTGATGATATTAAGAGTACAAAACATGAAGACGAAAGTTGCTATAAAGTAATACATTTTGTTTGATCTTCTACCGCTCAGAAATCGGCTTATTACTGGATCACTATTAACGTAATTAGTATGGCCTAACGACCGGCCTGGTGAGCTCGACATTCCATTATTGATATTAGCGGCCTCTTCTTATTTATTTAGGTAGTCTCTATAGGTTGCATGCACCTTGTTGCCGTTTTTGCTTGAGATACCCAAAGGTATCCTACATAGCGGGGTTGTCGGCTGTGTTGTTGTTGAGTTGTTTTGTTGTGCACTGATAGAGTTGTTGGTGGCCACACAATGACAAAGTGAGAAGAGAGGACTCTATACGTATTCGTTCATGGAAGTAGTTTAAGAAGTGCACTGATGTTTGCGATTTGTACCACATAAAAATACATAAATTTATCTCAACCAACGAAGGGGAGTCTGGAGACTTCCCTTCCTGTCTCTCTCTTCCTGTTGTTATACCTAAATCTTTCTACAAACTTTTATCCCCATGAATAGTGCTCAGTCTACCATTGATAAATAGCCCAACCCGAAAACACTCTCTCTAGATCCCCACTCTTCCCTCCATTTAATATTTAACTAACCACACAACAACTATTCGTCTTCTTAGCCTGTTTATAAAACATCTTACTCTGCCTACTTAAATCATCACTCTTTTCAACTAAACTATCTAACTTCACGCCACGTTCTAATACAGAATCAATAGTCTTATGTAATATATTGGTAGTTTCATCTAAATCATTTTGAATTTTCGTAACCTTATCTGCACTGGCTGGATCTTGATACTTTACTAAATAATCCTCAAGTGGTGGGAATGATGATGATTCTATTGACATATCCATTGTTTTCCAAGAGTCGCCTAATTGTGATGTAAATTCATCTAATAATTGTGTTAGTAAGACAAAGGCTACACGGGCGGGATATTCGGCGTCGGTTGTTACGGCGCCTGCTAATCCATCTGAACGGACGTAACAGTGTACGACGTATGATTCATGTGTAATTGATTGACGTTGTCCTGGTTCAGTTCGTTTTGTAAATGTTTTACCAAAGAATGTAAGCATTTCTTTTACTCCCTAATATTTATTGTGTTTTTGTTATTGTTATTGTATATTGCAGTATGTTGTATGTGGTTTGTTAATTTGGAGAAATGGCAGGTATATGATATATGGATAGAAAGGAAATGTGTGGGAAATGTGTGTTAGATGATAACAAATATTATTGCAAAGAATACTCATAACAACCGCCCCCTAACAAATACAAGTCCTCTAATTTCTCCGTATCGTTTGGTGTTCATATAAGGATAGGTATATATAATTATTCAGCCCCAATCTCTCCTTTATAGGTTAGAGGTATAAATTTCAAACCTTCTCTTCATGTACACCCCATACAATAACTAATAGCAACGTCCAAACAACACATTAGCCAATCATGCACCTTCAACAAATTTTATAAAATACTCACCTGTCGTTGGAAGAAACCATAGGAACTTAAATCACACGCCATTGAGAGCGGTATCGGATCTTCACCGCCCATACGGAGGATTGTTATACCAACTACCTTCATTATATTGTATATTCTTATTGCAACGCCGCTACTATAGTTTTTGCAAACGGTATCCTCGCAGATTCGTCTACTATTTTTACTACACAAACTCTATCTAATAGCAATTATTCTGACGTCTAATACGGCGGGCGAGCAATATAACCAATAAACCTGAATAGAGATGGCGGATGAAAAAGTTGAAGTAGCCGAGGCACCCTCAAAAGAGGAGGTAGAGAAGGCTAAGGCTGAAATTGCCGAGGAGGTACGTTTTGTAAATTAGTTGGTGCATGACTGTTGCAATTTGCCCTTTATATACTGACTACTGCTAAACTTTATACATGTTAACTATTGCAATATATTATTTTCTGGGACGGCTATATACAGGCACTTGGAGATGACGCAGCACCAGAGGGTGAATTTGAGGTAACTAAAGAGGAAATGAGTATTTTACGAGCAGAATTGGCATGTGAATTTCCCGATGATTATACCTACATGAGGTGAGTTAGTATTGGATAGTTGTTGGTATGGATTAATTACTGTATAATCTTGGGTTTAAGATGGGTGGAATTTGTGTATCTTTATTGGGGATTGTTTATAAAAAAAGTGCTCACATCTTATGCTCAATTTTTATAATAACATTTACACAAATATACAAAACAAACAACAGTGACGCATACATTCATTCAGTAGCATCCAAACCATACTCCAAAGACCCAACCATTCGTCGTCCATTAGAATATACACAGGAAAAACTTAACCATGTCATGGAATGGAGAGAGGAGGCTGGTGCACCTGAAATGGAAGAGTTAGTTAACTTAGCCAATGGACCAGAAACAGCACCCGAGGCAGTTGAACAACCAGAGAAATTAGCAAAGGCCAAGGCATTAGCCACATCATTAAATAATGGTAGTTTATATTGGCACGGTTTCACGAAGGAGGGTAAGCCAGTATTATGGATCCGATGTGGACGTAAGCCATGGTATCCAAATGTTGAGGCTGAGATTAATGCATTAATTCTAATTGCCGATGCGGGGATTAAATGTATGCCGGAGGGGGTTACTGATTTTGTTATTGTTAGTGATTCGTACAGTCCACCGCCACCCGTGCCTAGTTTTATGATTAATGTATTAAAGGCATTAGTGCGGGGATATCCCGATCGGTTGAGTGTGTTAATGTCAGCACCTGTGGGATCAATTATTCAATTCGTAATGAACTTATTATTACCTTTAATGCCTGGACGGTTGGCTGGTAAATTCCTATTGAAGGATGAACATGATGCTCAGGAGGTACTTAAGGAATGGCTAGTGAATGGAGAGGATGGCATCCCAACTTTCTTTGGGGGTAAAGCTGATCATGATAAATTCTACCCCGAGGAGGGTTACAGTAAGAATAAGGGACAGGGAACATTAAAGTTTGATTACTTTGGTATGATTGAAAGGTTACAGGCTGCATCTAAAGAGTGGGAGGAGGCTCAGAAGAAATAGAGATGATGAATTTTGGCTTTTTGGTTGGGTAGACGGAGGGTATATGGGGACACATGGGGGGATGTGAATAGTGTTTTTTGGAACAAGAGCAATGCAAAATGTCTTTTCTCTGTGTGCATGTACTATGAAGATTTGACATTCGTTATTATATGTTTAAGGAATGCCTAGTTGGTTTCATATCCCAAAAGTGACTGTAGGTACTTCTTCTTTTCGGTATCATTCTCATGGTTGTCCCATTCCCAGTACGGTATTGAGACAACTGTCATTCCATCTAGAGCAGCAACTTGTCTGTGCTTTAGAATTGTACTACCAGTCAGCTCTCTACTTCTACCGATAAAGTGAGACGGCCCATCAACCTCGACTGCAATTTGCTTTCCATTCACTTCTACTACTGCATCTATCCGGTACCCACTTTTGATTAGTACTTCTTCCTGTGGTTGTAAACCCATGAGTGATAGGATGGATACAACATCATCTTGCAACTTTGATTGAGTAGGATCTTGTGAGACGAATGCCTCGTAACATCTCTTTGATGAAGGTAAACTAATATCTGATTTTAACTCATCTTGCCACAATTGCCATTGATGAAGCTGAGTTAACTCTTCCAATTCGAAGGAATCTTCCTTTCTCAAACAAGCATTGATAAACTCATTATTGAATATAGATGGGGCATCAACATTTGCCACTGAATATGCCCAAGCAACATTTGCCAAGTTTTGAGCGTTGAATCTGTCTAGATTATCCTTCACTGATGGTACTAGTGATGAGAACAGATGCTCATCGACTTGCCCATTTGTAGCATGTGCCCATAGAAAGTTGGATATCTCTTGAGGTATGAATTCGTGTTGCCTTTTGATTCCTTCATCGGCTAGTTTGTTGAACAGTTGTGGCTGCGATTCTCCTGCAGTAGCAAATGCCCAGACAATATCTTTAAGCTCCTGAGATTTATAGTTATGCAAGTTGTTGAGTCCAACTATATGATCAGCTATCTTCTCATACATCATTGGATGTTGCTCTTTTGCAGTTGCGTATGCCCATACGATGTTGGAAAGTTGCTGTGGAATGAATTTATCCGATCCGTCGAGCTTAATGATGTGATCCGCTATCCTTTTGAATAGATAGGGATGAGACTCTTTAGCAGTTGCAAATGCCCAGACAATGTTTGAAAGATGCTGCTCATCGAATTCATTCAAGCTATCAAGTCTAACGATTTGGTCTGCTACTTTTTTGAATAAATTTGAATGTGACTCTTCTGCTGTAGCGTATGCCCATACTATATCTTTCAGCGCTTGAGAAGCATATCTATTCAAGCTGTCAAGTCGAACCATATGATCCGCTACTTTCTTGAATAAATTTGAATGTGACTCTTCTGCTGTAGCGTATGCCCATGATATGTTGGCCAGCTCTTGAGGTTTAAAGTTGTTTAGCTCACGTTCAATGATATGATCTCCTAATCTCTTGAAGAGTTGAGGATGAGACTCTCCCGCAGTAGCATATGCCCAGACAGTGTTGGACAGATGTTGTGGAAGGAATTTATCCAAGTTTTTCATTACAACAATTGAATCACCTGCTTGCTCAAAAAGTTGGGAGTTTGGTACCTTTACGTTTGCATACGACCAAAGCATATTGGATAGATCTTGCTCATTGAATGTGTGCAAGTTGGGACTAGCTACCTCAGCAAGCATATCAAAGTAGGTACTACCATCTTCAACAGGTACAACCTCTTCTACTAGACCAAATGAATAGATCATGTTAGATAGATGCCGGGCATCAAACTCGTGAAGTATTGGTGTTGACGCCTTGGTAATCTCTGTGAATATAAACTGTTTAATCTTTGACCCTTTACCAATGAGAACGTCTTGGATAATCTGCTCTGTAGTTCCGTAGTGATGTCTTTTTCTCTTTTGGGCCTTATTGATAATCTTTGCAAAACTAATGGATGTTTGTGCTAAATCTCTATAGCCAAATGTTGTGATATCTTTCAAAGTATAGGCCAATATCTGTTTCATTTGCATTTGTAACTGATTACTTGGTCTATTCGATCTCTGATTGAGTAACTTTGATACTAACGTCCAATAAGCAGACATACCACGAGGTGACATGGTACTTATATGATCATGTGCCATTTGAGTTAGTTCTTCTATCGACTTGCATACTCTCATGTCTGGATCTTGATATCTTCTACCTCTCCGAGTACTACGTGATGATAAGTATCTCGTCTGCAGCAAAGTATCATTATGATAACGATGATATGTATAATTCCTTTGTATATTGTTACTAGTTCCAATATCTAGCGCACTCAATAATACTGAGCAGGGTTGGAGTGATGTGATGGATGATGTTGCAATTGTTGTTTGATGAACATGAGTTGTGTATCTTTGTACCCCCAGTATCATACAATGCCTCCTCCACCGTCGAGTAAGTGAGCAAATAGATTGACATCTCTGTAACAACATGTTTATATATCTAAGTAAGGAGCCACCCTTTACATGTGATACTTAGTAGCCTCTAGAGCCATCCTAAACATCATATCTACTTCGTATCCGTTGATTCGCCATTTCATACATGAGTTGAAACGAAACTTATACCTTGGCTATTGACTGTGTTGTGAACTTGTGAGGGAGCCTAGAGTATGGCGGCCGGATTGATTGATATATTCTAAAGGAATGGTGTATATTGCAGCAACAATGATGCCATAAATCCGTGTGTCACGAATTGACATACCTTCATTAGCTAAATAATAATAGAGACTGAGTCTGAGACACATCAACAAAGCAAGATCGCCTGCAAGTCAAGACACATTATAGCAAGCACTCCGACACCCAAGAAGGTGCTCACATATCTCCTCTCTCATCTACTACTCATAATAATTAAACACTCAAACAACAAATAAATAATCAATATGAAAAGTATAACAAAATCAACATCACTCTACATTAAAGGTGGCCTGCTACCGATTGTTCTTTTCTTAGGTTTACCTCTATTGCGTAAACTCACACAACAATGGACTAATAATGATAATCTACAAGTATTCCATCCAACTTTCCCACCAACTGAGTTGAGTGGTAAAGATTTAGAGTTATGGTTCAATGAGCACATTACAAATCACAAAGTTGCATTACCAGATCCTTCATGGAGTCAACATCAAAAGTCAATGGCAAAAATGTCGGTGACACAATTTATACAAGCACGGAAGAGTAATACAATTACATGTTTGGAATATACAGATACTTTACTTGATAGGGCGAGACACTATTCCTATCAAAATGGGTTAATGTATACTGATAATAACCAAATGTTTGATACCATTCGAAATCAGGCAAAAGTATTAGACGAGAGAGTAGAGAAGGAAGGGATTGAGTCAATTGCACCCTTCTACTGCTTACCAGTGGCTGCCAAGGGTACCATGGCAACAGTGGACTTTCAATCATCAGTCGGAGTAGGTGGTAAGCTTCATAATGCTTATGCAAATCGAGATGCCGAATCTGTTGCAAGATTAAAAGAGAATGGTGGAGTTGTATTCGGGAAGAGCAATGTACCTGAGTTTGCAGCCTCATTTGTAAGTTGCAATTACTCAACAGGGTGTACTTTGAATCCATATGGATACAAGTATACAACTGGTGGCAGCAGTGGAGGAGCTGCATCTTTAGTGGCAAGTTATATCTTACCAATTGCCTTCTCAGAAGATACAGGCGGCAGTACTCGTCATCCTGCTGCACAGACTCAACTCTTTGGGTATGACCCATCACGAAATCGATACCCAAATGCAGGAAATCCTGGTATCACATTCCTTAATGATCAGGTTGGAGTTCTTGCCAGGAGTATGGAGGATATTCTGACCTTCGATTCAGCATTCCTTAATCTTGAAGATAGTCATGCCAATATCAAATTGACAACATCAAAAGTAACTGATATCCGTGTTGGTCTACCACAGTATCCTTTTGTCGAGTATTATGTACCAGAGGAAGGATCTGCCGTCTTTACATCTCCCAAGTGGCCTCAAACGAAGAAAGTTTCTACAAACATATTCAGCAAGTATACGGATGCCGTCAATACACTCAGATCAGGTCAAGTACAACTGATAGAAAAGGAGTGGCCTACTTCTGAAACGAATCCGAAAATGAATGTACTGGAAGAGCACTGGCATATGCTACCAAACGGATTTGATCTAATTATGGATCCTTTGATATCGTTTCCTGGCCAAGCGATGACTCATATCCAATCATATCTGAATGTAAGCATTACCATGGATGAGCTCCTCGATGAAATGAAGTCAATAGGCAACTTTCATACTCCAGGACCATTCATGGATCCAGAAATGACAAAAGATCGAAGTGAATCAAACTTCCGCTATGCATTGGGAGCATTCCAAATGGATACGGTGTTAGCATGGAATTCATATTTTGATACGCATCAAGTTGATATGATCATGACTCCTGTATCATTCTGTGACGCCGTTACATATGAATGTGCTGCCACAGATAGCTGTACATTACAAATGGGCAGTGAAGGCAAGGATTACAAGACTGTTGGAGGTTCACTCTTTGAAGATTGCAACTCGTTATTCCTTGCATTCAAGAGTATTCTAATACCAAAGGTAGTGGTGCCAATCGGCGAGGATGCAGATGGCAACCCTTCATCAGTAATCTTTTGGGGTAGAAGTGGACCTCAAGGAATGAAAAAAAGTGGAGATTGGTCATGGTTATATGATGATGACTATGCCAGGGAGAATGATCTTGAGTTTCTATACAAGGTCAGCTCTTTGGTAGATGTGTTACACAAGGAACCATCACTCCAAAGAAGCCTCCCGCATCTGGTCACTGTTGGAGAGAACAATCTGTACTAAATAACTTGTACTACTCTGTATTATAAGAATAATAGATATAACTTTGTACTTAATCTATACAATTTTAAGTTTTACAATGTCGGCAGAGGCAGAGCATTTAATAGTTTCCCTTTGTGCAACAAAAACGGGGAATGACATCTTCTATTCTCTCACTTTCTAAACATAGATGCACTAAAGAAATAGTAGTGCAATATTCCAAAACAAAACTAGGTAGCCGATAGAATGCAAATGGAACTTTGTTGCATAGTTTGTGGCATCTTGACCGGTAGAAGGATCAGCGACTGATGTGGCTTCATCGTTTGTAGATTGATCACTATCCGCGTCGATATTCTCCTCTCCTACTGTTACTTCTTCTTCGTCTTTTGTAGCTACCGATTCTTCTTCATCCAAGACACTGGGAGATGTCTCTACTTCCTCTTCTACACTACCAAATCCATAACAAGGCGAATCGGTAAAGCATTCCTCACAGAAGGGTGCTCCGGCAGTACATTCAGCTGCAGCACCCGTCCACTCGCCACTAACTGCATCTCTCAATGCACAAGCATCAGTATAGCAGGGTGTCATCTGCAAACAAGGTGAACATGGATCACTCTCTCCACTTGGTACTACAACCTCTGCTGACAAATCCTTTGGTGTCGAAGGCAACTGACCCAAGGAGAAGGGCACTACTTCCATTGCAACCATTGCAGCACATGTGCCTTGCATTGATCTCATCATAGCATCATCAGGTATCAAGTTTGACATGTCAAAATATACTTCAGGATCACAGAATTGCATACTGTTACAGTTTTTGATTGGATATCCCGTCATCATTAACCTCGAGTCTTGAAGATCATAAACCCCAGGGTTTCCTTTATAGTAGTATGTTGAGTAGTCGTATGTCTTCCCCTCTTCTACAGTCGAGTCGGTTACTGGTTTCATTGGCCAGTTTAACTTATCCTCAAACATACTTGTGTCACAGGTATCAATCTCATTTCTAGGCGTGCTACCGTTAATCGAGACTGGAGAACATGAATGATAAACAACCGGACATGCTGGTAGTTGGTCATTTACCACACGACCTGTTTCTAAGGCTCCTTTATATGCACAGCTTGTATCAACGGGTACTCCATGTCCCTCATCTGACATTACCGAAATGAATTGTAAATGGCAACGCTCACAGTATACATCAGGAATCCATACAGTTATACTACTTCTATGCCATGTGCTTTCATCATAAAACTTGGGTGTGGAATACTCATCATGTGGAATGTGATCTAGAAGGATACAACTTTCGAACGATTCCATTGAATCATCTCTGTCTAGACTTAAAGCTAATCGACCTGGCGCTCCTGGATGCGGAATGGATTCCAACCATGTAATTGTATTGAATGCTCCAGGTATCAATGGATGGCTGGAAGAGAGAGGTCATCTGGTGCGTCGCAAGGACCTTGTTTTTCACCCGTCTTACCAGAGCGTGGGGGAGGACATTCTAATCGAGTATGTGAATATACTGTTGTTTGGAGTGAGCTGGATAGGAGGATGGTTGCAAAGCTAAGAATACCCATCATCATATTGTTATTGTTCTATAGATGTTGCAATGATTGACGGATGTGCTCTTTGTTGATTATATGACTTCACCACTTCACCTCACCTATGCACTATAGGTATATCTATGCAGTATTGAATAGCACCACGTACTAATCGTGGCTAATAGCCATCACTCATCACCATTCACCATCGTCATCACGTCATTTTTTTCTCGAAGACAAAAATGAAGGGGTATCCTTGATTTACTCTGAAGTAGAGGTATCATATTACTAGAGCTTGACTGTCCGTACGTAACGCAGTAGTACCGCCTGACTAAATGAAGCCGTTTGTTTAGTGTTCTCGTTAATATCGATCCCAGATTTAGTTCAACTCTACTTCAAAAGAGATAAAGAACAAGAACACTAAACAAACATACTTAATATAAGGTAACTTTACTGCGCAAGCAGGCTAGCCGAGCGTAGCGAGGCTAGTTGTATCTATGAGAGTGTAAAATAGAGAGCTAAGCAATACTCTGGTAGTTGACTGTTGAGGCAATATACACCCCCATCATGATAGAATCAGTAACAATATTCACCAAAGGTTAGTTGATATGTTGGTGTTGTTTGTTTAGCGTCGGTCTTTGGCTTGTAACTGGATGCGTTATCTTTTAGTTCACAAAGGTGCAGCACCTTACTTGTAACAACAAATTGTTAACTTTGGGTATGTATTGTAATTGGTTAGTAGTATAGCGTACCGATGATCAGTTTTTCTTCATATTATTGGTTGCATGGTTTCGCGCTTCGGTCTGGATATATATCATTTGTGTGTTTATATTTTCTTACCACTATATCTGACACTGATATCATCTCTCTGTTTGTTGCATATCATAACAACACTTAGGCGGAACAGTCCTATATCACAATCAGCCAAACAAACTCCAGCCAACACTATCTACTTCACCACATACCACAAACAATAAAGAAAATCAACGCAATGTAATCAATACCTTCATTTCTACAGTATTATTAGGTGATGGCAAAAATAAAAATACAACCACAACAGAAGGTCCAAATCGTGAGATTCTATCATTAAATAACACTTCTGTTGTTGCTGAATGGTTAGATGGTAATACTATTAATAGTGATATTCATAATAATTGGATAGTATTGGCAATATATCCCGAAGTTGCTGTACGAAAGTTACATGGAGTTGATACCTTATTAACATCAATTTTGAAACGATATACTTTATATTATGATCATCATTCCAAACTAAATACTAGTGATACATCACTAAATCAAACATCTGCTACTTGGAATGTACAATTATACGTCCCGCCATCCAAAGAGTTTGATTCAGCATTCCACTCTATCATACGTCGATTCCAAGATTCTTTATCAACTTCAAATACATCTTCCAACTCGTTAGAAAAGTTAAATAGTAAGAATAACAAGTCAAACAATAACAACAACAAGCAACAAAAGAATAAAGGGAAAGAACAACGAGTATGGCATGATGGGAAACAAAAGATTACAAAGGCAGCATTGGCTGAATTGGACATGTCCAAGGATAAGAATGACACCTTACCAGGAAATGTTGACAAGGATGGAATACGTGAGGATAAACGTGCCATTGCCGAAGCAAAAGCGGCCTATATGCCGGAAGCGAATGAAAAACCAGCATGGGAAGAGGAGGATGAAGTGTTAGATGATTTTGATATCAAGTGGAATACAACTTCTGAATCTGAAGAAGAGGAGGAGGAACAATCAGCAACGGGTATACGTGGTTTCTTCTCAAATTTACTATCACCCAATCGACCTCTCACCAAGGCTGATTTACAACCACCATTAAAGCAAATGCAGCAATTATTACAATCGAAGAATGTTGCACCGTCCACTGCCCAGGCTATTTGTGGAGTTGTCGAAAAGCAATTGTTAGGTAAAAAGGTTGGTACACTTACGGGTGTTAAACGTGCCGTTAGGCATGCATTAGAGGATGCCATTGAGCGTATATTACGCCCAGAACTAGGTGGTATTGGCGGCCGTGGTGTATCGACAAAGAGAGGTAATAGTGTCGATGTACTACGGGGTGTGGTTGAGAAACGAGAGCGTGGCAAGGGTGGATTACTAGGACTAGGTGGTGGTGCCAATCAAGGAGGACGCCCATATGTTATTGTCATGATTGGTATCAATGGCGTAGGAAAGTCTACATCACTTGCCAAGATTGCCTACTATCTACAGAGTAATCAGTGTAATCCTCTTCTGGCCGCTTGTGATACCTTCCGTTCGGGTGCAGTTGAACAACTTTCAGTTCATGCCTCGTGTTTGAACATTCCACTTTATCATCAAGGATATGCCAAGGATCCGTCCTCAGTAGCCAAGGCTGCCATATCAAAGGCTGCTGACGATGGTAATGATGTAGTGTTAGTTGATACCGCCGGGAGGATGCAGAATAATGTCCCATTAATGAAAGCCTTGGCCAAGCTGGTTACAGAAACATCACCTGATCTTGTATTGTTCGTCTGTGAGGCATTAGTGGGTAATGACGGTATGGATCAATTAACAATGTTCCAAAAGGCATTAACAAGTGGTGGACATAAACGTCCAATTGATGGTATTGTATTAACCAAGTTTGATACTGTGAGTGATAAGGTTGGTGCGGCATTGACATTAACGCACTTGACGGGAGTGCCGATTGCATTCTGTGGTACAGGACAAAAGTATAATCATTTGAAGCCACTTAGTGTTCCTTTTGTTATACAGAATCTATTTTCGTAAAATGATAGAAAAGTTTAATGGGCTTAATCAGTATTTGAACTTACTTCTAATAAGTCTTCTCCTTGCGTACACAACCACATCCAGAACAAGCGTCTTTCTCCTCCTTCACTTTGCAAGATTTGCGGCAACCTTGACAATAGTCTCTCACACATGTGTCACAATGGGTCACATCATTCTCCTTCCCATCATAACATTCAGCACAGTGTTTTTTGGAGCAGTTGTAACACTCCAGAAACCCGACACAATCCGAGCACCGCTTCAGCTTGCACGATGGACATGTATCTGAGCACAAATAACAGGCTTTCTTATCACAACTGCTACAAGCACTGCTATTTCCACATTCTTTACATATGTATTGAGAGTCACATATACTACATGTATGCCACTCTTCCAAAGGAGTGCAACTAGCACAGCAATCCTTGGCACAGTGAGTGCAAAACCGTGAACGCTTCTCATGGTTATCAAATTGGATGTAGCAGAAACCTGTTCCACATTTATGACATATGTAAGTAGTATGATCAACGTCTTCCTCGGTTGAGTTTAGGGATTCCTCCTCTGACCCCGGAGAGTACTGGTCCGATTCCGGCAAAGTTTCTTTACCATTTAGTATTCTGAGCATGTTTAAGTCAGACCTTTTTTGTTTGTTCATAACCCTCAGTCTTCTGATTTCGGCATTCTGTCTTTTTATGAATTGACGCATCCCTCTATTTTCACTCACTATTCTATCTTTAACTCCTTTGTTGCATATTGATTGACAGAAATCACTGTTGCAGGTAATCCGATCTTTTCTCAACTCAAGTAACCGGCAGTTATAACATTTTTCGGTTTCACATTCTTGACAGTATGTAACGTCATATTCTTCCCCATCAAAACAGTCCACACAATGAAGTTTGTTGTTACATTCTTCACCCTTACAAATTAAGACCGGTTTGCAAGTGAAGCACATTCTCTCACCGCAGCAGTCTCGGATAGCTGCACAGTCTATACAGAAAAGATCTGAGCAGTCTTCGCATTCTATCAAATCCTCACATGTCGGGCACACACAACATTCACACTTGGCACATATATCCATTGTAGGAGAACACGATTTGCAATACTTTCTAGTACACGATGAACAGAATTTTAAATGTTCTTCTTGCTCATCATCATCATGATAATAACAGAAGTGCTTCAAGCATTTACAACATGTATAATTTTGCAAGCCGTACAAATCTTCTTGCTCGTCATCATTATTAGTTGAATACCATTTGCATCCTTCCGCATGCTCTATATGTCTATCACATTTAAAACAGCGTATTCTACGAGATTCCATGAGTAGATGGAACTTCTCTAATGTCTGTGCAAGTTCAGGACTTTGATGTTCTCGCCACTTTGACGACAACTGAAAGTAATGCAAAGAATTACCCTGCTTTTCAATAATGCTATCTAATATTGGTAGAACAAATGACTCAGAGATCTTAGGCGGCGGTTCAATTTCTGGATTCTCGTGATATCCAACGAGGCTTAAATCTAACCTCTCCAAAGCTGTACTTTCTCGAAGCGGTCGAAGTCCGCTACCATTAATATTGATACAACCGGTAAGCATGAGGGATTTTAATGCACTTTTAGCGTTGATGCAGATTAAAATGTTGGATATGTCATTATCGGTCAATCTGTTTGATAAACTACTCTCAATATCACCAAAATCAAGACTCTCCCAATTGGTTGATGATAGAATGGTTTTACTAACCAATGACGTCTCGATACTCTGGAGCTGTATCTCTGTGGTCATTGCAATTGCAAATAATACTCGAGATGGTTTAGGAAGGTAGGCAGCTATATCTGCAAATATACCATTTGGTAAATAAGTTATATGAAATTCATTTGGACGTATAGGAGAAGAGGATGTTCTCGCTCGTTTGGTGTTGCAATTATCACCACCATTCATTATTGTTTTGGTGCGTAAGATATGTATGTGATCAATAAAAGTTAAAGTTCTCTAGCTCTAGATTAATAGCCTCTAAAGCGCTGTAAAGTGGCCAACAGGTCACCAATCGCTTCTTCTTCTAAATAATCCAATACCAATATAATCTAATGAGGCACGGTATATATCCAAGAGCAATAGAGCAATATAACTCACACTTTGCCACTTTAAATGGCTATCGTACACAATACGGTTACTTTACGGGTACAAATGACGTATATATGGGTACAAATAGCATAGTTATGGGGGGGATTTATGGGGCTTAGCCCCGGAATCGACACGAAAATGAGGATACCAAAAGGATACCAAAGATACCATCACAGGGCCACCACAGTTGAAGAGATGACACGAGTCTTGGGTTCGCATGCTGTACCGGGAATTGAACTGCATTTGAGATCTTAGGGTTATCACATTAGGGATATTTTTTTCGCATTTAATTTGAGGCCATTTTGTTAGTGCAAAGCAATGATGACTCAAGGGTCCGGCCGCGATAATAGGTAATAATGCATATCCTAGGATAATATTCTGAATCAGATTGATAGGCAATTCATAATCTAATAAACAAACAACACAACAAAAGCAATCACAAAGACGATAGGCTCAACCCCTTTGCAATGTCTCTTGTTGATAACAAAGGTGATACTTGTACAGATCAATCATCAGGGTCATCTCGAGAGATTGAAATGAACGAAATCGAAGAAGAATTAGATACTATATCTCCTTTGCAACAGCAAGGCGGTAGGCGTACCAATACCAAGGGCACGATCTCCTCTCCTACCTCAACAATGAAAGCATGGCCTGAAGATGAGAAGACCTCCATCAATACAACTACAACACCAGCACCCTCCTTACAACATAGAAGAAGCTGTCTACAACACCTTCGCCACTCGCTCTTCTATTCGTACATGTCACCTATATTAAAACGTGGCGCGGCATTGCATAAACAGCGTAAACAAACACATGTTGGTGATATAGAATTACAGCAATCGTCAGATGTACAACAAGCAGATAGGATTGGTGAATTGAGTAAAGATGATTGCTATGCAGTGCCGGCTACAATGGAAGCACAGTATTTAGCTGATATATTCTGGAAGGTCCAGAAGGAACAACAACAGCAACAGGCTGCTGCTCAACAACAACAATCTACAACAACCACCTCAAATAACAGAAGACACAAAACAAACTCAACAACAAAATCCTTCCTAAAAATATTATGGATAATAGCTAAACCAACCTACATCAAAGCAGCACTATGGCAATTCATTGTAGTTATATGTCAATGTTCATTACCCCTATTAGTACGTGAGGTACTCCTCCGTCTAGAGGATAATCCAGGACAAAATTTTGTGAGAGAGGGATTAACACTAGCATTTTGTATATTCATTGTATCATTAATTGAGGGAGTTAGTAATGAACGTCAAAAGTTTTTAAGTTTTCGAACTGGAATAACTTTGAGGAGTGCAGTTGTTAGTGCTGCACATGGACATGTATTATCCATGACACCCCGTGGTCGTTCAGGATTAACATCTGGTGAAATTACAAATCTAGTAGCGGTTGATGCACAAAAGTTATTTGAATTAACACAGGAAGGTCACTACAGTTGGAGTTGTCCATTGGCAATGATAATTGTCGGCATTTTATTAGTATTAGAATTAGGTGTAGCAAGTTTAGTGGGTATAACTACCATGTTTTTGATAGTGCCGTTTGTACATTGGGTTGTTAAGAAAATGATGTATATACGTAAACTACGTGTGAAGTCTGCTGATAAACGTGTGGAAAGTACAAGTGCCATGTTACAGGGAATTAGATTTACTAAATTGAATTGTTACGAAGGACGATTTATCGAACGTATAATGAATCTTCGAAAGATGGAAGTCAAGTATTTGCATAAAGAATTATTCTTTTTGTCATTAACAATATTTGCAACAGTTACAAGTCCAGTAATTGCCAGCGGATTAACATTTGTTGTATATACATTAATGGATGAAAGTAATGTTATTACGGCAAGTATGACATTTACGAGTTTATTCCTGTTTGCGGCGTTGAGGTTTCCAATTAATTATGCAGGCAAGTTCATGGGTAAGGCTGCTCAGGGTTTCCAGGCTTGTCATCGATTTAGTTTGTTTTTTGCTAGAGATTCGTTAGATGATTGGATTGATAGTAGTGGTGACGGTGATGATAGTGGAAATGGATCAACGGTACTATTAGAGAATTCTGGCGAATCCAGTATATCCAAGGGGTCATCAGAAGATACCGATAGACTGAAACCACTTGTGGATATCAATGCAAGCTTTTGTGTCGGAGATCCAAGCACGCCCAACTCCTTTACCCTATCGACCATTAACATGACAGTACATAGATCGGAAATCATGTGTGTGGTTGGACCAGTGGCCGCTGGGAAGTCAACATTAGTTCAAGGATTGATTGGTGAACTTACGCCCATTAATGAGGATGATAGATTTAAAGTATCGGGAAGGATATCCTTTGCTAGTCAGATACCATTTATATTGAATGCCACCGTGAGGGATAATATACTGTTTGGGGAGCCATATGATAAGGAAAGATATGACCGTGTCCTCGAGGCATGCTGTTTAACTGCCGATATAGAAACATTCCACTACAAGGATTTGACTGAGATTGGTGAACGTGGTGTGACTCTTAGCGGAGGTCAAAAAGCTCGCATGTCACTGGCACGTGTGGCCTACTCCCAACCGGACGTGGCAATACTAGATGATGTACTCTCTGCTTTAGACGCCGGTACGGGCAAGAAGGTATTCGAGAAGCTATTCAAACCACCGGGAGGTAATGGTCTCTTTAGCAACACGGCTGTTGTTCTGGTTACACATGCCTCACACTTTCTAAACCTGGTTGATTCGATACTTGTATTAGTCAATGGCAAGAGTGTGTTTGTAGGGGAGTGGGATGAACTTGAACAGTGTCACCCTAGTGACCCAAATGAGATGGATGCGATTGAGGCAATAAGATCAAGTGTACAAGAAGACCACAGCAATGAAGGCGATAACCAGCAAGTCGACTCTCCCCTTGCTCCAATAGCAACTACTACAAAGATCAGCAAGGTTGCCGATATTGACCGGTCAATCAAGCCAAGAGACCAGATCATTCCCAAAGATGAAGACGGTAAGATTATGACTGTCGAGGAACGAAAGTTTGGTCTCTCTCAAATGTCAACATGGCTCGCGTGGTTCCACTGGGCTGGCGGACCCTTCTTCTTCGGTGTCATCATCGTCTCTATGGCTATTGATCGAGGCATGTATGTTGCTACTGAGTGGTGGTTAGCCATATGGACTCAGGGTGCCTATGAACCAGTATATCAATTCGGGAGAGAATACGCCGCACAATCTAGTGGAATTGATGCTCAATACGAGTACATCAAGACATATTTGATAATATTGCTCATATCATGTGTATCGACAATACTAAGAACAAATTGGATCATCCAAGGTGGAGCAAGAGGTGCAAGTCGTCTCTTTGCGGTGATGTTGAATAAGGTCTTATATGCCCCGATGTCTTATTTCGATACCACACCCATCGGTAGATTGATGAATAGATTTACTTATGATACCGAAACGTTGGATGTGACGCTAGTAATGAACATGACAGTGCTCATGACCTCACTTGGATGGATTTTCACTGGAATAATACTCCAATCGATTATCCTTCCGTGGCAGTTGGTTGTCATATTGTTCATCACTGTCATGTACTGGGTGTTAGTACTTCATTATAGAAAGTCAGCTGTGGATCTACAACGTTTAGATGCTACAAGTAGATCTCCCGTCCAGGCTCAATTAGGAGAGGCAATTGACGGAACATCAACAATGAGAGTGTTTGGAAAGTCTGCTTACTTCTCTAATGTATTCCGAATATCGCTTGATGAAAACAGCGGCATGATGATGAACTTTATGGCAGCCCATAGATGGTTGGCTGTTCGAATACAAATGCTCGGAGCTTGTTCGGTACTCTTTTCCGTAGCCTTTGTGGCGTGTTTCAATGATGTATTGAATCTAGACCCGGGTATAGCCGCCATGCTCATCATTTGGTCGGCAAACTTTACCATTAGTCTGAGTTTCTTCGTCCAAGGCATCTCTGAGAGTGAAGCAAGCATGACGTCTTTAGAACGAGTACTTGCCATGATAGATATTCCCCAAGAAGAAGATAAATCACACAAGCCAGAGTCAGTGGATGACTCCTGGCCTTCTCGTGGTGACTTGACTTTTGATAAGGTTGACCTTAGATATCGTCCTGGCCTCCCTTTATCATTGAATGGCCTATCATTCTCCCTGAAGTCTGGTCAACGATGTGGTGTAGTTGGTCGAACAGGCGCAGGCAAGAGTACATTGGCTGCTGCCCTATTTAGACTGGTTGAGCTGGAAGGTGGTAGTATCATCTTTGATGGACAAGACATTTCAAGAATAAGTCTCCAAGATGTTAGAGGTAGACCGAATGGCATGACCATTATCCCACAAGAGCCTGTGTTACTTCCAGGCACATTAAAGCAATGTCTTGATCCCTTTGAAGACTACACAGACAAGGAAGCTACAGAAGCACTGCTCTCTGTTCGTGGTGCATCGAGAGGATTAGGAGATATCAATGAAGTAGTTGAGGAAGGTGGTCGTAACTTTAGTGTTGGTGAACGGCAGTTGATATGTCTTGGACGAGCCATGCTTGCAAAGCCAAGGCTGCTCTTCCTCGATGAAGCGACAGCGAGTGTAGATGGAGAGACGGATGCACAGATACAGAAAATGTTGAGGTCACGGTTCGACGGAACGACACTCCTCACAATAGCTCATAGACTTAATACAATTATGGACTACGATGTCATCTTGGTTGTAGATCAAGGAAGGGCGGCAGAGTTTGGTACTCCAGCTGAGCTGTTGTCGAATGAGGAAGGTATATTTAGTCAACTAGTTGATGCAACAGGAAAGGAGAGTTCAGTAGCGTTACGATCCATGGTGTTTAATGAATAATAGGATAGACATCTCTCAATTCTACTACTTCTTCATGTAACTAAATCTATGTATTCTAATATCAATCACTTTCTCTTCTTCCACATAAAGACTTTGCATCTATGAGGTCCTCGACACTGTCTATCTTTGTATATTCTTCAGCACCTGGTTTTGACACAAGATATGGAAACACATTTTCAATGACAATATCAGCGCCACAGTTGATACGACATTGTTCTCGAAGTTGAGAGTTCTCGATCTTCATCTTCTTGGTGCGTCTATTACTTGTTTGGCAATGCTCATCCATCTTATGCCTCCACAATGCAAGTTCAAGCAGTGTTGTATACTCCTTTAGTTTGTTGCACTCAGTTTCAGCGCGGACAAGGTCGTTTTGTAATCTATGAAGCCAATTTCTTCTGTTTGAATATGAACTTGTTGTAACGTAATTAGTAATATAATCTCGCCATTGTTTTACACCAATTTTGTCGAGACGAGTTGAGATGCTGCATTGCAAAACAGCACTGAATGTACCATCCGACCACTTACTACGCAAGCAATCATCTGAATATCCGTCAACCATCGTGGAACACCAATCAATGTTCTTGTCAGGGAAATACTCTCGTTGAATACGAAATAGATTATGGATCACTTCCTTTGGTGCATCTCCACTCGCCAATGTTCCCACCATATGTTTCCATTCAAATTTATAATTGCGATGTATTGATTTGTAACTATCTACCAAGAACTGCACTATCCCATCAGGAGCACTCTGAAAGAAACGAAACCTGTATCAAAAAAGGCAGTGTCGCCGATTGACCTTTTCACGTGAGTGGATACCGGTTATGAGCTCAAAATTTTCCCCGCTGATGGTTTTTTGGTATCCTTTTTTATAGTGTGTTTGTTAGTAAAAATGATATAGTGTATCTCCTATTTATTGCAATAAGATAGATAATATATGAATAAATAGTTCAATATATCTCTTCTATGACATATTAGTAGTCTAAATATAGTTTAGTTTGGGTGTAGATAATATATATCTACTATTGGTTGCATGCACAATATCACCATAGTAAATGGGCTCAAATCACTAGGTAATTTTTAGGCATCAAATACTAGGTCCTACGTGAAATTTGGTTCAAAGACGTCATCACCAATCGATTCGGTGTGCAATTCTGGTCTAGAATGAGCCTTTCTAACTTTTTGTTATCAATTATTGGCCTCTATTTTAGGCGACCATTTTGTATGGGGGCTCATAGTAAAAAAAGTCATCAGCGGGGAAATTTTGAGCTCATAACATATTATCTCGCCGGTATCCACTCACGTGAAAAGGTCAATTGTTTTTAGTGTTGAGGGGGAGTTGATAGTCTTCAAACTATTACATTCATGGAAAGCTTCCTTTAAAGCCCTTCAGATAGGTCAACTCTATAATGGGATCTAGTCAAAGCCGTCCAGAGACAACCTCTGAATCATCAACTACACCGACGACAACAAAAAATACAACATCATCTATCAATAATAAAGCAAAGAAGCAGCCACCAAAGAATGAAACTGGATATGATAAAGCAACACGTATATGTAGAAAGAAGAAAAAATTATATGATGCATGTTATACAGCCCAATTATCAGATAAAGAAGAAAATTGCGAGGAACTATTTGAAACATATAGAAATTGCTTTATGCGAGTCATGCATAAAGATATGGCCAAGAGAGGTGTAAAAATATCTGAGAATAGTATGATTGGAGAGTATAAAGAAGATGTAGCTGATGAAGATGACAACATATGACACCACCATACAATATATCGAAACATAGAGAGTAAGAGGGTATTCGGGTATTGCAATTACAAATCAAAGATGATGAGTCAGGGTTAGTCATCTTGAAGAATACTATATTTCTTACTTCATATACTATTAACAATGGGTATGCAGAAATAGTATATCAAAGACATCTCTAGGATACTAAGTTTTCTACACAATAGACTATCTCAAATTTACTGATCTGCTTTAGAATTCTTACCCAATAATATAATACAAACAAACAAAAAATAAACCCAAGACCTGCCTCCAAGACATAAGATATGTCCATTCTTTCTACTCTATTTCAACACCCAAATAATTTAGAACATACCAGCCTTTGATGTCCTCTTACTAGGAGGGATAACGCTCGTGGGAAGCTCTGCTGGGATAGGCCGTCCCTTCTGAATGACCGCATCACATAAGAACATGGCCACGACATACTCATGATGGTCCAAATATCCATCCCTATCGATATCACTTAGATTCCAAATTTGACGTAGTTGATCTATAGAAAGGGGTGTCATGATTAAGGGAAAGCATATAATGTGTTAGAGATATGAACATACAGCATCGACACATGATATGTTCGACAATTTGAAAGTAGTACGTACCCTTTTGCAATCCAGTCTTAACCAACACCTCCTTGGCAGTTTGAGGACTTAAGAAACCACCCTGTGGACCCAACGCTTCAAACGAATCCTTCAACCTAGCCGCACTCTCCTCCAATGCCCAATAATTATCTTCCTCCTCGCTAACACCAAATGGATTAGACGCGCCATTACCTGCATCCGACTTGCCAAACTTGGCACCCCGTGTTGGCAATGGCACTACCTCACTAGCATCCTCAAACTTGGCACGTAATGTCTCCGGTGTGTCCTTCTCACCTGGCAATTCCTCCATCAACTTTGGTAAATGACTATTCAAACAATCTTCCAATAATTGAATTTCATCCATCTTTAATGATTTGAATTCACTAAACTTGGTTTCCTTCAATTTGGCACTGAAGGTGTTGATATCAGGGAAGTCGCCAGGTGCTAAGTTATGTTTCTTCATAATCGTGCGGAAGACATTGGGCATATCATTAATTAACTTTTGCTGTTTCTTCTCCTTACCCATGACTGCTGGCATTTGTGATTTCAAATGACCTATTATATATGCCAATGTCTTGACTTTACGAATCCTCTTGACCAATTCATTAATCTTACGTACCGCCGATTGACGTGGTAGAATTGCCAAATCACGCATCAAGTCACTCTCCTCTTGTTCGAATAATTCAGCATTATCAAGATTTTGTAATGGTTCACTCCAGAATGAACCCGTGTAGACACGTAATACTTCCGGACTGTCAATTGTCTTACCCAAACTCCATAATAAGGCACCATAAACACGCATTAATTGCTGTCGATTAATTTGATCAGCCTTATTTAAGATACAACGGATCTTATCCTCGTGTCCTTTTAATACATCAATAGCCGATTTTAGTTCATCACTAATATCAAGTTTATGTGCATCAAATAATAATAGGATCAAGTCTGCCCGATCAGCAAACCATGATACTACTTTCGTAAAGTCATATCCACGGTTAACACGTTGTTTCTCACCACTTAATATACCCGGCGTATCAACTAGTGTAATTGATCGTAATACACTAGAGGGTAATTGACTACCCTCAAACCTAGATAAGAAACTAACACCAAATCGTTCCAATCCACGAAATGGCAAGTCAGGATGGACACTTAGTGCATTACCGGGTATAGTACGTTCCTCCGGCCCGTTAATTAAACAAGTAAATCGATCAGTAGTCGGTTCAGGACCAATCCGTGCCCCTGGAAAGTCCCGTCCTAACATATATCGAATGAAACTAGTTTTACCCACCGAATATTGACCAACTAACATCACTTGTGGCTTGGCATCAAATTCAACATCAGTCAAGTGTGGTGATTCGTAGAAAAAATCATATCGATATCGTTTCTCGGCTGGTAAGATGTTATTCTTATACATCTCCTTTAGCTTGTGTGAAACCTTGTTTGTCTTGCTAATTACTTCATCTTGTACGTTGGGGTTCATGTTTGATGCTGTTTTGTAGGATGCCCACTCTGACATCTATGTTGTTGCGTATCTGCAAAGTTGTATCTTTATTGTATCCAACAGACGACTAATAAGCTTAATAAATATAAAGGATGTCGCTGCTAATCCATTGCAATAGGGCTCTTCAACTACCCTATCTTCCAACTCAAAATTTCTCGTGCAAATTTTGGATCAACATTCTTTGTCGGTATCCGTCATTGAGCACACCAATTGAAAGATATTAACACTATATGTAATAGTGAAATGCATTATATGTGCGATGATAGTGATTATTATTTATTCATCGCCTATATACGCTCGGCCGCCACTAGACTTTGTGTTGCAATAGAGTTGCAAATGATTATTGCGGTATCCTTGCCAAAAAATTGAAGTAGATACTGATCACAAAATACAATCATATGATGCATCTACTATGCCTATCCCTTACGCTGATAATACTATCATTGCAATGCTTTGCATCTTCTTCTTTAGTAGTGGATGGTTTTGTGCATTTGTCGTCATCAGAAGTAAAACGATCGATACATAAACAAAAAAGATATCACCCATTCATTGGAAGGTGTCAACAATTTCATCCATCAACATCATTAACAGAATATGATAGATATCTCAAAAGATCAAGGTGTCAACTCAATCTATCAACACCTACTCAATCAGAATATGATGTATCGGATATAGAATCAATATGGGAAGTATATGTCTCACAATCTACGAATACTAAAAATAACAATAAAGAAAAGGGATCATCAATACCATCTTCATCAATCATACAAACATTCATCTCATTAGCACCATCACGAAATAATATCAAAGTATCCCCAGCAGAGTTCACATCAACTAAAAATAATAAACAAAAGGGGAAAGGACCTACAGTACGATGTATCCAACGTAAGCGTAGTGGAGGTGTATATCGAGAGATTGGTAATGCCATTGAAATAACCAATGTTGATTCAGTTGATAAGGTATATAGAATCATGACAAAACATATGGAATTAGGTGAGATTAATGATAAGGCAGTTGACTGTATGAAGAATTATCTTGAGGGTAATATGAACCTTGACGAAGGTGACCCATCAAAAGCAATTTCGTTATATGATCAAGCACTTGAATCTATTAAGCGTGTACAACCAGCATCATCTGCTGATCAACTACCGAAGGGATTGATACTTATGAAACGAGCAAATGCCTACCTTTTGCGTGCTGAGAATCATCGTACGACATTGCGTACATTAGTTACAGATTTGACGGATACAGTACCTTCGGAACAGACAATGAAGATCTTATATCAAACAGTATCAACCCATCCTTCATTGTCATCGTCAATCTTCAGTCGATTAGCCAGTGATAGTAAAGTACAACAGCAAAAGTTTCGTGGTATACGATATCGACATGATATGTATGAATTTGCATTATTACATGCCGTACAAGATAGTTTACAGGCTACACAACTACTACCAAAGAATTCAAATGCATGGCTATTAGCAGGAGAATGCTTAGGTGAATTACGAAAGTTAAAAGAATCTAATCAGTACTATCTAAGAGCACTGGAGTTGGATCCGACAAAGGAAGATGAATTGAGAAGTGTTATGGAGAAGAATCGTGTTAGTCAAGAGTTTATGGAACAGGCTATTAGGAGTGGGTTCTCGGGCGATACTTTGCGGTTAGCTTTAGATGTTTCTGCTTAATGTAAGTATGAAGGGTAGACGATGTATCATATTTGTAAACATAGATTTAGATCAAGAGGTGAGCATTAATCTATAGGTGTAAGAGATTTGACTCTTACATCATTCAACATCTGTTGTGTCCTCTCTTCGTGCTTCCGAATCTTCTCTCTAACCCTTCCCATCTTCTCTTCGATGACACTTTCCAATAACACTTCCAAAATAGTTTCCCCTTTGAATGTCTTTTCAATCACCATCTTGTTTATGACGACCCTGCCTGTCCACACTTCCAAGAAGCAGCCACCAACAAAAACCAATATAATAATGATAACATCCATTCCTAAAAGATATGCATATCTCCAGGGGCTTCCTCGTAACCATCCCGATAGTATCGATATGATTGCGAAGAGAATCAATCTACCATGTGTCGACCTCCCTGTGAGATTTTGGTTCATACAACACATGACAGCTGTTTCACCAACCCAAAAAGTCCAGTCAAATTCCAATGGCTGCCCTTTGCAACATGAAAGTACAAGAGCTAGATTTTTCAAGACACATTCCACAGAGGAATTCAATTTCCGATTTAGTATTCTAATGAAAGTGTCAACTAAGAACACGAAACTGCCAACCAAAAATGTTTCTTTTGTTTCTTTTGTTTCATCAGATATAATTCTTGTCAGCAGTACCTGGATGATTGATTTAAATGCCGTCCATAACTTTGAATTAATAGTAACTACCCAGTTAGCCATAACATTACGTTCCTTTCTAGGATCCAAGTGAGTTTGGAAGTATTCTAAATCTAACCCCACCATATCATACATCTCACGTAGACTTGGGTCACTTAATACATCATCCACACGGCGCAACACTTCCCTTATATCAGTATCAGCCTTTTTGGTATACTGTTTGGATAATATTCGATAATTTCTACTTACTCTGTCTACGAGATGATTATCCGATATACCAAGATATTTGTAATACCCATCAGGTGAAAAGAGGATTTGTAATGCCTCTTCTTTTGGTAAGGCCGTGGGATATGTAGCCCTCCAAGCTGACTGTATCTTCAACGCTGCCCTCTGTCTAGACTTCTTATGTAACTTCTTACTAATCTGTTTTTCCAGACGAATCTTATCACGCTTCCTCTTCATATAGCCTTCCAAGTTGTTTGCATTTTCAATACAGCTGTCTCTTGATGTTTTGTAATTGCTAACCTGCACATATACGCTCTCCAACTAGATTGAATTGTAACCACGGAATTTACCTGTACAGCTCTTTGTCTTTCTTGACATATATTCTTATGGTTCTTCTTCTTCCATGCATACTCTTGACACCGTACCGAACAAAATAATGATAGTTTACATCCATCGCAAATGTTCAACTGTTTATCTTTGCTATCAAGTGCGCCACATACCTCACATCTATCCTGACTATCGTTTATAATTAGTTGTCTACGACTATACCATCCTCTCCAATTGGATTGTATCTTTACTACAGACTTCTTTCTTTGACGGCATATTGTTTTGTGCAATGGCCATGATTGTTGTTGACATTGTGTATTGCAAAAATATGATGACAAACAGCCGGCACATTCAAGTAATTTCTGGCCAGCGCCGCCACTATCTGTGGTACCGCATGATTCACATATCCTTTTGTTTATTATACTCTGCATCCTTATACTGCGATAGTAATGTGCCTCTCAATCAAAACCAAACAGAACAGTAAATCAAAGTCGTTTGGTCGCTAAACCAATATTATTTTCTTTTTTACCTCCTCTTGACTCTTATTTCTCTTGCCTAATCATAGTCTCTACTATCACCCACAGCATATCATGAATAGACTCAGTATCGCCATCAGTATTACCATATGTATGCTTTTTTCAAGCGGTGTCGGTGTTGAGGCGTTTGTTCAAAGAATAAAGAACCCACAACAACGAAGAACTCATACGAATATTTTACAAGCAACAAAGTATGTGGTGATAGGAGGTAACATAGATGGTATTAATAATGAAGAAGAGGATACATATAATATGAGTAAGAAGGAAAGAAGAAGACGTGAACGGGAGAAGGGTGCAGCTGACTTTAAGAGTGGTAAACACAAACTTAAGAAGCCGTCGGCATCCAAAATCAATTACGACAAACTTGAAGATAAAGTTACACGAGAGAGAACATTACTACCACGAGAACAACGAGAGGCAACTACCAATACACGGAAAAAGACCAGAGTTGAAAAGAAGTTATCGGTAAAGGCAGCTAGGATAAAGAAACAAAGAATGGGAGGTATGGTTGATAGTAGTAGTGAATCAATGTCGTTATCACCAGAGAAACAATCTATAGAGATTAGAATAGCAAAGCGTGCCAATAAAACGGTTACAATGATTCAAGGTAACTTATGTTTTGTACATTGCATATATGTTTTCTTGTCTCATTCATACACTTGCTGATATGACTTGCCAATATATACTCACATCATATGATCATTTTTTTACTTCTATTCTATTCAAGGTATGACATTACCAATGAAGGATAGAAAGGTATTACTCAAAGAAATGAAAGCAAAGCTTGGCGGGGGAGGTACCGTTGTAGATGGAGTACTAGAGTTGCAGGGAGAACATACGGATAGAGTATTGGGAATGCTAAAAAAGAAGGGATATTCATCAGCAAAGATAGTAGGCAAATAACAAAGGTTAACAATCACGCATCAGGTTTACTTCATTAACTACAATGTATGTACAAAAGAAGAGACTGATCTATGCCCGCTTCTCGAATATCAATTCTGGTACAGTCGGCTGGACAGTCAACCCATTGAAGTAAGCTATGTCTCTCCAAGATTTTGTCTTTCCATCTTTGATGGATATTTTCCAATCTAACACAAGCTGACTTAGCATTGTCTTAACCTCATAGTTTGCCACCCTAGAGCCGGGACATTTTCTTGCACCTGCACTGAATGGTTCACGGTATAAAGGATGGTCTAAAACTTGAGCGGGTGTACCTTTCCGACCCTTTATTTGATCTTTGTCCAACCATCGAGTCGGGTCAAAAAGATCTGGGTTTGGCACAATACTGTCGTCCATTCCAACACTTCTAGTATCACATATTACCAACGATTGCTTTGGGATAGTAGTTTCACCGTGAATCTGAATCTCATCTGTAACGTTCTCCTTGACAAGATTTAGTGCAATTGGGGGTGTGATTCGATGGTTCTCTCTCAGCACGGCATTCAAGTATGCACTATCTGTTTTGGAAGTAAAGTAATCTACTGACAAGTTACCATCCTTTGTAACATTAGACGAGACTTCCTCAGAAAGTTTTTCTTGGACGTTTGGGTTCTGTGCTAAGTGTATTATGCACCAGTTGAGCATAGCAGAGGTTGTATCCAGTGCTGCAATCAAGGCCACGATCTGTAGAGAAGACAGATGAGAAATAGAATAGCACCAATCTGGTCAATAGAAACAAACTCGTATCTACTTACAAAGAGCTCGCCAACTTCGTCTTCTTTCAGTGCTCCCTCTTCACCCAGCGAATTCATATACCTATCAATAGCTAGACTTGCATATGATTGCTCTTCGAAGTGAGTACTGAGCTCCCCATTGGCTTTACGCTTTTTAAACCTGATGGAAGGTTGATTGGCAAAGATGATTTACTTATGAAACAGAAATATATGCCTTCTCATATACCATATACTCTCACCTTTCTACCTTTTCTAGTGCAATGTTCCTTGCAATATTGAAGTTTTCAAGAAATGTAGAATAAGACTTGCTCTTTATACCCAACATATTCAGTATTCGTTCGGATGGATCAACAAGCATGGGTACTATCAATTCAATAGCAGTAACTGACGACTTGCAAAAGGTAACGTCTTGTTCATCTTTATCCCCTCCGCCAGCCAAACCCGGAAATTCTCCAAATACTAAACCACTGAACATATCAAATGAACATTGGGCTGTATAATCATTAATGCTTTTGGCATGTGATGGTGCTCCTCGACTTGCAACCTCACAAGCCTTAATCATAGCAGGAAGATAACCCTTAGCAGCATCTGGACTTAATAAATCAGTCTGCATGAATCTTCTAATCCTTTTCCATTCCTCTCCTTGAGTTGCAAATAGGGCATATCCAGCTGAACAACCTGGCTTGGTTCCTCCATCTTTGTAGTATTTAATGATTGGCCACTCCGTCATCACAGCTCCAAACGGATGCTGACCTTCTTTTCGTAATACTTTCATGTACTCATCTGGATCCGTAAGTACATAAGTTGTACCCAACAAACCCTTGCCCATACCCACAAAGCCGATGGAGTAAAAGTTACCAAATTTCTTATTGTTACTAAGCCACCAATCATAAGTTTTTGATAGATCGAACTTATCAACACCCGAATGTTGAGGAACAAAGCTGCCCAATAATGGTAGTTTTGGTATGTTCTGTAATTTCACTGTATTGCTATTATTGTCTCCCGATAATACTGTTTGATTAGTACCTGTTATTGGACAAGTACTTTTGTATCGGGTAGTGCTGACAGCAAAGTTATTTAACGTTGCAGCCCTTCTGCATGATCGTTGATAGACGAACAGAGATTGATTCAACATGTTTTGTTGTTGAACACAGTAATAATATCAGTACACTATTACTGTAATGAGTTTATTATAAAGGTCAAACTCAATCGTTGCAAGTATCACACCTCACACCATGCAACACCAACGCGAACAACAACTAAAACTCTAACAAATAAACTTTAAACTACGTAGATAACAACTCATAAAAAATGGTATCCTAGGATACCGTTAGTGCTCACCACCCTGCCTCTTAGTTCTTAGTAGTCTCTAATCAATGTCATATTATGAACACATACATCTTTAAACCTATAATCTGTCTGAATGGTTAGCTACTTCTGTTCCTTCTTCCTCTTCAACATTTCCTTCATCCGACAATCATGCTGTCGTATCTTTTCCCCAACCTTTCTCATCTTCTCTTCAACAATACTTTCCAATATCATTTCCATAATGGGGAATGCCAACACTACCAATAATGCAATAATGCCCTCAAATCCTAATAATGTTGCATATCTCCAAAATCGTCCTCGTAGCCATAATGACAGTAACAGTGAAAGAACAATACAAATGAATAGTACTGGACGGGGCGTTTGTTCAAGTGAATTGGTAATGAATGATGTCATGACGATTGTTTCACCTAGCCAGAATGTCCAACTCCAATCAAGATAGGTTGTTATCGTCTCTGTGGAAGTGGATGTACTATCACCAACAACTGCATTGTCTGCCGCCGTCGTAGTATCAACCACAAATGATCGTCCTCGATACATACAGAAGATACCAAATGCAATAACCAATGGTGACAATGCGTTTCGTAATGATGCAAATGTTAACTTAACGCCTGGACCGAGTGTTGTTTTTACTGTTTGGTATAGTTTGTAGGTTAGGAATGTGAGCATTCCAATTGCAATGACCGTCTGTTTTTGCGTTTTTGTTCATATGATGTGTTCAATTATTGAGTACGTGTTTATATCAGTTGATAGAAGGGGTTAGAATATATATAAGGTCACAGAATCGTTAATAAAGTATCAACATATACACAACAGCACTAAATAAACGTACCAGAATAGTATATCTTGATATAATACTAGAAACCGCTCCCATCAATCCCGTTCGAACCACAACTTGCAATACCGCAGCTAATGTAGCACTAGCCAAATGACCCATGACCGTCTCAGTCTTTGAACTACTACCACCATCCTTCTCTTCTTCTTTACTATTTTCTCCATTCTCCTTTGTACCACTTGTACTTGATGCACCTTCTTCTTGATGATGATCAGGATCATCAACATCATCATCTAAATCCAACCCTACCAAATCATACTCTCTTCGTAACTTATTATTACTTAATACAATCTTTGCACGGTTTAACATACGAAAACATTCAGCATCACCAGTCTTACGATCTGGATGATGTTTTAATGATAATCGTCTATAATTTTTCTTAACTTGATCTAAATCAATTTCACTACCTTTGGTATTATCTGATATATCACCACCACCGGCGGACATTGCAGCTTGGTACTTTAATCCCATGGCGTCAGGCGTTGGTTTAGTTATTTGTAAATATTTATAATATCCATCGGGTGATAGTAGGATTTGTAGGGCTTCCTCTGTTGGTAATGCTGTAACGAGTGATGATGGTGTTTGTGATGATTGTTGTGCAGTATTGGATGTGGTACTTGTTGCAGAGGATGATACACTTGCGGATGAGTCTACACGTTGTGGTGTACTTGATGTAGATGATTCTACCATTATATTGCAATCTTTGTAGATTAGGGCGGCGTGTAATATGGGTATAAAGTGTAGATAGATAAGGTAATGGTTATATATTATGGTTGTGTGGTCGAGAAAATTATGAGAGTACATAGATACGAGAAAATTATGAGAGTGTGGCCAGTGATAAAGCTAGATACCTCTCTCCTCTCAGTAAAGTAGCCTATCTTTGAATGGACATAGGTATATAGTTGCAATATAATGATTAGGGGGTGGTAATGCTGTAGCTATATGTCCAGTAAAAAGTATATGGTAAAGTACAGCGGCGCCTATACTACTTTCAATTTCATGTAACAGAATCAAGTACTGCTGAAGACTAAGTAAAAAGGTACGTATATAAATTATGATGATAAAGCAGAAATCTTCCAGAGTTATCGTCGTGGGTTTATGCTTGACTTCTTTATTCATTACAACGTTGCTATTATTAGCATTGAATAACACAGCAACCAAACATTTGCAACATATAAGAAGACAGCTACAACTCGATACTGGAATAGCACAATCAGATGCACAACAACCACAAGAACAACAAGTATACGATCCAAACTATTATGCATATCTAATCATATACTATCACAGAACACAATATGATCTAGCAAGATTATTACATGATACACTCGTTCCCAGTACTGGTGAAACTAATGATGCACCAACATCAAACAAAAAACATATAGCCTTTCAAGATCGACAACATGAGGAAATGACGGGTTGTCCACATGGACTAGACTTATTGCCTGGTATTATACATGTACAGTCCTCTCCAAACTTCTTCTGCGATACATCTGTATTAGTTGAATATCTATTACGAAACAGTAACATATGGCAAGAGAAGAAGGGCGTGAAGATTATACATTTAGTCTATCAGAATCCATTTCAATTGGCAGTGAATAACTTGTTATATCATAGTCAAGAACCACCACCAGAACGGTGGGTGAAGAAGACAAAGCTTGATATATGTACTACAGAGACGTGGTATGATCGACAAAGTTTGGCTGACTTAGTTGAGTCGACATTGTTACAGGGTAGTGATCCAATTATGCAATATACTGACTTTCAAGCAATACACAGCATTTGTGTACAACTTATATCGAGCAACTGATGAATCGAAAAGCTGGAGCTACTACTCTCATTTAAAGAAGTTACCACCCGAACAAGCAATTGAATTATCAACAATGCACTTCATGACACAGGGTAAGACAGATGGTGACTTGCTCCGTCTTTCGAATAATATAATAAAGTTACGTCAGGTACAACAGATGGAAGATCAGATACGGCTATCACAACATGTATTATCAAATGATATGAAGGATAAGATGATACAAGTTATGACAATGTCAATGGAGGAGTTTCAAGACCAACCAAGACAGAGTATAACGAGATATATAAACTTTGCATTAGAAGACTTGCTGCCGCTAGAAGTGAAGGAAGACATAGCAAGTACCTTTGAAGAATCATACTCTAAAAGGATAAAATCTACCGCCAGTGGAGCAAATGACGTTGAGAAGAAGAGTGCTTTAAAAGATTACTTGCGTAACCATGAATTATTTGGTAGAATATTGGGAAACATAGATCGGCTGATTGATGGTGCATTGAGAGAAAGTTCTGGTATAGTTTGAAAGGGGTGGAGGTTATAACTAATAACATAACTAAGGAAGATTACACATAGCTCTATATTATAATTCTTATATCGAGTTGTCAAGATCCACTAATAAGGTAAACTAAGTTAGGAGTAGACCACAAAGTACAAGCCAAAATCATTGACTACTAGATTTATTCTTCAACTAAGTATTGTTGAAGCGTAGTATCATCAAAGTAGACTCCTAGCAAATATAATACACGACGAAGATGATCTAACGAATAATGCACGGCACGTACAAATATCTACTCATATCCTGTGCTCCTAAAATGTCAAGGCTAATGGGTGACGGCACCGTGTTTCTGCCAACTTATTATACACAACACAAGACCCATTTTGGTGTACTTCTCAACAGATACATCAAAGAGAACTCTCTCTAGACCATTGAACATAAATATGAAAGTTTGTGAACGACTTAGGTGTGTCCACGGAAGATGAAGTGGTGGTAAAGTAAAACAATTCATGCCCAAATCTTGAGGTTTGTATCCCAAGATCCCGTACAGAGAGCGTCACCCTTGTTGTTTACACCCAGGCATGATACTCTATTCTCATGGGGTGTGGGTAAGGCGTATGGTTGATTTGAATCAGACAGTGTATCCCAAGCATATGTACTGAAATCGTCATATCCACCAAACATTAATCGTCCCGACTTGCTAAATGCCACGGACGTAATACCACACGTAATTCTATCACTCTTGAACTTATTCACTTCTCCGTAACTTCTCATATCAAACATTCGACAGGAACTATCATCTGAGCCTGTTCCAAAGGCATGACCGTCGGGGAAGAATGCCACCGAATTGATATCCTGTTCATGTCCCGTATGTGTCTGTACACATTTACCAACACGTAAATCCCAAATCTTTGCGGTGGTATCAACACTACCCGAAACGAATAGATTACTATTCTCAGGACTGATTGACACGGACATTACATCCCCGGTGTGATCCGTAAATGTTTTAACAACATCCCCGCTATTAACATCCCAATATATACAACTCGAATCACCCGAAGACGTAATGACATGTCCCTCATCAACGAACCGACAGCAACTCAAATACCCATCATGTGCCACCAACTCCTTCGTTGCACGTGCATTCGTAGTTTGCTGTTGAATATTATAAATTGAACAAACATTATCTAATCCACCACAGGCAATTAAATTACCCTTCGATTGTTCAAATGCGCATGTCATAACCCAACTCGACCGGAGTGGAATCGCCTGTACTTTATTGGTAGTGTATGCATTCCAAATAATTAATTTCCCATCCTGTGATGCCGAGACTAATGTTTGTGAATCACCTGCCCAATGCATGGCGTAGACTTTACCGAAGTGTCCTTTCAGTGTTCGACGCATTTTAATTGGTTTACGTATTTCACGTAGTGATCCTCCCTGGGAGGTTGATACCTTACCCATTGAACTGTCCTGTTTTTCTGCACGGACATTGGCAATTTGTTCTTTGAGGCTGGCAACCTTTATTGGATTGGGTTAAGGTATTGGTATTAAGATTAAGAGAGAAATATAATTGGGGTTGAGAGTTATTGTATTAATGAAAATGAAAATATAACCCACGCCTAACAATCCACAGAGGCTAAAGAACAATTCCTATTCCTAGACAATCATAACACGTGAATATGCAATTCGTAGGGCAACAATCCTCGTCCAATTCTACAAAGCGTTGGCAATCTCCTAATTTTCAGTTTCGGTTTTGGTTGAGTAATTGCAACTCTTTTTCTACGCCACCAAACAATCCCTAAATTGCAACACTGAATCAAATGGCCATTGCCACCCATTTAATATTGTCCAAATAATTCTTACCTCCTTTTCAGCTGCTGCAATCCTCTCTTCTGACATGGTTATTGTTAGCAATTGAGCCTCAAAGAATATTTTTCAAATTTATTGTTGGTGTTCGTTGACGAACAACGAGAACTAGTATTAATCCACTCAACCAATGCCACCAATTGCAATAAACGCCACTGTATATTGAACACCCCTATCTTCTTACTTCTTCCTTGCCGCCTTGCCCCTCGAACAACACAAGCAATAATATTGGCAGCAGGATAAATTTTTTACCCTCTTTTCTCGATTCACGTGAAATCACGGATTTTTCTCGGGCGTGACTTACAATATGTGATTTACCCCTGTCTTGAGAGACAACCTCTATCATCTCTATCTGCGTGTTAATTGTTAACTGATGGATATTATATTGCCATATAGAGTCTTTTTATTGAAACCGCATACATACGCAACAAAAGCAAACCAACATAATTATATACATACCTTTAACCTTTATCAAAAATATTTATTACCCTAGAGTTCGTTACACAGTAACAAATAAATACATAGAGAATGGCGGAGGATAGTAATACTGATGTATTTGTATATACAGCAGGGGCGGTAGTACCAGAGGATGTTGTGCGTGTACGTGTTCATCCATCCGTTAGAGTGATTTCAAACTCTGCATTTGCTAGAAGACAGAAATTAGAGGAGGTTGAACTTTGTGATGGGTTGTTAGGAATTGGAAAGAGTGCTTTCTACAGTTGTACTAACATCAAACAAGTCAAAATACCTTCCACAGTGGCAATTATTCGTGAATGTGCATTTGAAAATTGTGAGAATTTGGAAGAGATTGAGCTTTGTGATGGACTACAAACAATTGAGCAGTATGCTTTCTTAAATTGCAATGTGTTGAAAAGGTTAATGATCCCTAACACTGTAAGGAGTATAGGTGATTTAGCCTTCTGCCATACATATAATTTACAATATCTTCAGTTACCAGAGGGCATTGAAAGAATGGGAGTGTATACCTTCAGTCATAACAGATGCACAACTTGCAGAATTCCTCCTAGCCTGACGACAATTTCAGGCAAATCTATTGGCAATAGTAAAAGTATATTTTCTGTTGAGTTCTCTGAAGGTATTACACTTATCAAGAATTCTGCATTATATGAGTCTTATTCTTTACGTAATGTTGCCTTTCCGCCGAATGCCGAAGTGCAGAATGCATTTCATAAGTGCCCTGACTTGCAACAACTATGTGAGACAGATCAACAAATTATCAATGCATTAAAACATCGGTTTGACAACCTACCAATCCACAAAATGATATATTACCAATCATATAATAGTGTTACTGTTGATCAACTCAATAATGCCACAAGTATCAGGATAAGTCAACGTCGTAGTAAGCCAGATCCAACCTGCAGTCAACAAGATTGTTTGGGGATGACTCCTCTTCACATCATGGCATGCTCTACAGTTCAGAATGTTCAATTATATCGGTTATTAGTTGACAAGTACCCTGAGAATCTAATTACAAAAGATCGATGGGGAGCTGTACCATTACTTTATGCAGTATGGGGAAATGCACCTACGGAGATTGTAGATTTCTTAGTAGAGAGTTACAAATCAATCCATCCTAATCATGAATTGAATTGGACCCAGATGGTTACAACTATTGGCAGAGTAAGTGTTCTAACAACGGTTCGGAATCTTCTCAATGTGCAACAAGAATCTTTCCCCGGACAAACAATTGATTGGAATCAAGTGATTAACGAGTTAACAAAGCCCAAATTCATGTTTTTGAGTGAAGACCATGTGTCCGAGGAGGTCTTTAGATATTTAGTGAAGTATAGAATGGCTGAGCGCATTAGTGCTCTTGGGCCGAGGAAGTGGCGAGAGGACATGGCATGTAAGTTGGAGGGAAGCTTCTCATTCTATCGTGGTAGCGATGACATTAGCACTCCAAAAGGGTGGTATATCTTTGTTAGCTCTAAGCTCTGCGAGTATGAGAAGGCATATATCAACCTGAAAGAAGCAACTGCATTGCTTGAGCTTACATTATGGAAGAATCAGATTGCTGAGAACTTTCGAGTGAACGGGCACAGCAACAAGAGGGCAAAGATTGATGAAGCCGATCTTCGGAAGCAATGTCGTGTCAATTGTGGGGCAAACATTATCATCGAGCATGTGCTGTCATTTCTAACTGGGTAAAGAAGGGCTTAGACGCAAACGAGTTTATATAGTTCATATTAACTTATTATAAGATTTCAATGAGTAACTATCTATGCTCCTGATTCTCATCTAAAACAACATAGCTCTCTCCACCATGTTTGATAACTTCATCAATCTGATCAAAGCATTCTTCAATCTCTTCTGCAGCTATCTCCTGTAGAATGACCAGTATAGTTGACAAGCCCAAACGACCAACTCCGGTGTCATCCTGCCTCAACATCTTGCGGAGGAGATTACCAACCGACTGTCGACCAGATGAATCTAAATGAGTGAGAGGCTCATCCAACACTAGTAAGGAGCTTCGTAACTTTCCTCTCTTGGATGCCAAATCAATGAAGCCTAGACTTAGGGCTAGGGAGCATCTCCTCCATTGACCACCCGACAAGGATGATAATGGTCGGACACGCCAGGTTCCATCGAGATTACGAAGAACTGCTGCTCGCTTAATGATGCTGTCATTTGATCCTACTTGCATACGGAGCTGTAATGATCCATCACTCAGCTCATTCAAGTATGTTTGTGAACAGTACTGCAGAGCTTGAACAATGTTTCTTAAGACAAATGCCTGAATGCCTTTAGGTCCAAATGAATCCCCAAGTAGTGTGTAAAGCGAAGCGGTACTAGTCAGTGTCTCCTTCTCCTTCTCGAGTTCAAGTATGTTGGTTTCAATCATCTCAACTTCCAAGTAGCAATCTTTGTATGAAACAACTGACGAGTTGAATGATTCACTCAATCTATCAAGGTTGGCTCGCACACGAGATTGAATGAGGTTGAATTCAGACATCTCTTTCGCCCTTTTGGCAAGGCTAGTGAACTCGGCAGAGAGCTTTGCTTGAACCATTCGAGATGCACTAATCTGTTTTCTTAGATCATCCGTCTCGACAGCTCGTGACTCTTCAGTTTCTTGTACAAGTTTCATGGATGATTGTACCTCCAACCCAATCATATGAGCAGCTGTTTCTGCCTCCTCAAGTGGTTGTGCAGCATCAGAGACCATTTCTCTAGCCTTGTCTACTTCTGATGTTGCAACAGACAGCTTCTTTTCGATACTCTCCATGACATGTTTTTGAGCTGTAGATGATATGATTGGCTGGCCACATGTTTTGCAAGTCTGAGGAGAGTCTATGTCCTCCTTTTTACTTGTATTCATATCCCACTCAGACTGAAGATGTGCCAATTGACTCTCGGCCGACTTGAGCTCCATCGTTGCTATATCATGTTTGCGTTGATATGTTTGTAGAGTTGATCTTGCATCATTTTCAATCTCAATCTGTTCATTCAGCTTGGATCGGAGAGCCTCCAGTTCATCACTACTAGAGTTTAGAGTTTTCGACAGCTCTTTCTCCAAGCTATCAATCTCACTACCACAATCATTAAGTTGAGATTGCACAGATTCCATGGCTGACTCGATGTCAGAATGTTCTAATTCTGTAGATGTACTCTGTTCCTTTTCGGATAACATTCGGCATTCATTCTCGAGCATACTCTCACGTCTCTTCATTTCAGCTTTAGCTGCCTGGGATTTGTCTTCTGCCCTTGTCTTGTCTTTCTCTCTTAATGAGAGCATACCTTCAATCTCCGATGCTTTCCGTCTTAGCTCTCGTTGCTTTGACCTCGCACGGGATGCTGATTCTTGCCATACTTCTAGCGACACTAGATATGATAATTCTTCTTTAAACTTGGCATCAGATGATTCCAGTAGACCACCAATAGTATGCTGCCCATGGAAGATTGTTCTTATTAACATTTGTGATCCTATACCGAAATGCTCATCTATCAGTTGTTGTGTATCTTTGGATGATTGGCGAGTCAAATCTGATCTGTTAAGTATAAAGGTGAGTGATGAACCTTTGGACGTTGTGCTCTTTGTTCTCTTGACTTGAAATGGCATGGAGTTAATTGATCCAATCAATGTAACTTCAGCCACCTTGCAAAAGTCATTCACAACATCTGTGACTTTTCCGTCTTGTGTAGGTCGAGGATCGGTCGATCCTGCTAAGGCCCAAAGAGATGACATTGCCAAGGTTGATTTGCCAACACCATTACTATCCGAACCAAAATCCTTGTTGATACCTCTCAGAAGTACAACACCACGGTTGTGAAGTGGGTAGACTGTCTCTTGACGGAATGAACCAAATCCTCGTATTGAGACGGACTTGATCTCCAATTTTGATACTGCTGTCATCTTGTTATCGGATGAACTTTGAGATGCATCCTCGGATGATTCTCCAAGTATCTCTTCACCCATTTCTAACAATTTCTTTGCCGTAGCCTCTCCCAAGTCTTCATTGTCAACCTCATTATCAAGATATGCAGTCAGCGTAGCCTTGGGAGACAAATCTTCCAACTCCACCTCGCCTTCTTCAGTGGTGGAGCTGCTAGGCACCTCACTTTCGTCCTGGTCTTGACTTTGACCATCTCGTATCTCTACTGAAATACCTGCATTCCTGAGCTCTTCTAGCTTGGTATCAAATGAAGACTTCTTCTCTCTCTCAGTAGTATTGTCTTCTTCTTGAGCAAGTAGTCTCATCTCATCCAACTCATTCTGACAAACTGTTACTGCAACTTTATCACCCTTGCGAAACTTCATTTCACTTCCATCATTCTCTATGAATGAATGTACTGATGGTATACGATGATATCTTGGACCAATATCAATTGGTATCTCTTGAATACATTTCCAATTCTGCATAGCATCTACCAATAAAAGTGATTTAATTTGTCCTGATTCTGAATAGGATGTTTGATATGGACTACCCACATACCGTATCGATACACCACTACTCTTCTTCTTTACTATATGCGGTTTATGAAAATGGCCCGAATAAATAAACTTATCACAAGGAAAAACACTACCATCTAATCCATGTTGTGATGTAATCATATCATTCATTGATGCACCCTTCACATCTGCATGTACAAATAATGCATTTGAATCTTGTGATTCATTTGATGATAGTATTGATTTCATTATTTGTTTATCACGAATATGTGGTATGAATAATGCATTCATAAACTTTGTTGGATGTGTTATTATTAGTGGACCTGGATGTAGTTGTGTCTGTGGTTGTTGAGTTTCTTTCTCCAAGCTGTTATTGTCGGCATCATTATTTGGTGAACAGATACGATAGGCATTACCCAATGGAGTTAATGCATGTTCAACTCCCCTCCAATCAATCTGATCATGATTCCCCGGTATCATAATACACGGTACTTGCCACTTGGCCATACAATCCAATATAGAATTTAAATTATCAACTCTAACAAAACCACGATGATGCCAAAAGTCACCTAAGAATAATATACCAGTAGGTTGCGATTGTTGTATTGTAATATTGTGAATGTAGTTTAATACTTTTAGACATGTTGATAATGTTGATGGCATTACATGTAAGTCTGAGAATAGTATCCATTGTTTGTAGTGAGTGTGTATGTTTGTAATTTGTTTTATAGTTTCATATGATGGTATTGTAGAATTGTTAATTTCTTGTTTTGTATGTTGTAGGATGGAGTCAAGATCTATGATATCTACAGGAGGTAGACTTGTCTCCATCTCCTCCGTACTACTGCTAGTAATATCATCTGAACTAAGAGTAGAGCTATCCTCATTGACCACAGATGTATCTCCTTTCTGTATCAACTGAGATGCACGACGTTTCACTCTATTATTCGAATTACCTTCAATGCAAATTGTATACCATCCACCCTTCTTTTGTTCTACAATACCAGATTGATATGTAGCACCATCCTCATTATTGATTAATAGTACTTTGTCTCCTATTTCATATTGATGTTGTCTAGATGATGCGTGCAATGATGTTGAGAGTTGTTGGTATTGTGTTAGTGGAGATGGTATCCTATGATCAACATACCGCTCTTTAGATGGAGATATTCGATGTATAGATGTATAGGATGTGAATTGAAATGAAGCTGATATTGTTATCAATAGTATAATGATTTGTAATAGATGAGGAGATAGTACATTACCATGATGTGTTGCTGATGTGCCAATTTCATTGCAATGATACTTTGCAGTTGTTGTGAAATAGTTTGCTCTGCTCCGATGATTGTAGATTTTGACCATGATAGAATAGAAGAATACTAAACACAACAAAGAGGTGGTTGCAAAGAGGTGGTGGGATATTGATTGGCTGCACTATGGTACTTACTTTTAACCAAAACTACTCACTTCCTCACTCTACTCTCTTTAAAAAAAAGATACGGTATCCTTTTCGTGGGCTTTAAGATACCGTATTAATTAAGCAACTAAGGTCACATACTAACTAAATAATTGTACCATAATCATAGCTTAATTATGGTGCCAAATAGTACGTGGGCCTCAATTCTATCCGTGCCTCAATGACATAAAGAACAAAGATTTGCATCAAAACATAATAATAAACCATGACCGCCGCAAGCAAGACAATAAGACGTCGACGATAGCAACGGAGTATCAAAGTATACTGAATAGTAGGTCGATCGATATCGGGAATATTGCACAGAGGCAGATCTCAAACATCTCATAAAATCAAACACATACAAATCTACAAATAGTCTATTAGCCACGCGTCTCATCACTAAATTATACTCTACAATATAAACAGATCGACCACTTTAGCCGCCCCTTGCAATCTCTATTGCTCAAACAACATCATAGTTTATAATAATTGCAGCATTACTGTGAATGCAACATAAACATATCCCCTACGGATTCTTAAAAACCAATATACGAACATCAAACAACAATAGTGACACCAACTCATACAACTCTTATCCTTCAACTAATATGACAGACGATATATCAACATCCAACACGGAGCCTCTCCTCCCGGAAGGGTCGGTGGGGCCTGATGGTATCGATCCTAACATTCCACCATTAAATGCTGAAGATCCATTGTTAGGATTAACGACCGCGCAAGTTGAGAAATCACGTGAATTATTTGGAAAGAATGAAATTGTTATACCTGAAACACCATTGTGGATGTTATTCCTTCGACAGTTTTTGGGTTTTCTGGTAAGTTTGTTGTATGTTTTGATGTGTTTCTATGTTGTTATTGGATTATAGTGGTCGGGTTTCTTTTATAGGCAAAGGATTGCGGTGGGAGATGCATATTATATATGTGCTCATTATGTCTTTCATGTAACTCTAACCTTCTCCATATCCCCCCACCCCTTCTCTCCAAATATACAGCCAATCCTAATTTTAATAGCCGCTATCATCTCAGCAGGATTACAAGATTGGACTGATTTTGGTATCATCCTAGCCATGCTTTTCTGTAATGCCGTTCTTGGCTTTCGTGAGGAATATCATGCCAAAAAGGCACTAGACGAACTAGGTGATCAACTTGATAGTGAAATTGCAACAAGACGTGAGGGTGAAACGACACAAATGAATGTTAAGGAATTAGTACCCGGTGATGTCGTACTATTGGTCGGGGGGACAATTGTTCCTGCTGATACACAATGGATTAAGGGTGATGTTGTTCAAGTTGATACTGCCCCATTGACAGGTGAACCCATTCCACGTAAATATCCCGGTCCTAATGGTGATATCATCCTCTCTGGTACTACCATTGTAGCTGGTGAATGTTATGGACGTGTCTTGTACACTGGAGAGAATACCGAGATTGGTAAAGCTCAAGCTGACGTTATGAAAGATAAGACTGTGAGTATTGTATCAGTCTTTCAGAAGAAAATTATGACTGTGGTACAAGTCCTTGTTAGTTTTAGTTTGGCATTTGTAATTGCAGTTCTTTTAGTGGAAGGTTTGGTCTATGATGGCTTTGCTACTAAGGCAACAACTCAGACTACTATCCTTGATGCGGTAAGTTTTTTTTAAGTGTGTTGACTAACCTGTATCTTGATCACGGGTTCTGATATCTTATCTTATCTACCTCTTATATTATCCTTTTTAGCTTGCAATCATGATCGCATCCATCCCCATTGCCCTACCACTTGTTCTTCAAGTGAACCTTGCCCTTGGAGCGAGTTATCTCGCCAAGCACTACCATGCCATTGTAACGAGTACCCCCGCCCTTCAAGATATTGCATCCATGTCAATGCTCTGCTCTGATAAGACTGGAACATTGACAACTGCCAACATGTCCATTATTCCAGACCGTATCTTTGCAGCAAGTGACTTTACTGAAGATGAAGTTATCAAGTATGCCTTCCTTTGTTCCAATGCCGATAAGAAGGATGATCCCATTGACCGAGCTATTGTTACTGCCTTCAAGGCCTCGCCTGTTAGTGCTGATGGGTTTACCCAAACGGAGATTATCGGTTTCAACCCATCTGTTAAACGTGTCGTGGCCTTTGTTAAGGAACAAGCAACGGGTAAGACATTAACTATTGCCAAGGGATTGCCTGCCAAGATTATTGATACTGCCGCGGGTATGGTCGATGATCATGAGTTACAGTGGAAGGTAACAGCTGCTAATGACAAGGCCTTCCTTGACAAGCTCGAAAGTACCGAGAATGATCTTAGTACAAACGGTTACAAAACTATTGCTATTGCCGTGTGCGATGGAAACGCTCGTGAATTAGGAGATGCTGCTGTTTGGAAGTTTGCAGGTCTTTTACCTATGCTCGATCCTCCAAGACATGATACTGCAGCCACAATCGAGTCTCTTCACCATGCCAATCTTTCGGTAAAGATGATTACAGGTGATCATGCCAATGTAGGCAGAGAAACTGCCCGTCTTATTGGTCTTGGTACTGCCATCTACCCCGGAGAGCAAATGCGTGATGCTCCCAGTGAAACCAAGAACTCGATCATCCATGAAGCTGATGGTTTTGCTGCCGTGTTACCCTCTGATAAGCGTGAGATTGTCATGGTCTTGAGAAATCACTTTGGATATGTAACGGGCATGACAGGAGATGGAGTTAACGACGCCCCAGCACTATCAGCTGCCCAAGTTGGTATTGCTGTCGATGGTGCCACAGATGCTGCCAAGAATGCCGCCGATCTTATCTTAACCGAGCCTGGTTTGTCTCCAATATATGGAGCCGTTCTTGAATCTCGTCGTATCTTCTCACGTATCAAGAGTTATGTGGTCTACCGAGTTGCGGCATCACTTATCTTGGTGCTTGTCTTGTCAATTGTCATCTTCGTTACCGGCTGTGCAATCGATGCTTTGATGGTAATCATTCTCGCCTTATTGAATGATATCTCTATGATTCCTGTAGCGTATGATAATGCCCAAGCAACTACCAAACCTCAGCTACCCAAGGCTCGTAGTCTCGTTTTCCAGTCACTTTTCTATGGATTGACCCATTCCGCCCTTACATTGATGGTATGTTCTGTTTGTAAAATCTTCCCATCTGGTTTCTTTTGTTCATACTTTCTCGTCACTAACAACTCTCTTCTTCTATCAACTGATATAGTTCTTCTTCACAATGAACTATGACCGTAACCTCGAATATGATCTTGATCTCTACGGAACAGATGGTCAGAGTTGTAATGGAGAGACTAAAGGGTTCATGTGGTTTCATCTGCTCATGGTGACTGAGCTTATGATCTTCTCAGTTCGTGCTCCCGGATTCTTCATCAAGTCAATGCCATCTATTTGGTTGATACTGTCGGTATTCCTCACTTTGGTACTAGGAGCTCTCCTTGCTACTTTGTTGAAGACTTTGGGTCTACATGGTGCCAACCTTGGGTACATCATTGCCTTCAATGTAGGATCCTTCATCGTTGTTGATCTTTTGAAGATCCGATTCCGTGAAATGGTCGGCGAGTCTCCGGGTGATATCATCGAAAGTGATGACCTCATCGAGCCTCCAGCTCGTACCGAAGTCCAGAAGCAAGTTGAGAAGGGTATGCGTGAGGTTGTTCAGAAGGAGTGTGTTCAGGCTCCCGAGGACCGTGACCGTGTGGTAGAGGTCAATGAGAGAGGTTCCATGCGTGCTTTCTTCGGCTTGAATACAGATCTCAACCTCAATGGAGGATTTGTTAACCAGAATCAAGGCCTCAGGACTTCAATGGCTGTACGTCCAATGCAGGGCAATCACAGGCGTACCAAGCAAGTATCATCACCTTATTAAGATGTGAATCAATATAGATATGAATAAGATAATGGGGGTATCAAGGGGAAAGAAAGTTTATTTGTGTTTGGGGGAATCGGTCTCTTTGGCATGACATAGTTTGTGCTAGCAACTATGAGATAATGAGAGACCGGGATTTGTTAAAGTGTAATCTACTAAACAGAGTTATTTCTTACTTCTTAATAACTACAACAGAGTTAGGTCTTTACTTCTTATTAACATGAGTATACTTGCTTGTGTGCCTGCCTGATATGAAATGTGTGCACATGATGTGTTCATCTTGAAATGCATTGTAAAGTCAGCTAATGCTCTACCATTTACTCTGCTACTGATATATCTGCACAGAGTATATAGTACAAAGTTATCGAGAAAGAGGAGTAGTATCGAGTCGAAATACATAAGAGGAGAGGCCGGAGTGCGAGAAGATTAAAGGATACCGCAACAGATGTCCGTCGTCTCATTTTACAACGAGAAAAAATCTTCACCTTGCCTCTCCTTCATTGCCTATCATAAAAACATTGCTACTATCATCCTCTTTTGACAACTAATTCAACTATGAAACTATTACTCATTCAATCCCTTGCCGTAGTATTTGCATCGGCCGGTGTCCAGGCCGAATCGTCACCGCAACTTCGTGGGCAAGCATCAAACGAAGAAGGAGAAGATGGTAAGTGTTGCAAGTTGCATCTACCTCACTCTATGTATTCTGTTGCGTCTTTTAACAAATATATGCATACAATCTCTCTCGCTCTCTATATATTTATGCATACGATGTGTATATATAATATATCTCTATTCTCGTCATTTACATCATCATCGCGATGATATCTCTTCATATCTTCGAACAAATTAAAAGCATTACTATCTAGGCGTTGTGGACGAGGTTGCTCATGGCGGCAAACTTGGGGAGGTGATCGATGGGCTGGTCCTACCGGTTATTGTGATTGTAATCGCGGAGGTAACCCTTGGTGGAATGGAAATCATGGTGGAGGAAATGGCGGCCGCGGCGGTGGTGTAACATCAAACTGCTTTGGAGGGAATACCTGTGACATGTCTGGAAAGTCCGCGTTTGTATTGTTTTGTGAACTTCCATTACTTCATTGACTGCTCTTGCAAACCTCATGCACTAACATCATGTTCTAATCACTTCTCTTTCATCTTCATGAACTGTGAAACGCGAATCTTTCAGGATGCACAAACAACTGCAGCTGTTTTGGAGGAGCTACCTGCTCAATGGATGATTGTGAAGAGAACTGTTACTTCTATGGTGGAAGCAGTGGGTCCATGAGGAACTGTGAAACGAATTGCATCTGGAAAGTCCGCGTTAGTATTACTTCTTATGATTTCGTGTGTTCAATGTACTTCGTTTGAACTTGGTTTGCCTTTATTTGACTGTCTTTTCAAGTCGTGTTCACTAACATAATGTTTCATTCACTTCTCTCATCCTCATGAATCGTAATAACGCGCATCTTCCAGTTATGGTGGAAGTGGAGCCAGTGTTGATGCTCCCAATTGCCGACCCTACGCGGAAGAAGAGAAGGACGAGTTCGAGGCATTCATGGCAGCAAACTAGATATCCCCCCTTCGAGCTGCATCTCGTGCATCTACCCTTCTGATGGAAGTCGTTCTTCTAGTCAATGAAAGAAGGATTGTCTTGTCTAGTATCCTTAATCTAAGTACCTTACATTTTGTTTGACATGCCCTCTCCCCATCAGACTGTCGCTTCCTCTTATGCTTTCATTTCACAAATCATTCATTAGTATGTATACCTCCACCACGAACAGAACCAGTCACAGTTCTAGCGATCTTCTTCCTCCTTGACTTTATGAAGTTCAAGTACAAATGTGCACAAACTATCTTGCCACATACAGTCTTGAAGGGTACCCGTCCAGCCACTACTCCAGTAGTACTAACATTACCAAAAGCAAATGTCCATACTACCTGTATGGCATCACCTAATAGTAGTATACCAACTATCAACTCCATGACTAGTGATATACGTGATACCAACTTTGACAATGTACGTTGTCGTTTGAAGGAGTCAGCTTTACGCCACTTGCCAGACGATAGTAATATAGACATCAAGGCATCAAGTGTTGCTCGACACGTTGTTAACATTCCTGAGAAGAGCTTGCCGGTCATGCCATCTGATGATTTGATGGCCAATGTAAGTACATCGGAAAAGACCCAAATGATTGATATAATCTCACGAAGTAGTATGGGTCCCAAGATGAGTAATGAAGTCACAGCTCCTCCATTTGATAGAAACCACGGTGGTGGTTGCTGTGATAGTGTATCCAACAATTGAGCAACTGTAGTAGAATCATCTGTCGTCGTAGCCGCCGAAGCTGCACTTTCATTCATAATCGATATGACACTCTTCTTCAACGTTGAGACATACTCGTTCATCTTACCCCCACTACTTCCGCCACCAAACATTCCCATCCATACCACTAACAATGCAGTATAGAATAGATATTGTCCAATGGGTTCAGAGGCTGTTAATTCTAAATAACGTCTGACATTCCGTACACCGAGTTGGGGTATACTAGATGCACTTAAAAGTATAGCACCCACCATTCCTGTCATATATCTTGCCATTGCAACTAGTAAAGTTTGTTGCATTAGTTGATACTTTGTCGTTGCCAGTAAAACCTTCCGTGATAATATCTTTGCATTAATGTTCTTCCCCAAATTTGTAGATGTAGGGAAAGAAGGTAATACTAAACATGCCATACCCAATACGGATGTTAATATACTTAACAAACATGATATTATATGTGTACCTCCATTTGTCTTTAAGAAGTAATTACCAAGAACTACTGACAAACTTGGTTGAATATATTCTTCTTTATTATCATCATTCTGCTGTTGTTGTCTCCTTCTTCTTCTATCAACAGAATTACGAAAACTATATTGATAATATGCCAATGTATCTAAATTTTTCGTACCATCTTGATTATAAACAGCTTCATGTGTATTGTCAATATCTGTACCTGACGTACCCAATGATAATCCTAATGATAATAATGCTATATCAAATGTATGTTCTGTATATGATAGTTTATTGGTATTGTGAGGTTTGTTGGAGGTGTTTATACTTGCCTCTTCTATTGTAGGAATTTGTTGTTTGGTATCCTTTATGATATTATTATCTTTATCATCACTACCTTCTTTTGCAGATGAAGTTGATGACTTTTTACTAGACTTGCCTTTCCTCTTTTTACTCTTCACAGTATCAACTTCTTTTGTACCACCGCCACCACGAAGCTGTTCTATTATTGAGATTGATGGTATACTTTTTTGCAACCTATTTCTTGTGTATAATATTCTCGATGAAATTGCGGGTCTCACTGCTGATATTTTAGATACTGATGATGCTAATAATAATGATACTATACTCCTTTTGAAGGAGGTATATGGTTTAGACGAATGCATATTACTTTCTTCCTTAACCTTGCCTTTTGATCTCTTTTGCTTTTGTATTGTTATATATATGTATGTACTTTGCATTGCACGCGGTATCCTTTGATTATGCATCTCACATGTAAATAATGGTGGATATACACTATACTATTAAGAATGTTGTTTGTATTGAAGGCAGTGTATATAATATGTCGACGACATTTTGGCCGCTCTACGTCTTCTTTTTAGTGAATGTTCATCAATTGACAGTGGCCCGGTGTCAGTGAATAGAACGAACCGTTTCAGAGTTGGTAGTGATTTACTTGTGAATGATGTACCTTCAAAGTTATATGATGATAATGCTCCAACAATACCCTCGTCGTATACTGCAGCAGCGGTGGCGGGAGGCGGCGATTGGTATTTGCAAACGAAGTGTCACTGTCTCAATCTCAACCCTTTGTACACATGATGTGTCTTCGGTACAATCATCTAATGCCCACCACTCTAAGAGGATTCCTATCACTTCATACCAATGTAATTTACTCGGTAGTATTATTAATAGTTGGGGTGACTATTGCAATAACAACAACTGCATACAATTACAAAAGAGATACCTTTCCACCACATCAAGACAACAACGTGGTAGAATTCCAAGAATGTCTGAAATGAGATCATTAGAAGAAGCACTTACTGCAACATATGATAATTTAGATAGATTATCACCCCGTGATATATCGGCGTTTTGGGCAGTGGTACCGAAATTTCTTGGGGGTAGAGGACCTAGGACAAATAATCAACAACAGCAGCATATGTTTCGTCAGTTTGATAAGATATCAACCAAAAGTATACAAGATATTAATCAATATGGTTATAGAGAGTTAGCAACACTGGCTATTAGTTTGGCAAAGATTATTGATAAGATTAGTAAGAGAAAGAGACCTGCTAAAGGCAGTCCACATCAAATACTACAAGATATTCTCATTGACAATGAATCAAAGATTAAACAGCTTATATTCAGAGAGATTGCTAGCTCATCAGTACCAATACTTCATGAGTTTGATGCCCGACATCTATCCAACTTGATTTATGCATTTGGTCTTGCCGAAGAGGTTGTACTAGTTGACGATGGTAGTACCTTCTTTGATATGCTTGCAAAGGAAGTTATGAATTTCGACAATTTAGATGAGTTCTGGCCACAGGCTCTATCCAATATAGTATGGGCATATGCAAATGTGGGAGTATCAACCTCTCAACTGTTTGAGAAGGTAGCAGAACATATTATTGCACTCGATAGTTTGGATAGATATGATTCGCAGGCTCTATCTAACATTATATGGGCATACGCCACATTAGATGAGCCACATCCAAAGCTGTACAAAAAAGTAGCAGATCACATCATTACCCTTGACAACTTGGATGAATTCTGGCCACAGGCTCTTTCCAACATTATATGGGCATATGCCACACTGAATGAACATCACCCTCGTCTGTTTAAAAGGCTAGCAGATCATATAGTCGGGCTCGACAAGTTGGATAAGTTCATTCCTCAACATCTTGCTAACATATTATGGGCATACGCTACTGCTAAAGAAACTCATCCAAAGCTATTCAAGAAAGTAGCAGATCATGTTGCTAAGCTCGACAACTTGAGCCACTTTGATCCACAGGCTTTTTCCAATACATTATGGGCATTTGCAACTGCAGGAGAATCACATCCAGAGCTATTCAAACAAGTAGCAGATCATATCATTCAACTTCCCAAGTTGGATAAATTCAACTCTCAGAATCTGAAAGATATAGTATGGGCATATGCTACTGCTGCGGGAGAGTCTAACCCTCGACTCTTCAAGAAACTGGCAGAAGAAGCAATCAAACGGCAGCATGATTTCAAACCCCAAGAGATTGCTAACTTTCTATGGGCATTTGCAACAAATGGGCATGTCGACAAGCATCTATTCTCGTCACTTGTACCATCAGTGAAGGAAAATCTAGACAAATACAATGCTCAAGATTTGTCAAATATTGCTTGGGTATATTCAGTAGCAAATGTTGACGCTCCATCTGTATTCAATGATGAATTTATTAACGTTTTCCTAGAGAAGACGGATGAAGCCGAATTGGAAAATTTAACTCAGCTTCATCAGTGGCAATTGTGGCAAGAGGAGATCAATTCTGACATTAGTTTGCCTTCATCGCTTCAGAAGAGATGTTATGAAGCATTCATATCACAAGAGATTAAACAATCAAAGTTGCAAGATGATGTCATATCAATCCTGTCATCAATGGGTCTACAACCACAAGAAGAAGTATTAATGGAAAGTGGATATAGGATAGATGCAGTAGTAGAAGTGAATGGAAAGCAAATCGCTGTTGAGGTTGATGGACCGTCTCATTTCATCGATAGAGAAATGACTGGTAGTACAATTCTAAAGCACAGGCAAGTCGCTGCTCTAGATCGAATTAAAGTTGTTTCTGTACCGTACTGGGAATGGAATAAGCTAAAGAAGGATAGCAGGAAGAAAAAGCAATATCTTCAATATTTGTTGGGTATATAATAGTCAAGAGTCTATAATTCTAAATCATTCTAAACAGTATCATACATTTTGATTGTTTCCTCTGCATGATGTCTCCACTCCTCGCCAACGCTAGGATTAAACTGTAATGACATAGCAAGACCGCGAAGCAGTAAAGCTGTTCTGTACACCATGCTGAGCTCATTTGGAAAGTATAGGACACGGTCCTCTTTATGCAGCTCTTTATGCCATTGATGATCGAAGTGCTTCGATTCAAATGAACCAAACATCAATCTACCGAAGTCAGCCAAGAACCTAGTACTGTCAGTCTTTGTCTTGATGCCCAAGTCACGAAACCGATCAGCAATTACTTGATCTGATTCTTTATTTGCAATACTCAATATCAGTTTTGCTACTTTAACTCGTTCCTCGGGGTTGAGTGCCTTCACTTGACCGTAATCTATTAGGCCAATTCTGGGTAGTTGAGATGGATTCTTATCGTCTGGAACTACAAGAATGTTGCCTGGATGAGGATCTGCGTCTGTTGAAAAAGTTTATCAGTCAGAAGATGCTCAAATGAAACAACAGAATAAAGGGATACACAAATAATACTTACTAAACAGGCCCTGATTTAGTATTTGGTAGCCATGTACATCCAACAAGGTGGTTATTGCATCCTTCGTCCAGCCAAGTCTTTCTGCTTGCTGTATTGCATTTTGATGCCCATCTGCCCAATTTTTCATGTTTGTTGGTACTATTGGTAGTACTGATACTATCTGAATACTCTTGACAGTCGCAGCAGTCGACCAGAGCATGATACGCCGAGCAAATCTGGCAAGGGAGAACATCGAGTCAACAGATACCAAATTAGTTACAATACGCGATAATCTGATCTTCCAAGATGGTGGTACGGCATCCGGAGACAAAGCTAGCTCATCTCCTATATCAACAGAACCCCCGGTGGTCTCTTCAGCTTCTTTCACAATCTCCCGCATTCCTCGTTTTGTATCAATTCCAAGCTGTTTAAGTTGTCGTTTTGCCTCCTGTTCAAATTTCTCGCCTGGTAAATAAGTCATGGTAATAACTTGATTGGTACACAGATCATCAAATACTCGAGGTATTAGCACTCCTCCTTTGATATACGGTGCTGAAGGATCAAGGGAACTATCATACACTGATTGGAGATTCTCTTTCTCTCGTTTGTAATCAAGTTCAGCCATGAATTGTCTAGCAAACTCTTCATAGCTCAAAGTTGAAGCTGATTCATCTACTACTCCAAAGTAAACACAGAGTTGTAGAAACTGTCCAACACATTCAATATCAGCAGGGACTTGCCATTTGGCGTTAGGGTATTGGACCTTGATAATTACCTCTTCGTTTGTATCCTTCAGTGTTGCTTTATGTGCTTGACCAATACTTGCAGCTCCGCAAGGAATCTCGTCTACTGATTCAAATACTTCATCTAGTGGTTTGCCTAGCTCCTTTTCAATTGTTGGTTTAACCACAGTCTGAAAGTCTGAAGCACCAGGAACATTGGATTGTAATGTTCTGAATAGCACACGATATTGTTCTGGTATTGGAAGAGCTGTTACGCTCAATACTTGACCGAGTTTTATATACAAACCCCCCAAATCAAGCATGGTGTCAAATATTCGTGGTGCATTACGCTCATGCAATTCTTGAACTACCTTCTTCTTATTCTCTTTTATTTGCTCATCAGATATATCATCATTCAATGCCAATTGCAATTTAACCTTTGGACTTGATGAGAAGCTATTCCACCAGTAGTCATAAACGATTGGTCCGATATTCGACCAAAACTGTACTTCTCGTTTAAATCCTAAACCCTGTTCTGTGTTTGCATAAACTGCTAATGCTGATGTTGTACCAATTGTTGTACCCGTTATGCCGATCACTGCTCGTCTTGCAACTCTTCTAACTACACCTCTTTGAAACATCTTGATATTATTAACTATCTGCTAATCGAGTTGATACCGCTACTCTGTGTTACTGTCTGAATCCACGACACTAATTCTATCTTGCTGACGATGCAAAAAATGTATACGAGTTGGTGGAGATACAACTACTTAATCGCCTCTACTATCAAAAACACTATCCGATACTGCTGATAATACTATTCTACCAATTAATTGTATATTAGAATATTAACGCCGTACCACATTATTATTCTAACCACAATACACACGTCACACGAGTTACGATAGATATGGTAGATAGGGAGGAGTGAGAAGAAAAGAAAAAAAACAGGATACCAAGGATAGAGATACCTCTTATTTTTGGTACATAGATACGCTTGTGTTTATAGGGGGCTGAGAATGGCAATTTGGGGGGCTTAGCACCCCTAAATCCCCCGCGAGTAATGGGGGCACATTTTGGATACAAATATGGCCATTTATACCCATATATGCGTCATTTGTACCCATAAAGTACCCGTATTGTGTATGAAATAGCCATTTGAAGGCTACTTGAGGCTGACTTTTCGGGGATAACCCCCCGGGCCCCCTATAAACACAAGCGTATTACATAGAGTTAGTAGGAGTGTTGACGAAGATATTACTTGTTGTTTGATCCTCTACAATCAAACTAATACATGAAAGCTACTGCCGGTATTGTTATATTATTCATTAAATCCTTCATTACCTCTGCATTTGTTGTTCAGCCTTCATCATCTACAAAATCGCCGTCATTTTTTACTTCAAAAGGTCGACATTACCAACAAAAAAATATCAAGATGGCTGACCAACAACCAACAACAGCAAATGGTGGAGAAAACTCTGTTGATAAATCCTCGGCAGCTAAAGCTATTGATTTCCTAACACTAACACGTTCACTGAAAACTACCAAACGTACTGGATGGGTATTGCGTAAGGTGAGCTCAAACTTTAGTTTGGTACAATTTTATATTGATCTCTTTCTGATTCATACTTTGCAATGCGTAAGGTGGATGAACCGGAGAGTATCGCTGATCACATGTACCGTATGTCTTTGATGGCGATGATATCATCATTTTCAAATGGCAAGATTGATACAAATAGATGTATTCAATTGGCATTGATTCATGACTTGGCTGAAGCTCAAGTTGGTGATATTACTCCCTATTGTAAGTTTTATTATATTGTGGATGATATTGTATGCAGTTTGTTTATACATTATACACTAATGGATTCATACTTGAATTTTGTAAAAGGTGGAGTATCAAATGAAGAGAAACACAAACGAGAATTAGAAACAATGGAACAGATACAACAAATGCTGGGACCGTTGATGGGTGGGGATGAGATTATTTCACTGTGGAAAGAGTACGAGGCGGGTGAAACCGATGAGGCAAAGCTACTCAAAGATTTAGATAAGATTGAAATGATATTACAAGCACAAGAGTATGAAGCGGAGGGTAGTCATAAGGAGAGTTTAGATGAATTCTTTACTAGTACCGAGGGGAAGTGGAGGACTGAGATCGGTAAGGCATACGCTGCCGAGATTATTTTTAGGAGGAAGAAGAAGAAGAAGCCGAGTGATGGTGATAGCAAACCCTCTGCCGAGAAGAAGCAGAAAGTAGAAGGGAGGGGTGATTAATTACATCTTTTTGGTATTTTGGTAGTCTTCCATTGAAGATCTGAGGAGAACATTCCGAAACAAAACCAACACCTTTTGTGAACTTCAATAATATGCAGCAACGACGAGGCGATATGGAACGAATATGCTCCAATTATCGTAGTTACTCTCTAAACTGTAAACTATTCATATATAATGGTACAATTTTGAAACATTACTTTATATCCATACAGAGAACATATATACGATCATCTAGAACAGCGCAGCATCACACTTTTTCAATACTACCCTGTTCCCCTTGACCACCGTCACTTTGTTGACCTTGGAAGTTGTCCTCGTTGAATGGAGGTCGAGGCATTGAGCGATTATTATTAGCACTATCACCAGCGGCTAACCTTCTTGCCATCATCTCCATCATCAGGTTGTCGGCTCCACCGCCACCACCTGAATCGTTGTTCACCATTTGCATCATTCGAGCCATCATATCAGCTCTACTTTCACTACCACTCCCTCCACGATTCTGAAACGCAGAACTTGAACCTCCACCTATTCCTCCCGAGGATCTGCCAGCCATCATTCTGGCCATCTCCTCAGCATTAAAGTTGCCACCAGCATTAGGCATATCACCCCCTCCTCCACCCATTTGTTGCTGTCTACGATTTTGTTTAATCTCCTGTTTCAATGAGCCAAGGAACCGTTCAACTTCATCATCAAACTGTTCATCTTCTGCCCTAGACGTTCCTCCTCTTCCAGAAAAGTTGCCTCCTTGTTGACCACCTTGCTGCTGGTCATTGAATCGGTTACTATCACCACCCCTTCTATCCTGCATTTCCTCCTGCATCATACGGAAACGAGCCTCTTCTTCTGCCAACTTGGCCATCTTGCGCAACATATCAGACGACGCAACATCCGATGATCCTGTCCCACCCCGACCAAAGTTGGAAGTTATTTGCATCATTTTGTCATTCATTAAACCTTGATTCATACGACCGACATTCATCTGAGCGGCCATCCTAGCACGATCACCAGCAGTAGATACACTGGGTGGTGCTTGTTGTTCGCGACCATCACCACCAAATGGAGGAGGGGGCAAACCACCGGTACCAGTTATTCCAGGCAAGATGGAATTATTACCGGGTGTATTGTTAAGGAATGACGAGCCAGACATTTTTGCCAAGTCTGTAAATCGTGCCATATCTCCTCCATTACTCATCATACTCATCATGTTCATCATATCCATCCCTCCTCCAAAGTTAGACTGTACATTATCGGGTGGAGGGGAGGAAGAGTTCTTCTTGGTCTGCTTCTTCTTGGATTTAGTTGCACTCTTCTTCTTGGTAGACGACAATGGAGGCATTGATGAATATTGATCTTGTTGGCCATGCAATTGCATCATCTCATTCGATGTAGCATTCAACTCAGCCCCCTGCACTTTCTGTTTGTACTCATCCATATCAATCTTGTACTTGTCAAGTTCAATATCAGCTAACTTTTGACAATATTCCTTAACGTCAGGGTCAGTCTTATCAATCTGTTTCCATCGGGCTGATACCATCTTCGTGAGTTCAATAAAGCCAACGGATCCACCCTCGGTTTTACGATGCTTGCGCTTTTGCTTGTGACTGATTGAATACCAGTACTTGTCAAGTTTCATATGAGTGTACCGAGACGGAAGGTTCGGGTCTGCATAGAGTTTGGAATCTGTATAATTTAAGGATGGTGGATATAGAGGAGAAGATAGTGTGAGTAAGAGAGCACCGAGGTTGACATACACAATACAATTTCCATAACATGAGAACTCACCAGACATTTGATTCTTCATCAAAATTGACTTAAACACTTCCTTATCAATACAAAGTAGACCTGGCTTTACACCACCACTATCCTCTGGTTTAGGCACACCATTGGCAACAGCATCCAATGCATCACGGATCATTGGATCATCAGTCGGTTTTCGTCCATCGGCAATCTCATGTTTAATAAACTCTCGTTCTAATTGAAAGAAGAGATTATATGCCGAGAATGGTCTTTTTGGTTTTTCAATACCAGTGGCTTGAAGGATTGATGCGGCAACCTCCTTGGCGGTTAGTTTCTTACCATCGGTATTCTTCTTCTTCTTGGATGATGATGATGTGTTTGACTTCTTGGGTGTCTTCTTGGATTTCTTCTTCGGGGACCCGCCTTGATCGGCATCTTCAGTTGGACTATTCAATGAAGGTAAGCCAACATTACGTTGATTAAACTGTGCCATCATCCTAGCATGCTGTATAGCATTAGCTTGTTGCATTAACATACCATCATGATTATAATCCATATTTCCGGGAGTAGTAGTCATCATAGATGATGCACCGGCACTACCCTGTAGTGCACTCAACATATGATTACGCATCTCTGCATCCATTATACGTTCACGTTGTAGGAATGATTTCTTTGGTCCACTGGGTGAGGAAGGTGCATCGTTAACTCCACCTCCACTTCGATCATATGAATACTTTCGTTTACCAAGTTGTGAATCATTAAAGTTGTAATCATTCCCTGGTGTATTCATCATCATACCCATACTGCTAGCACTTTCAGACATGACTCTCATCATGCGTTGTTTCAATTCCATATCACTCATATTATTCAACATGCTATTACCCCTATCTCCACCACCCATACCATTATCACCAGGAGTCATACCACTATTCATGGCATTGAACAAAACATCCTTATTAATAACCTCCTTAAAGGGATTTGGACTATTGGCCATATTAGTTGAATCCATCGGGAATGAACTTAATGACATATTATCAAACATGGAATTATTGGAACCACGTCTTGATTGACGATGATCACGTTGTGCGGCATATTGCATCATGGATGCCAAGCCTGACATTGAGTCACGCAATGGCACGCCGGTGCTTACCATTTCATGACGCATTTTGCCACTTACTTGATTATTCCGTTGTTGCAATTGATGTAACTCGTTTTGCATATGTTGTAACATTAACTCCTTGTCTTGTGGGAACATACCCCTGGAATTATCTCTACCTCCGTCGGTAGTACCTCCTCCTCCTTGACCTACTTGGTTACCTGCACTATTTGCCGCAGTATTAGCGTCATCACTTTCCATACTCTCACCCAACTCAATACCCTGTTTCAAAATAGCATTCATTGCCTTATTTTGTTGTTTCTTTAATGGTTGACAAAACTTTTTACAATATTCTTGTGGTTCAATTATTGGTGGTGTTTTACTCTCTCCTCCCTCCCCTCCCTCTTCCTCCTTCTTTGCCTCGGAATCCTTGGAGTTGGCAGATGATTGGGTAGTGGTATTGTCCTTGGATTGCTGTTGATCAATGTCAGTATCCTTGAATTTGGCAGGCTGACGCTTTGGACGTTTGGGACGGAATCGTTCAGTTGGTGGAGGTGATGATGATTCCTCAGTCTTATTATCGCCATCTCCTTCTGCGGCTGGGGTATTCTTGGCCTTATCATCCTCCTTATCATCCTCATCCTTAACAGCTGACACATCTTCCTTGGTGTCAGATTTTGATGCACCGTCCACGGCAGCCTCTTTCTCCTCAACATCTTCATTACTCGGGGTACCATCATCTTTCTTCTTATCATCATCGTCATCATCGGCCTTGGCATCATCCGCCGCCGCCGATGCAGACTCCTTTACATCTTTGGTTGATGTCTTTTCAACTGATGATACACCATCTTGTGCCTTTTCGGTAGTCGTGTTCTCGTCATCATCCTCTTCCTCGCTCTTACGTCTAGCGGAGGCTAAATCGGCAAGTGCTGTTAGTTTATCGATACTATGCTGTTGTTTAGTATTAGTATCTCCTCCCTTCTCTCCTCCGGCGGTGTCTTTGTTCTCTTATTAGATAGAGGATAGATTGATTAAGATTAGTGTTCTGATCAGTTGAACTTTAAGTTTTTTTATTGCAATCAAAACAATCAAACTCTCGGCCGCTGTGAGTTGTAAAGAGACACAGACGACATATATCACGTACCTTCTTTCATGTTGTTTGATATTAAGTCACTTGTGGGTATGGTTATATAAGCCTATTAGAGGGGCTGCTTGTTGTTGTTGATTTAGTTGATTTATGGGCTGTTAAATTTTTGATGAATTATTTGCTGGTAAGAAAAGCCCGACTTCTCGCGAATGTTTATTATTACTATCTTATGCCGGGTACATAGCTCGCTTGATGAGTTGAAGTCGATATGAAGAGACAACGAGATATCATAGGTGTAATGCAAATACATATATTACATGCAACATAGATATTGGTTCCTAATAAGAAGTTACAGAGCAGATAGAGGATCTAAGTCCACGGTATCCTTACTTAAATATGACTCTTCTATTTCTATCTCGAGTGTAGGTACATATGCATGCTATAGGTCATACATACTTTCACAACCACTCACGGAAACGTGTGGTTAAGCTTTGTGGGTATAAGCGGATCACTTCGATCGATTCGATATCTCGAATCTCAGAAAGAGCTAAGATGCGATAGGATAGCAGTGTTCTCAACTCAATCATTATAGCCGTTATGTGACACAAAGATGTTATGGATTGCGTAAGACTATGTTGATGAATGCAAATCTTTCTCATCATCCATTGTTCTGGCTGTAGATATGATGATGTTATACTCTATTGTATCTCCAATACTAATGAGATAAGAACACCTACCACTACCATAATTTGTTATGCTCATCTGAGGACGATGCCTAATGCAGAAAAAGATCAGAACTTGGTAATCAACACAAGAACACTAAGATGAATGATGATATGCATCAGATTCCACAGCTGAGGATGGATCCAACATTTTCTGAATCTTCATCAGACGGCAGTAATGCAACACCATCGTCCAACAGCAACAACAAACGCAAAGCTCGATCAAAGTCAAAGAAAGACAAAGCAAATGATAAACATGAAGAAGCAGCTCAACAAAGACGATGCCGTATCATTACTATTACCATAACACTCAATCACAAATGTCTATTCAACCAAATGATTCTCCTCAATCTAATGATGATAAAGCAGATGATTACTTGACATATAATGAGGTAAGAACGAATGTCTTTACTACTGTCCATCATCTGACTTCCATTCTAAATCATTTACCTCTCATTTCAGGTGTCAGACCCCACTTGATTATTGGGCTTGTGAATTTTGTTAGAGGCTGATAGATTCTTTAGAATCTACTTTTCCTTCTGTGCGATGTTTATTATTGCTATCTTTGGGGAGGGGCTCATGGTGTAGCTTTCTAAGAGGCAACCAAAGGGGGGGACTACTCATCGCGGTGTGAGGTAGGGCAAATACATATGAGACTGGGATCATAATAAGAAGTTACAGAGGACCTAAGTCTACGGTATCCTTTTACGCTACTACTCCTCATACTCATACTTCTACTCGGGCTCGACTGCATTTGTCCAGCTGGCACCTTGTACAGAGCCCAGAGTACTATATGCTATATGTACTTACACAACCACTCACGGAAACGTGTGGTCAAGCTTTATGAGGAGTATATAAGCGTATCACTTGGTGATCAATTGACATATGATGAGGTAAGAATGTCTTTACTACTTTCCATGTGACATATTTCTGTCTTCCAATCTGTATCATTTAAACCTCTCTTTCAGGAGGTGTCAGAAGACCCTACTTCAAACATGTCTCCAGAGAAGTGTCATGAAGTAGAAATAGTCTCTATATTCACAACATGGAACCTATTGAAAAAGGTCAGCTCTGGTTTTCAGTCTGTAGAATCCAGTTTCGAGATGGCAAGTAACTCTAATGCTGTAGATGATGAGACTCTCTGCTTGGAAGAGGGAGAGTATGTGCTCATGGCAATGGTGTCCGGAGATGAAGGTCTTTACCGTATTACTTCCAATGGCATGTTGATTGGTGAAGGTCAAGACGAGAGAACTTCATTTTTTATTCCATTCGTTCCCAGGGTTCAGGGTAAATCAGCAAAGGCACCGTTCGTTGATACGCGCAGCCCCTTTATCTTAGCCACATCATCTCCAATCAGTGATATGAGTATGGTTGAATTGGTCGGGGAGTCAGTCAAAACTGCTGTTGTTGAAAATGATGTCCCAAAGTATGTAAGTTCTTGTTCTTTGTTCATTTCCACACTATTTCCAATGAGGTTCACTCTGTATAACTCATCTCTGTAAAGTCTCCAACTTCTTGGTATCCAACTTATAGTCCAACTTCAGCCATGCCTACATACTCGCCATCAACAACTACTACACATGATCCAATATCAGATATGCCATCCTACTCACCTACTACATCAAAGTATGTACTTTCAGCAGCAAAGACACATGATCCCATATCTGATATGCCTACATACTCACCTTCAGACACAGTTCGTCACCCGACATATCAACCAACTTCCGAGTCGACAGATACTTTGCACAGCCCTACTTATTACCCCACTGAACAAACACCAACAGCCGATGTATAAGAATGATTGTTTCCTTTTTGTATGATAAACTAAAGATAAAGATGCAACCATTGACAGTAGCTTATGTACCCAACAAATCTTGAAGATATTGTTTCTTCTTCCCACTATCAATCTTCAGCTTGATCCACTCCCAATATGGTATTGAGACTACTTGTATTCCATCTAGAGCAGTAACTTGCCTGTGCTTTAGAATTGTACTACCAGTCAGTTCTCTACCGATAAAGTGAGACGGACCGTCGACCTCGACTGCTATTTGCTCTCCATTCACTTCTACTACGGCATCTATACGATATCCACTTTTCAATAGTACTTCTTCTTGTGGCTGTAGACCCATTGATGATAAGATGGATATGACATCATCTTGTAACTTTGATGGGGTAGGATCTTCGGAGACAAATGCTTCATAACATCTCTTTTGAAGTGATGAAGGTAAATCAATATAAGACTCGATCTCCTCTTGCCACAATTGCCACTGATGTAGCTGTCGCAACGCCTCCAATTCGAATTCATCCTCCTTCTGTTGACAAGCGTTGATAAAGTCATCATTATTGAATACAGATGGAGCGTCAACATTTGCTACTGAATATGCCCAAGCAACATTTATCAACTCTTGCTCGTTGCATTTGTCTAGATTTTCCTTCACTGATGGTACTAGTGATGAGAATAGATGCTTGTCAACTTGCCCATTTGTTGCAAGTGCCCAGAGAAAGTTGGCAATCTCTTGAGGGTTGAATTCACGCTGTCGTTTGATAGCTTCTTCCGCCAGTTTGTTGAAGAGCTGTGGCTGTGACTCTCCTGCAGTAGCATAAGCCCAGACTGTATTGGAAAGAGCTTGTAATTTGAACTCGTCCAAGTTGTCAAGTGTAGCAATATGATCAGCTAACCTCTTGAAGAGACGAGGATGTCTCTCTTCTGCGGTTGCAAATGCCCACACTGTGTTGGATAAAGCCTGTGGCTTAAAATCATGTAAACTTTTAAGTTCAATAATATGATCTGAAACTTTCTTGAATAACTGTGAATATTGCTCATCTAATGTAGCATATGCCCATACTGTGTTGGATAGAGCCTGCGGATTGAACTTATCCAAGTTGTCAAGTTGAACGATATGGTCTGCTACTTTCTTAAACAGTTGAGGATGCGACTCTTCTGATGTTGCGAATGCCCATAATATGTTAGAAAGAGCTTGTGGCCAAAACTTAACCAAGTCCAGTAACACAATATGATCTGCTACTTTCTTGAACAGTTGAGTATCTTGTTCTCCCGCAGTAGCATATGACCAGACTATATTTGAAAGATCTTGTGGTTTGAATGACTTCAAGTTGTCAAGTCCGACGATGTGACCTGCCACTCTCTCGAACAGCATCGGATGAGTCTCTCCTGCAGTTGTAAATGCCCAAACTATATTGGATAGAGCCTGTGGCCAGAATTCATTCAAGTTGTCAAGGGCAATGATATGATCTCCTATTTTCTTGTACAGCTTTGGATGTGGCTCATCTAATGTGGCATATGCCCACACTGTGTTGGATAGAGCCTGCGGCCAGAATTCTTTCAAGTTGTCAAGTTGAACGATATGATCTGCTAGCCTTTTGAACAGCTTTGGATGTTGCTCATCGAGTGTTGCATATGCCCATAGTATGTTAGAAAGAGCCTGTGGCCAGAATTCATTCAAGTTGTTCATTGCAACAATTGAATCACCTGCTTGCTCAAACAATTTGGAGTTTGATACTTCCACATTTGCATATGCCCAAAGAATGTTTGATAGCCCTTGTCCATTGAATTCACTCAAATTGGGAATGGCTGCTTGAGCAAATACATCAAACAGTGTAATACCATCCTCAACAAGTACAACTTGTGCAAGTCCGTATGCATAGATCAAGTTAGACAGAGACCGTGTATCAAATTTGTATAGGATATTGATTGACGTAGCTGCAAGTATCTTGAATATATGCCCTTTGTTTGATGAATTGTCACCTATGATCAGATCAAACAGCACTCGTTGAGAAGTACCAAATCGAGGAAGTCTCTTTCCATCGGTACCACTAACATTTTTAACAGTCTTTGCTAAACTAATTGCTACAGTTGCCAAATCTCTAGAATCAAATGAATCAATCTTTTCCAATGTATGGCCTAATATATCATCAAGTTGATGATTCATTTGCTCAACGTTCTGTACTTTCTCAAACCTACTCTTTCTTAGTAATTGTGGAACTGAAGACCAAAATGCCGATACATCACGAGGTGATATTCTATCTTTATGCTCATATGCCATTTGAGTTAGTTCTTCCAATGATCTCATTTCGGACATTCTTGGGGTTCTACCACGGACGCGATTATATCTCTTTTGTGAATTATAATCTGATGATGCACCTTTACTACTTTGATGCAGTGGAGAGGTACGACATCTTTTTCTATCAGCGATCCATCGTGATGGATGATGTTGTATTGAAAATGAAGATATCCTTTTTATGCAACAGCATATACCTATCAATACTGCTGCTGCTGTCGACGCCCGGTAGAAATCAATGATCCTACATCTTCTTATTCGTTTTCTTTTACTTGTATTTGGTCTATACATCATACCAGTAGAACTAACTCGATTATAATGCTGGCATTTCATTATCATGATAAAAGTTTGTGCACAAGATGTGACAAAAATGAAGAGAGTACCGCCTGTACTATATATTTGAATCCAAATCTATCCCCAAGTAAAGAACACTATATCAGAGGCTACTTTGAGCTATTGAGAAGTATATAGAGGGGCATCACACTAAAGATATCGGCAAACCTTTAATCCAATGCCGCAAAGATTTCATGTGAATTTTTTTTCTTGATAGCGTCGCCGAACCATTACCATTGAAAAATAGAGGAGAAGTTATAGCGACATTATATATGAATTCCTGTAATATATGGTGTACAATTAACAGGATAATGATTGTTACTTTTACCCTTGCCAATACCAACCACAATATCAATTGACTGATTGAAAAGAGTTACTCAAGTTACACTCTCATAAAAGGATACCTAGCCTAAATCTTCACATCTTGCCATATTAAATATTATGATTTATGATAGCAACATAATGTACTACCAAACCCACTTCTCTCATCTACTTTTGCTTATATAAAACAACCATGGCATTGGAAACAAACGATAATAATGAGGCCTTCTTAAGTGGAGGAGGAGGTGAAGATGATTTTGCGGCGCTAGATTCAATGGGTTTAACGGGACAGTCGCAGTATGGTATGAACACTGTTCACATGAGTTCATCAACCGATAACATTGGATCTAATAATAATGTTGGTAGTACACCTGCAACGACACAAACAACAGGAGCTAGCGGTGTATCAGATGGTAGTAGTGGATTCTCGGGTGTTTCAGGATCGTTATTCGATCGTATCAAAGCTCGCACTGCCGAACAACAAAAGGCATCTGTATCTAATACTCAGCAACAACCACCAGCCCCTCAACAGCAAGAAGCAGCACAATCGTCATCACAACAATCTGCCTTCATGTCCCAACAACAACAGTCACAACAACCACCCAGCGGAGAAGTAACAGTGGAACTAGAAAGACATCGTAGTGATGAATTTAATAGTTCTGCACCTACTAATCTTTCAAGTAATATGCCTTCTCAAAATCAAAATACTGCAATTCCCAACAATAATAATAATGAAACTACATATTCATTCTCGGCAAGTGGTGCCGGTGAAGACTTCTCACAACAAGCTCAACAACAAATGCGTGTACCAGATTATGGTGTAAATCGATATGCCGGTGCCTCCGGTAATCAACAACAATATCCACAAAATATCCAAGATCAGGCACTCTCAACAATGAAATCACTATGGTCAAACGGAATAAACTCTGCACAGAATACAATAGCAATAGCACAACAAAAAATGGGTATAGAAACAAATGGTTCCGATGCTACACCTCGATCGTATAATAATAACTTTTTATTAAGAGAGGATAGTATGGAAGCAGGAGGTGGAATTGGTGCTACGATGCAGCAGCAACAACCTCCACAACCTATTAGTGCTGCTCAGTTTGATCCTGAGCATGTCCAAGCTGGAAGTAGTAGTACTAATGCAAGTAGTGGTATGAGTGGAATCATGGGTGAACAGGGATATAGCATGTTGCAGTATGGTAAAACATTCTGTGAGGACATGTATGCATTTGTTATGCAATTACCACCGGTGGGGAAAGGAGCTGTTGGTATTATTTTACTTTGGATACTTTATGTTTTGTTTGGATAAAGAAGTGTATAGAATGACTATTTGAGTAATATTGATGAAGAGGAGGATAGGGATAAGTTCTGAGCTAGGGTCCTAGTTTGATATGATTCTCATGACGCTAATCCTCTTCACTTTATGCATCTATCTACTACTGATTACATGAGATAGGGCAACACATGATCAATAACAATATGAGCTCCACAGTTGATACGACACTCTTTTCGCCGATCTGTTTCATCAATCTTTGCCCTCTTGTTGCTGTGCCCGTCCACTTCTTGAAAGTTCTCGGTCATCTGATTTTTCCACAGTGTAAGCTCAATCATTGTAGTTGCTTCTTTCAGGTTGATATATTCCTTCTCATATTTTGCCAGGTTGGAATCCATGCGAGCTGCCAAACGAGGTTTGCTAAATTCTTTCACTGATATGTTCATAATGGTGTCTCGCCATTTCTTTATACCAATTGCATAAACACGCTTTCTAATTCTACACTGCAACATAAACAAAAACATGTCATCTCTGTAATTATTGTATTCATCATCACAGACCATTAAAATGAAACGAGCCCAATCAATTGTTTGCTTAGCAAAAGACTCTTGTACATCAATAAAACTACGAACTCGATCAAATGAAACATACTTTTGAGCTAATGTCAACAATATATCTGTCAAATCAAGTAGACGATCGGAGTAAATTGATTGATGACTTTCTATCAAGAACTGCAATATCGCATCAGATGCATTACCCCATACTGCGTATAGTAATGGTATAGCTCCCCACCTATCTTTTGTAATGAGATTCTCGGGATACTTTTCAACTAATACTTTATATAACTCCAGATTATGAACAGTTGAACAAGCCATGATATGAAGGGGAGTCCTGTTGTTTCCCCAAACAATCTTGTTCTTTGTTACTACTGGTATTTGATCCTTGAACATTAAACATACTAGCTAATCTCCTCCATAATGATTTACCTTCCGCATTATTGAGTTGACCCACTGTAATGTTATTATATGATTTGTAGTATACCATTTTGTGTACTGGCAGGTTGTCAAACCGATGCTGTAATGCATTAATGATTTCATTGTCAGTATTAAATAGTTGTTCGAGATCTGTGCGATAGAAAATCCCAATATTTGAGACATCGTGTGGGATTGCAATGTTCCGTAATGAGTTGCATATAGCAAATGCATTACTATTATGAAACCGTACATCACTTTCAGAAATCTCCACAGAAAATAGATTCAGACACATACATACGATTTCATTAGGTATTGTTGAATTGTTGCGGGGCGACATTCTGAAATTAGCCAATTTATAACATCTAGAAAAGGCCTCACAACCATACCGGTTACCGAATTTTTGTATATTATCTGGTAGATGTACAGTTGAAATGTTTGCAGCGTTGTAAAACGCCCTATGACCCAGAGTTCTTACAGTAGAAGGTATTGTGATTTGTTTCAAGCTATGGCAGCCATAGAATGCCTCTTCTCCGATTTTTAATAGCCCTTCACTAAGCTCTATCTCCTCCAGTTTGTTTCGATCCTTAAATGCACCCCGAAGAATTGCAGTAACAGATGGGTGAACTCGGGCACGCACAACATTCTCTGGTACTACCGCCCCTTCTGTATATACAAATACTTCGGTACTACTACTATTATCCGCCATGGTTTTTATTTTGTGTCATTGATTTTCTTGTATCGTTTGCTCATAGATTGATTATTATATAGCAGGCTATAGAAAATAATGAAATATATATTACTAGACGTACAAGAAGGGGTTGATGATAGCAAATACTTATTCAACTCTCCATACAACTATCTTACCTAACTCTCTCTCTCTTTAGATCAACATGCTTTCATGGTCGTTTGATCGCCAAATAACGGGTCTAAACTATCGCTGTTCTCTTACTAAAACTTGAAATATCATATTCCACATGTAATTTTCTCCATTGCCCCGTTGCCCCTGCTTCATCACTTCATCAACCTCTCATAAACTCTACTATACTAATCTTCTACTACTTCATATTATATATCAAAGATGGCAAACGGTATTGTAAGTTCATATATGTTACATAGGTTAATCTTTTGCAATAGTGTCGTATCAGCGTAGGCGGCGGAGATTTGCAACAATGGCGAACATAATATGATATGTATGCACAAACTTTCCAAATACTCACCTCCTTCTACACTGTCCTCCTCTCTCCATACAATCAATATAACAGCGCGTACTAGGAACTGCTGGTCCCAAAAAGGCCGCCAAGGCAGCAGCCACCAAGGGAAAGTCACCAAGATATTACCCCGCCGATGACATCCAAAGACCAAAGCATTCACGTTCCAAGAAGCATAACGCGCCTAAGATTCGTGGTTCCTTCACACCCGGTACTGTCTGTATTCTATTGAGTGGACGATTCCGTGGTAAGCGTGTAGTCTGTCTTAAGGCATTAGAGTCTGGATTATTATTGGTTACGGGACCCTACAAGATTAATGGCGTACCACTCCGTCGTGTCAACCAAGCATATGTTATTGGTACCTCCACTAAACTTGATGTATCATCCGTCGATGTTTCCAAGTTTGACGACGCGTACTTTGCACGTGTCTCCACTGATAGTGAAGACGGCGAAGAAGAGTTCTTTGCCAATGATGAACCCAAGGCTGCCGTTGTTAGTGATACACGCAAGGCTGATCAGAAGAAGGTGGATGCTGGTATCCTCAAGGTTGTTGATGCTACGCCATTGATGAAGAATTATCTTGGTTCCAAGTTTAGTCTTAAGAAGCATGATCGTCCGCACAAGATGATCTTTTAAGATTTTGGTTGAAGATTGTTTTATAAGGAATGGGGTATTATTGTTGATGATTGAGTTTATAGTAAAAAGATTTCTAATTAACAATAAGAGTTGGTACCAACCCCAAATTACCATTTGTCCTATGATTGACATTTGGAGTGCTCGTAAGTCCATTTGATTATGGCTATGCTTTAATTCTATTGAGTGTGATTGTTGTAGATGTACTTATATGAATGGCATATGACATATATCGGCGTCTTTTGTATTATACAATTGAGATGAGGACTTCTTTTACATGACAATCAACTGCATGAGGATGGAATAAAAGCAAATACTTGAGTTTTCGCTTCGTATAGATATGTAAGTTCTAAATCAAGCATCATATTACAAGTGGTATGAAACTCTACTACTTTAAAACTTATTAATGTCAACCAAATCTTGAAGATATTGCCTCCTCTTGCTGTCCTTCTTGAGATTATCCCACTCCCAATATGGTATCGAGACAACTGCCATTCCATCTAGAGCAGCAACTTGCCTGTGCTTTAAGATTGTACTACCCGTCAGGTCTCTGCCAATAAAGTGAGAAGGGCCATCAACCTCAACAGCTATTTGCTTTCCATTCACTTCTACTACTGCATCTATTCGATACCCACTCTTCATTAGCACTTCTTCCTGTGGTTGTAGACCGATTGATGATAGGATGGATACGACATCATCTTGCAACTTTGATTGTCTAAACCCTTGTGAGGTGAATGCTTCATAACATCTCTTTTGAAGTGATGAAGGCAAGTTAATGTCTGATTTTAACTCCTCTTGCCATAATTGCCATTGATGTAGCTGTGTTAACTCTTCCACTTTGAATTCATCCTCCTTCTTATGACAAGCGTTGATAAAATCGTCATTAAAAACAAACGAAGTGTCAAGATTTGCGACTGTATATGCCCAAGCAATGTTCGACAAATCTTGAGCGTTGTATTTGTCTCGATTATCCTTCACTGATGGCACTAGTGATGAGAATAGATGCTTGTCAACATGCCCATTTGTAGCGTATGCCCACAGGAAGTTGGCAATCTCTTGAGGAATGAATTCATGCTGTCTTTTGATTGCTTCGTCTGCTAGTTTGTTAAATAGTTGAGGCTGTGACTCTCCTGCGGTTGCAAATGCCCAGACAATGTTTGAAAGATGCTGCTCATCGAATTCATTCAAGCTATCAAGTCTAACGATATGATTTGCGACTTTCTTAAATAGCTTTGGATGTTGCTCATTTAATGTAGTATATGCCCATACTGTGTTGGATAGATCTTGTCCATTCAATGAAATTAAGTTGTCGAGTCCAACAATATGACCCGCTACTCTCTTGAATAGCTCTGGGTGAGGTTCTCCAGCAGTGGTATGTGCCCATATAATATTTGAAAGAGCCTGTGGATCATACCTATCCAAACTATCGAGTGCAACAATGTGGTTAGCTACTTTCTTGAACAACCTAGGATGTTGCTCATCTAATGTGGTGTATGCCCATATGATATTTGAAAGAGCCTGTGGCCAGAACTCATTTAAGTTGTTCGTTGCAACAATTGCATTTCCTACTTGTTCAAACAGTTGGGAGTTTTGTACCTTAACGTTTGCATACGACCAAAGCATATTTGATAGGTCTTGTCCATTGAACTCATGCAAGTTGGGAATGGCCGCTTGTGCAAATACATCAAACAGTGTACTACCATCGTCTTCAAACTTTATAACATAGTCAGCAAGTCCATAAGCATAAATCAAGTTAGATAGATGCCGGGCTTCAAACTTGTGTAGGATAATCATTGATGGTTCTGCCAATATCTTGAATATGAACTCCTTGTTTGATGAATTGTCACCTACGATCAGATCATATAGTACTCTTTTGGGAGTATCATATCGAGGAAGTCTCTTTCTGTCAGCACCACTAACACTTTTAACAATCTTTGCTAAACTAATGGCTACAGTTGACAAATCCCTGTAGCCAAATGTATTGATATCTTGTAATGTATGTCCTAATATATCATTAAGTTGAAGATTCATTTGCTTATCGTTCTGTACTTTCTCAAACCTATTCTTTTTAAGTAACTTTGATACTAACGTCCAATAAGCAGACATGCCACGGGGTGACATGGTACTTATATGTTCATATGCCATTTGAGTTAGCGCCTCTATCGATTGGCATACTCTCATATCTGGATCTTGATATCTATGACGCCGAGGTGATGTATCATTTGTAAATCCTCTTATTTTTATTGACAGGCCATGATCTGTACTATTTAGTGGTTGAAATATGAAACGGTTGATATTATATGTACTACTATTTCTTAATTGCATTACTGGAGATGAAGTATTGTGATGTACACCACATAATAATCGAATTGGATATGATGATCGATGACAATTTTTGATATGAGTTGCAATGTTAGTTGCAAATCGCGGCCGTATCCGTACCACCACTGCTAGCAAAACCATGACAATATCAGATCTACTACATATACAGTATATTATATCCAACTGCCTCTCTTACTTCTCAAGCAAACATAACATAGGTAGATACTACACAACCCAAAACTGCATCAACACCACAATACCGTACTCAAGTTTCACATGTACTGGCTAGATGCTTATAAAGTACATTAATGACGTTTTACTGCAAACCACAAATAAAGCAAAAGTAATTGCCGTGGTATACACCTTAATATGAGCAACAAACAAACTGCTGTTCATATAAACAGAAGAACATCAACATTCATACCAAAATCAACAATGACTACAAAAAAATCAATAACCTACTCCTCCACACGAGGATGCCCTACACAAAAACACATCTCCTTCCGTTCCGCAGTTATGCGTGGTTTAGCACATGATCGTGGATTATTCGTACCAGATTCTTTTCCAACAGTTAGTACTGCTGAATTAGAATCATGGAGAGATTTAGAATATCATGAATTAGCTACGGAAGTTATTGGAAAGTTTGTTGGTGAGGATGAAGTGCCCAGGGATGTGTTGGCGGATATTGTTAAGAGGAGTTGTGGTGCTTTTAGGAGTGAGGAGGTAACGCCTTTGGTTAAGGTTGATGGACATTACATTTTGGTAAGTAATGGTATGTTGTATGGGGGGTGTGGTTGAAGTCCTATGTGGTGAATTGCAATTGTAAAGTTGGTCATATCTTATGCACAATAACATATAAATGCTCACATCATATGTACAACTAATCCCACAATATATATAGGAATTATTCCACGGACCAACCTTTGCATTCAAAGACGTTGCATTACAAATGCTTGGTAATTTCTTTGAATACTTCTTATCAACTGGATCAAATAATGGACGACTTGCCGTGCTTGGTGCCACCTCCGGAGATACAGGCTCGGCCGCCATTTACGGATTGAGGGGTAAGAAGGGTGTAGATTGTATCATCCTATATCCCAATGGACGTGTTAGTGAAATCCAAGAACGTCAAATGACTACCGTGCCCGATGACAATATCCACTGTGTGTCAGTCGATGGTACCTTCGATGATTGTCAAGATATTGTCAAGGCATCATTTAATGATAAAGAATTTCGTGATACAGTTAAGTTGGGTGCCGTGAATAGTATTAATTGGTGCCGGGTATTGGCACAGACGACATATTACTTTTGGAGTTATTTACGTGTAACGGATGCCGAGAAGGATGTTCAGAAAGTTAACTTTTCTGTACCCACTGGTAACTTTGGTGATATATTGGCTGGGTATTACTCGAAACGGATGGGATTACCCGTTGGTGATTTAATTGTTGCTACGAATGAGAATGATATTTTACATCGATTCTTTACCGAGGGTGAGTATCATCGAGAAGACATTCAAAAGACTATTTCACCATCGATGGATATTTGTGTTAGTTCCAACTTTGAACGGTACCTATATCACTTGGCTGGGGATGATGCCACTACATTAGCAAGTTGGATGAGTGCCTTTGAATCGACAGGGAAGCTTACCATTACAGGGAAGAAGTTGGATGAGGCACGATCTGACTTTAAATCTGCCAAGGCTGATACTGCCAACACGTTGGAAACAATCAAACGATACCATTCGGAATTTGATTATATGCTCTGTCCACATTCTGCCGTGGGTGTGAGTGCCGTACATCAGTTGGACACGGCCAATGAGGCTACTGTTTGTCTTGCCACTGCTCACTTTGCCAAGTTTGGAGATGCATGTTCCATGGCAGTGGAGCCTCTACCAACCATTCCCAAGCAATTGTCACGACTGTGGAATTTGAAAATCCGATCGAGCAATGTACCAAATGATGCCAAGGTTGTACAAGCCTTCATGCAACGAAGAATTGAAGAGCGTATTGAGAGTCATAAGAAGAGGGATGATAGAATGAAAATCATGAAGAATTTGGTAGTGGTATCTGCTGCTGTGGGTGTTGTTGCAATGGTTGTTTCGGCTATTAGAAGACGTTAGAAGAAAGTGAAGGTGGGATGGTTGGAGGTGGAGATTTATTGGTCTGCTTGGTTAACAAGACTTTTGAAATGAATGAAGCAGAATAGGAATAGAAGCAGATGATGCAGCTAATGTATGTTTACGTAAGACCTCGTAAGTTTAGACTAAAGAAGAGACTTCTAACTCTGTTAATGCCTAACTCTGTGAATCCGAGCTCCTCCTATTCCTTCATGGTCACGAGATATTGCAACACATGCTCGATCACGGCATCAGCTCCACTGCCAACACGACATTGCTGTCTAATAGCCAACTCCTCGATCTTTACTCGTCTCTCCTCGTTCGCCTCCTGACAATGGTCATCTATCTTCTTCTTCCAGAGAGCTAACTCGAGTAGTGTAGTGGCCTCCTTGAGCGTACGATATTCGTTTTCACAATGTGTGAGGTGCTCCTGAACTTCAGCAATGTAGTCTCTTCTTCCTTGAATACTTGGAGGGAAAGCTGTCTTATAAACCTTATTCAACATTTCATGAATATAATGCTTGAATTTACGATTCCATAGCCTGTTTGCTCTTTCCGATATACTTAGTCGAACTAGGTGTATAAAAGAACGTCTTGGAATGTATTCAGAATGATATTCACTCCAAGGATATACTGCCTTCTCAAGTATAACATTCCAATCAAAATACTGATCAGGAAAACTCTCTTGTTGTATACCCCAAACATATCGAATCACATCATGTCTTACTTCTATCCGGAAAGCCGTTTCAAACCTGGCTAAGCTTAGTACCATATTATTCCAATCGAATTGATAATTCGGGTAGAGGGACTTGTAACTCTCTACCAAGAACTGCACAATCTCACTCGGTGCATATTTCGTTGGTGCATTCCCCCACACAGCATAAAGCAGTGGTACTGCTCCCCATCTATCTTCCGTAATTAGATTCTCGGGATACTTAGTCACTAATAATTTGTATAGCTCAATATTCTGAACAGATGAACACGCAAGTATATGTAGAGGAGTCATTCCCAAACAATCTTGTAGATTACCAGTTGGATTCAAGTTGCTACCCAATACTCTTTTTTTCATGATGGTCGCTTCATTGAGTTGTTGTACTGTCATGTTGTTGTATGTTTGATAATATATCATTTTATGTATTGGTAGATTATCAAACCGATGTTTCAATGCATTGGTGATGTTTGTTCCTGAGCCAAATAATTGTTGAAGATCCGTGCACATGTCAAATTTATCCTCAATTACAATATCCGGAGGAAGAGCCATGTTTCGAAGAACAAGACAGAAACCAAATACCATTTCCTCAATCCGTGTAACGCTTTCAGGAATCTCTATCGAGCACATTGATGGGTGATGGCAGATCATTCCGGATGATATTGTTGTTATGAGCGGTGGAATTCTGAAACTGGTTATTTTGCATCCTTGGAATGCATCCTCTCCAATATGTTCGATACTATTTGGTAAACAAATCCGTTTCAAATGTATACAGCAGTCAAATGCCTTACATCGTATCTCAAACAATCCTTCAGGTAATTCAACCTCTTCCAAACTCACACAAACGGCAAATGTACCTTCGTGAATAATTGTAATGGCAGAAGGTATTGTAATGTTTGTCAAGGATGCACACTCCCTAAATGCATCTTTCTTTATCTCTAACAATCCTTCACATAACTCAACAACCTCCAACTTCTTGCGTTTGTAAAATGCTTCCTCGGGAATTATAGTAATGGACGGATGAACTCGTACACGGACTACATCTTCTGGTACTACCGCCCTTCTGTATAAACAAATACTTCGGTATTACTATTACTTTCTGCCATATTATCACTAATACTTCACAGTCTACAGTACTTCGAAATTGATTGGTTCATGTGTAATGTTTTTTATTGTACGCAAGTGTATTGCCCAGAACTCTTATTTACACTACATAAGGTAGCAATATCTTAATTTATAATAATATAATATATAATAGCAGTATATATCTCCTTATTATTAGTTGCAAGTTGCCTGCCTTGCTTAATTAAACTTCTGAATGAAATTGTACGATAGGTACGGGGGCAAAATAAAATGCCCTCACCGACTCTCATAATTTTTGAACATAATGGCCAATAATAAATTATAAGACGTCTCCTCTGCTAAAGAGAGCGACGGTTATAATATTAGTGCCGATAACGGCTCTAATAGTCGTCTTCTTAATGAGCTCAGCGGTCAACGTCGTGGCGGTCTCTACGATCAAAGACTGGATACCAACACAAACTTTTAACTTTTGTAAAGCATGAATATAACGATTGTAACTGGAATGACACCATCTCTGCTGAGATCTGCTGCTGCTCCTAGCCTAGCAGTTAGTAGACATATACTGCACTGTTTAGTTATCGAAAACTTTGCAAGCTGCAGTCCAGTCCATACTCATCAATTACCAGAAAGCTTGTAAAAAGGAAAAATCAAGGATTTCATTTCGGTTATATGATGTGGTCTATTGTGATCTGGTGGTATACTATCATATTACAATACGCGAGTATCGATTATGGCTGGCCTTAACCCTAATGCCAAAGTATTTAATAGTACTTTTGGTACATCATCTTGGAATAATAATGAGAACCTCAAACAAACAGGTCGAGTGAACTCAACCCTAATGCCAAAGAATTTACCTTCACGGGGGGAGGAAACGTGAAAGTATATATGGCTACTAATCCAAAGAACGCTCTTCAATCACAATTAGGTAGTCAGAAGGCACATAATACTCCAAGATACTTATCATTATCACATAATACTCGGATAGGTAGAAGAAGTTATGATCCAGATATGAGAGTATGTCAATCAATAGAAGAGCTAACTCAAATGGCATATAGGCATATACGTACCATGTCACCCCGTGGTATATCAGCTTATTGGACATTAGTATCAAAGTTATTTAATCAGAGGAATAGATCAAGTAATCAGTTGCAAATGCAAATGAAACAGATATTAGCCTATACGTTGAAAGATATAACATCATTTGGTTATAGAGAACTAGCACAAACATCCATTAGTTTGGCAAAAATTATTGATATGGTTAGTAAGAGAAAGAGACCCCAGTACGGAAGTACAGAGCAGATTATACAAGACGTACTAATTGGTAATGAGTCAAAGATTAAACAGTTTATATTCAGCGAGATTGCCAAGGCTTCGACAACGATTCTTCATGAGTTTGAGCCTCGGCATCTATCCAACTTGATCTATTCATATGGACTTGCTCAGTTAGTGATAAAGTTTGAAGACGATGGTGGTACTTTCTTTGATATACTTGCTAAGCAAGTTACAAGTTTTGACAACTTGAACGAGTTTTTGCCACAGCAACTTTCCAACACGGTATGGGCTTATGCTACTGCAGAAGAACAACATCCTCAACTGTTTGAGAAAGTAGCCGATCATATCGTTGGTCGCAACAATTTGTATAACTTCAAGCCTCAAGAACTGTCTAACACTGTATGGGCATATGCCACATTAGATGAGCAACATTCAAAGCTATTCGAGAAAGTAGGAGATCATATTATTTCACTTGATAACCTGAACGATTTTTGGCCGCAAGCTCTTTCTAACATATTATGGGCATACGCAACAAATGGACAAGACAACGAGCATCTATTCAAGAAAATAGCTGATCATATTATAACTCTTGAAAGTTTGCATGACTTCTGGCCACAGGCTTTGTCCAACATAGTGTTGGCATATGCTACTGCGGGAGAGCCTCATCCTCAACTCTTCAAGAATGTAGCTGATCACATTGTTACGCTTCCTAGTTTGCGTATGTTCAATGGACAAGATTGCTCTAATACATTATGGGCATTTGCAACTGCTAAAGAGTCACATCCTATGCTATTCAAGAAAGTAGCAGATCATGTTGCTAAGCTCGACAACTTGAGCCACTTTGATCCACAGGCTTTTTCCAATATTGTTTGGTCATTTGCAATATCAGAAGAGTCACATCCTCAACTCTTTAACAAACTGGCAGATGAAGCAATCAAAAAGCAACATGATTTCGCTTCACAAGGCGTGGCAAACTTTCTATGGGCATATGCATCAAATGGACAAGTTGGCAAACATCTATTCTCATCATTTGTACCATCAGTGAAGGCAAATATAGACAAATACAACATGCAAAACTTGGCAATTATAACTTGGGCATATTCAGTGGCAAATGTTAACGTCCCATCTGTATTCAATAATGAGTTTATAAATGCTTGTCTAGAGAAGAAGGATGAATTCGAATCGGAAGATTTACGCCAGCTTCATCAATGGCAATTGTGGCAAGATGAGATCAAGTCTGACATTAGTTTACCCCAATCACTTCAAATGAGATGTTACGAAGCATTCACCTCACAAGATCCAAGACCATCAAAGTTTCAAGATGATGTCGTATCAAACCTATCATCAATGGGTCTACAACCACAAGAAGAAGTACTATTGAAGAGTGGATATCAAATAGATGCAGTAGTAGAAGTGGATGGAAAGCAAATTGCCGTAGAGGTTGATGGTCCGTCTCACTTCATTGGCAAAGAGCTGACTGGTAGTACAATTCTAAAGCACAGGCAAGTTGCAGCTCTAGATGGAATGCAATTTGTTTCGGTACCATATTGGGAATGGAATAATCTCAAGAAGGATAGTAAAAAGAAGAAGCAATATCTAAGTTCTCTATTGGGAGTATAGTTCCTACGGCCATAGCACCGAGTTAGACTCTAATACGGAATGTTATGTTCGTGCTATATTGGTATAAACTATTGTTGTGGGGCAATGAAAGAAGCAATATTTGCTATAATGAACAGTTTTCTACTTTGATTACTCTCTCTTATCTTGACAAACCTGTTTAGTCAATATATCCAATCTATCCTCAATCCTTTGAACAATCTTATTATATAATATCCGTTCTTCATAACTAGAATCCCATTTGCTCGTTGTTGATCCTTCATTTGGTCCGTACTTCCAAAGCTTGCCATACTTCTGTTCATGTTCATGTATAAGATCGTCAAACATTATTTCTTGTCCAAATTGTACCTTGACACTGAGCTTGTCTTCTTCTTCTCCGCCAAGCATAGATGGTAGCATACTTCTCAACAGATTATCACGTAGTCTAGTCTTGCCAGTGACCTCGTCTTGTGGTAATAACTTTTCCATACCGACATGTGCAAATGGTATAACTTTGGGTATTATTGGTGCATGTGCTATCAACTTTCCTGTTCCCCATTTCAGTTTACCTTTGGAAGGATTGACTGGTAGAGCTCGTTGTTGAGTAGTTGCTGGTATGATTCGTATTCTATCATCATCCTCATTGTCAGAAGCATTATTAAGTTTGCCAAAGTCTGAAGATGCACCGATAATAGTATTCTCCGGTAGCTCTCGTCTACCTCCAAGTTCATTCCATTGCCAAACTCCACCTTCTGGAAATAAATGACACCATTCCCCACATGCTAAGTGCCTGCCAAAGTCTTTCAACAGCTGTTGATTTATACCCTTCCCTCTACATATCGGTAACACCTGTCCGGCACCTAAATATCCTTTAATTATTCCAGGCAAAGCATCATTGAAACAATACTCTTGTGAACAAATTCCCCATCGATTATACTTTGGTTGTATTGCTTGTGGTAAAGGTAATAGACATGATACTATCCCCGGGTCATCAAAGAGTGATCTATGATTTGATATAGTTAACAATCCTTGTCGTCTCTCATTTCTTCTACTTCCCTCTCCATCTGTATCCATATCTCGTTCCAAAACATCTTTTAAGAACTCATGATAATGCACATCATCTTTAATTTCATATCTACCATATGTATTCATAAGTATTCGAATAGCCAATGTAGTAACACCTATTGATATTGATCGTGCCCAACTTAAGAGTATCGGGACTTCATCTCGTGATGACCAGAAGAATTGAGAAGATCTGTCATTTATTTTGGGAGTTGCAATGCTATCTGTTGAAAGTATCGGTGCTTGATTCTTAGTAGATGACTGAGTATTATCATTTGTAGTGTGTTTATAGTTATCATGTGTACCTGTAGACGTATCAGCGAGTGGTCGGTAATACCAAGCAGAAGTCATGGAAGTAATGAATACCGTCCCTACAGCATATTTTGTATATCTCAAGCATTTTTGTATATATTGATGTGCCATTTTGTAGTTGATGAGTACTCTTGCTGCTGCTCTACTACTTCACTGTCCTTATCACTAAATCACCGTATCTTCACGTGTATATCCAAGCCGCAATGTATTGCTATAAACAAACATTATCAACCACAAATGTTAAACCGGGAGGGAAAAGATTCAGGAGGATACCTGCCATGGTGGGTTGTATTTATTAGTAGGAGGAGCCAAGACACAAGTACGAAGGATTCTCAGATCTAACAGTGATGTATTGAGTCTTTTAAACATTGGATTAAGTCTTAAACATCAAATGATATCCTCAGATTTGTAGGCTTCACAAGACATGGCTTTAAGCTTTCATCTTCGAATAAGATTTCATGTCTCTGTTTCTCCTCATCAAATGATCGTACTTCGCCTTCTTTGCCATTCAAATGAGATGCCTTTACCAATCCATGACAAGTAACAGGTACACCAATCGTGTAGATAATATCATCTGATTCAACTGTCAAAGTTTGCTTTGCATTCGAATCAGTAGGTCCTTCCACAATGCATTTCTTCCCGTCCTCTTCATATCGAAGTGCCATGTACCCACGGCCTTTACTTTCCCCTTCATCTGACTTTAATCGAACAATCTGTGTACCAACAGACTTGATTTGATCTAATATATCAATCAAACCTTGAGTCTCATCGTGGTTTGCTCCATGTAACCTGCTGCTCATTTCAACAAGTTCTACTAGTGTTCTTTGACATTCCATAAATCTCTTCTCTGACATGTAGGCGTAGATGAGATTCATTCCAACATCTATGTTGGGATTGAGTTTGTATTGTTTTTGTAAAAACTTGATATTATATCTCCTCTTTTCTGGAGATGTATTGATACCGTTCAGCATGAATTGCGTCTGTTCTATTTGTGATGTTGCTATTTCGGCATTCTCTACTTCTCCATTGGATATTGCATTTTCACGCGCCTTCTCAAAGCATTTAATGGCTCGCTTTGATACTTCCTCTTTATCAACTTCATTGTTTGTTATACTATCTATTATGAACATACCAAGTTGATTATAGGCTAAGCCTTCGAGTTGTGTTATTTGCTTTGGAAATACTGGTGTATACTCCCTCATTTTATCAATTGTGGATACGATTTCAGTTGTTACCTTAATTCCCTCTTCATTCATTTCAATTTCAACAGCTTTGTCGTCGTCATTATAATTCGCTAGTGCTTTTGCTTTTACATATAATGCCTCAGAATACCGATATGGATCACAGGGAAACTCCGAGGATGGTACACGTTCACTCAATGGAAAGATCTCCTTCGTAAACTTAATAACTTCGCCTGCTAAGTCAAGACGCAGCTTGTTTCTATAGTTTTGTTTGCATTGTGAACAGTACTCCCATGGTAGCATGAACATACCAATATCTACATGATTTTGATTGCTTTGTACTTTAGCATATTCAATAATGCAATTTAGATGGGCACTAGAGTAGAAAAAGAATATGTGCATATGATATGTCATTTGTTAGAGGATGATGCTTATGACAACTAATATGTACCATTGCAATATAGAACACATAAACTTACAATCCAGTAGTACCACGACAGGAACAATCTCTTACAAGTGGTTCTTTATCACCATTTTGCAAACATAGCCAACATTCGGCCTCCTCATTGTCATTTGGGGAGGGAGAGATATCTAACTTGTCTTTCATGTCTACGGCTAAATCATCGTCGGCGGCGGCAGACATTGTTGTTATATACGTATTATCGGCAGTTTAATAACTAGAGAAGATATTGCAATACTTTCGCTATGAGGTAAGTCAAAGCAACACTTGATCGAGGGGAGAAAATATCTTTTGCTTGCGGTATCCACCACTCATTTGAGTGTCAAACACCGAAGAGAGATCATATATAAACATCATACTATTAATATCGGTATTATCGACCGGAGAAGGATAATATTATGTCAGACGCACGCAACAGTTCGAACAACTTAAGAGGAGGCGGTGCCAAACAAACAGGTGGATCAGGACGTACAAACAAATATGCCTCGCAAAATAATCGATCTACTCTCCTCAATGGTCTCAAAGAACAGGAACATGGAGAACGAAGTGAAGCAAAACGTAAATTGCAATTACTCGTCAGTTCCAAACAATTAGCATCAGATGTACGTACTTTACTATTAGAAGAACATACCGAAGAGGAATATAATAATGTTAACATACCACTGCCAAGTACCGAAGATGCCAAGAAGAAATTAAAATCAATGAAGGAATTTACAGAAAAGTGGTATGATAAAGGATTTAGAGAAGAATGGTTATGCACTATAACGGGTGTTTGGATTGCTGAGATTAAGGCACAATATGAGGCTGCCGTGGCTGCTGCTAGAGAACAACAGAAGCCGGAAGGGGAGGCACAATCAATTGAAGATTTAGAACAATTACTTGCTAATGATAATCTACCACCGGAAGAACGACAACGTTTAAAGAAGAAATTAAAGAAGAAGAAACAACAGAAGGCTAAGAAAGAGGCTGCAAAGAAGGAAGATATATAGTGTGTGATGATAGATCGGAATTGATTCAGCTATCTGGCAACATAACTTGCAAAATAGCAGTGTGTTTTGATTTCTATTATGAAGTAGTATTTAACTGCTTAACTATAGTTAATAGCTACTTAAAGACAGAAGAAGAAGCAGTAGTAGAGCTGTTATTGTAATCTTAGAGAATGCCAGCTTAAAGGTATTAGTGATTAGTGATTAGTTTATATCGCCGCAAAAGAGAGTATAGTACAATCTACTTTTGAGAATACACTTCTGTCTCCTTTACATTGATCAACATATTTTGTATCTGCGTTATTTGATATTAATTCATCCTACCACTTAACTTCTTATTTACGAGGTCCTTCCCACTCCGCTGCTGGTTTACATACTCGAGTTTTAACCATATCAGGATATTCATACTTGCATACCAAGTAGTCACCCCTATCCACTTTGCCTGTAATGTCAACACCACCAGGTAACTTTCGCTGTATCTTGGCACGTTCACATGCCTCTCCCATAGCTTTGCCTGGTGCTCCATATTTACAGAGTGCTTCATCGTCATTAAGCTTTGGTATTAAATTTTGTGTATCTTTTGTAGTTTCGGCTGCCTCGAAAGCGTCAAAGTCTAATGCATTTACTTTTGTTGTTGATGAGGATATTGTTATAGCTGCTGCTGCTGTTATACCACGGAATATATTATTGAGTACTTCTCTTCTTTCTATGCTACTATTTGTTTCTTCTGGTGAATTGTATAAAGTAGATGATGAACATATTATGTTGTTGATTTTATTGGTAGCAAAGCCTGAACATGTGTTTAAGCCGATGAATATCGACACAGCTAATATCAAACTCGATCTCATCATAGTCTATACTGCTTATACCTCTTATCGTTGTGCAAACAATAACAATACTATGATGTATATATGATTTATTGTATTGTATCTCAATAGTAGCGGTCAATAGACTCTCCTCTTATTTGCTTGCATCGTCAGCTATAAATGAACAATGACGCGATGGTTGGCAAGTGGGCCTGGCAAGTGGGCACAAGCGCTAAAAAAATGACCACTCGCTCGCTCGCCACCAATCAATTTGACTCAATTTGCTACAGCGACTGGAAGGATTAGTATCGATATATCCGCAACATACTCGCACTCTACTACTTCATTGTCTTTTATATTGCCGTATTGATTTGCAACTACGGCGGCTCTGGCGTTGAAGAAGAAGGATACCAGCAATATACATACACATTACTAATCTTTGATCTGATAGTTTTGCAAAGATGGAAGCCGAAAGCAGTAGTATCAATAACAATCTAAACAACAACAATAACATCATGGAAGATGAAACTAACGACTTCGTAGATGAGGCACCAACCTTTATTGATATGAACTCGGCTATCGAGGTCAATGTTGATGATACCAATATAGATTTAGACGATGATGATGAAATGATGGATGATAATAATAATGCAGTGACCTCTAAAGATCAACAATCTGCATCATCCTCAACTCCATCAAGACAAATAGTAGATCAATCAAAAGCAACATTTAAAACACACACAGACGCCATCTACGCAATATCATCGTACTACAATCCCACAACCCATACATTATCAATACTATCCGGTGGTGGTGATGATCGTGCCAATCTACATACAATCTCAACTTCATCAACAGGTATACAAAATACAAATACTATACCTTTGACGCATCCACATACTGATTCAATTAGTTGTGTGGCGTTTAATACACCATTTATTACTAATGATGTTAGTGGTACGAAACAGCAGAATTTAATGGCTGTGGGAAGTTATGATGGTTCCATTATATTATACAATGGTGATGGTAATAATGAAAACACTGATGAAGTAGGACAATTGATACATGTATTAGAAGGACCAAGTGATGTAGAATTCTTAACATTCCATCCCAAAGGCGGGACAGTACTATTAGCAGGGTCAATAGCCGATGGTACAATATGGATGTATCATACTCCTACTAAATCATGTTTACAAGTATTTGTTGGACATGATAAAGGTGGTGTTACTTCTGGTGCTTTTACCCCGGATGGTAAGTCAGTTGTAAGTGTTGGACAAGATGGTACATGTCGTGTATGGGCACCGAAGAAGGGTGTTTGTAAGCATGTTTTTCGATTAATGGATGGTGGTGGAGGAGGTGGAAATGACGATGGGCCGGGTGCAGGATTAACATGTCTGGCTGTGGGTGGCGGAACTGATGGACAATTGGCATTATGTGGCGGAGAGGATGGTAATGCCTATGTTGTTCATATTTCTGGTAAGAAGTTGGTTGCTACCCTACCACACTTTGACGATACTACTCCCAACAGTGCTCCAAATAACAATGGTGGTATGAATGAAGATGATGAAGAAATGGAAGAAGAAGGAGAAGCTCGATCAATCGAGGCAGTTGGTTTCTGCTCTGCCAACATTCCAGGAACAGCTCATTGGTGTGCCACTGGTGGAGTCGACGGAATACTCAAAATCTGGAATATGAATGTTGCAACTGGTGGATCATCGGCACAATTACGACAACGATGTGTCCGTCCTGACTATAATTCAGAAGAACAGGGTGGTGTAATGGCAATAACAAAGTTGGTATGGCACACTTCACAACCATTGGTAATTTGTTCATATACAGATGGAGTGATATGCGTATGGGATGTCCGTGTTGGTAATTTGGTATCGTCATTGACGGGACATGAGGATATGATTAATGATATGAGTGTAAACTTTGTTAATGGTGGTAACAATCCAGTTGCTGTAATTGTTACGGGAAGTGATGATAAGATGGTGAAGATGTTTGAATTCCATGCTTAAATGAAATAGAAGAGAGTAAGTTATTGGGACAGAGTTTATTGAGTTAAAGAATGTTGTGACTTATGTTTAAATCTGGATATTCTCAAGTCAATAGATACTGCAACATTGTCGTCAACAAGCTATACATATTCGACTATAGTCTCTGATTCTAAATCTACAAAGGGAATCAATGAATCAATGCCGCGCACCAATTACCAGAATGGACCACTGACACCAACAGCAATAACCTCTGTGGACTCTGTAATCCAACTACTAAGACCAACCGCCTCAGAAACGTCCTTCAAATCTCCAATGAACAAAGCATTAAGGCCGTCAACAAAATCAGCAACAATGAGACCATCACACTCATCTTCATCTCCAACATCAGCACCAATCCATAAGATGAAGGTTCCAAGCGGATCCTCATCCGAAGCCTGGACAGAATAAACAACTACAGGATAGACAAAACCTGTCAACATGATAGTTCCAATAACTGACGTTGACGTAAACATGGCCCCCATAAAGATGCTTTGAATCAGTCGTCCTACAAACTTGGCAGCCTCATCACCAAAGTGGACAGGGATGGCCTCATCAATATCAACTTTTACCTTGACAGTAAGACCACAAATCGACTCTTCATCATCACTTGGTGGACCAAACGGAGGCTCGTCACCATCCTTCATCTTCTTCTTGGTCTTCTTCTTAGCGGGCAAGTTACGATTAGTAGTAATCAAAGAAGTACGAAGATTTGAGATTGGATCTTCATCACCTCGTAGGGCCGGAGAAGAATGGACACCGGAGGCACTAGCAGCGCCTACAACAGTGAGGAGGAGAGCAATAGTCTTAGTGAGCATCATCTTGATTATTAGAGATAGGCGTTATTGATTAGAAGGGTGTCGATTTGTGTTGATATGTATGCGCTGAAACTAGAGTGAGAACCATGCTCTGGCTCTTAAGGCTCTTTATTTGGTACCAAATCAAGCGCGAACCCATCAATCAAGCGCCCAAACTTGTATGTGTTACGCAGTAGATGTGACATAATCAAACTCCTATGCCTTGCTATGACGCGTGTTGTCTTCATTAACCCCTCAACTAAAATGAATAACTCTCTAATAGTCAACAAAGTACACACCACTCCCCTAACTTAGTGACTATGTATATCTGGATATTCTCAATTCATAGATACTACAACATTGTCAACAAGGGGAGCACCGGCCAGTTGTTGGGGTAAAGATTAGAGTGCTTTGCTTTAAAAGATGGATTATACAGTTATGTACTGGTTATGCCGCGCAGCTTGAGCGCGGGATGCATGGTGTCAAGCACCATGCATCCTATCAATCAGATAGTGGTGGACCCTGTAATATATTGAGTATGTTGGGGCGGCACTCTGCCCACAAAAGCTAAATCACTAGGTTTTTTACCTTTTTGTTAAGAACCTAATAAAATTTATTCACACCGTTTGAATAGCCAAAATAAGAGGATACCAAACCATTTGTAGGGTCTGAGCTAAAATAAATACACTGAAATTGAGTGTAGTTGAAAACTTTAGATTTAACACCACAAAAAGTTTTCTTTCCACCACGCAGATAGGTGTCTGCATTTTACCTCTTACCCCTTTTGGTGTAGTTACAAGGTTTCCCGATTTTTTTGCGCTCGGGGGGCCCTACCCCCTCGCTAATTGGTTTGTGTCGCCTCAATACAGTAGGGGTGCAGGCAAATTCAACAAGCTATCCGATACAAAGACTCCCTACTCCCAACTTGGCAGTCCAACAATTCATCTATCATCTACTCAACATAGCAACGGCAATATTTGATATCCATCCCAGTTTGAGCTAGCCAATCTTTTGTACAATTAACAGGATTTCCAGGGGGGCACTCTTCAATTGCAATTTGATGAATAGCTTCTTTACCTTGCATTCCTTCTTCCATTGAGTTCTGCCCAATGCTCTTGTGCCTTGGGATTGGCAAAGCTAGGAGGACCTCGACCTCGTGACTTGGCAGTATCCCATGGATTTGCTAACTCACGGGCACCATCAACAACATCAGAAATGTCAGAAGTAAGTAGTTCACGTTCTCGGACACCTCCCTTGCAAGAACCATTCTTACACTTTCCACTGCAGCAATTATTATTGGTCTCCGAGCACGAGCCGCGCTTAGGGATACAACCTGTTATGAAGAATGGAACAAGGAGGTTGGATGAAAGGAACATGAGAATCAGACCTCAAAAAGTAACAAACTCACTCTCGGTAGTTGTTGTGGCAGGGAGCTCGAGTTGATAATCACCATCTAATTGGAAATACTGACCACTTCGTGAAGCGGTCAAACCATTAAAATCAAATGCCATCGGAACATCCATACCTCCCGAAAACTGAGCCATTTCAAGCTCCGTTTCAGTGATGCCATTAGGGTAGTGCAAAACTAGATATTGTTTGTGTTTCGCAGTAGATGTGACATACTCTTTCGCTGTTTAACCCCTCAACTAAAATGAATAACTCTATTATAGTCAAAGTACACTCACTCACTCCTCCAATGTTGCATATGTTTACTAGAGAATCAGTTCCAACTGCTATCTATGATTGATTAGTTCCTGCTGCTGCTGCTGTTGGTGAAGTTGTAGGAGGTGCATAGAGCAGGGCATAGTTCCAACCAGGCCATACCGTTTCCTCTGGAAAAGTCTGTGATGTTGTCGAATCCTTCCCCTCGCCACTGCTACTAACACTACCTGGTAATGTAACCTCTGCTGAGAAATCATTTGGTATTCTACTTTTCATAATCTCCTTCCTTCTTCCACCACTACAACACGGACATAATACACTCATCCAATTCTTAATACATCCCTCATTAGCCGGGTTACCAATCCCACCATATTGATATACACCACGAACACGTTCATTCGTTGTTTGTGCCAATGTAATTATCAATCCATGGAAGCATGTTAATGATGTTAATGACCATGCACATAATAATGAGAATAATCCGAATGCTACCTCAATTGGTAAGTTTGATATCGTACGGAAGGCTATCTGATATTGAAATGGTTTCGTTTCGTGATGGTCTGTAGTACTTGTTGATGAAGTATACTCTGTACTGTCAACATTTGGATTGGTATAATAATACGGATTCCAAAATTGATCATCAACATTATATTGCTGTTCCTTCTCTATACGTTTATTCTCCTCTTCTAATAAACAATCATGATAACTTTCACCCAAGACACGGAGGCAGCTTACACTAACGACTATTGTGAATATACTAATGCTTATCAAGAATATAAAGAATGATAAATGATTTCGTTGTCCTATACAGTTGCCAATCCATGGACAGTGACTTTAGAGAGTGTTGAAGATGTGGATAAAATAAGTTAGACCGAGTTGTTGCAAGGTTTGTATTATCACGACATGAACACATGAACTCGATACTTACTGATCAAACTTGCTAACACAAACATTACAAGAATTGCAATGCTTACTCCTTGGTGGTCTGTATATATTACATGTCGTACAATACTTATATCCCAATGGTCCACCGATTGGTATACATCCACCATTGGGAATTGAATCTAACGGCGGCAGAGCATGGATTGGACTTGAATTTGGTGGTAATATACCTGGATCGGTCGTTGCACATATCCATAGTGAGATGTAGGATATCATACATGTTATTATTGATATAATAATTGTGTAGGAGTGTGTTGTCCAAAGTTGCATTGTATGAAATCTCTTTTGTAACTCTTCTTCTCCATTCTCTTCACTATCATCTAAGTTGTAATATCGTGGATCAAACTGGACCAAATGCGGTAATACAAATCCAAAGTATAATATCATACCCAATACTAATATAACATTGGTAACATAAAATAATGGTGCATCACTCCCCAGCATTATCTTGCCATTACATAAAAAGACATGATTACCCATCCATCCATCTTTTACTTGAAATTTGTTTGCTAGTTTGAATGTTGGTGGGTCGGTGTTTAGCTTTGTTGATATTAGTGAAAGACCTTTCTTAGTGTGTGCTGTATTGGATGTTGCAGTTGTGGTTGCAAGGTTGTTATTTGTTGTTTGCGTAGCAGTGGAAGTGTTTGTTGAACTATACGTCAAACTACTACTACTATTAACATTATTCAAACAAACCTCATCACTGCTCAATAACAGGTTTCGTCTAGCCCATCCAGTACCTGTATAAATCAAGGAATGAAGCAGGACGCAGAAAATAGAGAGATTAGTTATCTTATGCACACAAAAAACAAAAATGAGCATATCATATGCACAAAAGGTTACAAACTAATAAACTTACGACCACCAACACTAACTAATATCCATTTACCACTAGGATCAGTACCATGACTAGGTAATACCATACTCCTAGTTAATAATCCAGTAGTATCAGATTGATTACCCTTTGATCCTGGTTTATTTTGATATTGACGTTGAATTAATATTTCATGTTCAGTTAATGTTGATTCGGGATAGATTTCTAGAGGGCGTTTGTAGAGTGCAATGAAGGGTGTTGATTTTGTGGATGTGAATTTGTAGTATCGTTGGATTGTTGGGTTGAGGGTTGGATTGTAGTAGAAGGATGTTGGTGTTATTGGTTTATTATCTGATTGTATGACGGTGCATCTTTGTTGTTGGATGGAGGAGACTGAGCCTATTTGTTGCTCGTTACGAGATATGGTAGGCCTGTTGCTGTTATTTTCTATGGGTTGCAATGTAGCATTTACTAAGCTGCTACCTCTATGTGAAGCAGGTGGCTTCTTGATATTAGTAGCAACAGAAGTAGATGCCGATGAGGTAGTGTCATTGCTATTTTTTGTGGCTAAAGTTGTGTTGTTTGTAGTTTGGTATCCAGTCTTTGAATCGTAGAGACCGCCACGACGTTGACTGCTACGCTTACTAACACGAGTATTAGAGCCGTTATCGGCGCTAGTATGATTGCCGTCGCTCTTTAACAGAGGAGACGTCTCTGTGTTGTTATTGGCCACCATTGCAAATTATGAGAGTTTGTGAGTAAGGGCATGATTTATTTTGCCCCCGTACAAAGCCGCAAAAGATAAACAATATGTAAGCGGTGGGAGATAGTGAATAGATAGAAGAAGAGATATCACCTCTGCACTGGTATAGTCTAAATTTTGTGGATTTGTTACCGGTGTAGTTGGGCTGTATTATCAAATCGTCTACGATTCATAGGTAACACATATCATATGCACCATATTATGTAATTTGTATTGATTTGCAATAAGTATGTACAGAGAGAGATGGCAGAAGAAAGTAGTAGTAATATCGATGTATTTGTATATACAGAAGGTGCGGTAGTACCAGAAGAAGTCTACAGTGTACGAATTCATCCATCTGTCACTGTTATCCCGGAAGGCGCATTTCGAGAACGATATGAATTAGAGGATGTTGAACTTTGTGAGGGATTATTAGAAATTGAGAGAGATGCATTTAGGGAGTGTTATGCAATACAAAAGATTACAATACCTTCCACTGTCATCGAAATTGGGAGTGATGCATTCAGGGAGTGTATATCCTTGAAAAACATAACAATACCTTCTACCATCACAATTATTAACGAAGGTGCATTTGCCGTTTGTGAGAGTTTGGAGGAGGTTGAATTACGTGAAGGGTTGTTAGAAATTGGTATTTGTGCATTTGGTGGCTGTGGAGAATTGCGAAAGATCAATATACCTTCTACCGTTACATCAATTGGTATGTTTGCATTTGAAGCATGTAAAGTATTAAATGAGGTTGAATTCTGTGAAGGTAGTAGACTTGAAAGTATAGAAGGGCTTGCATTCTACAATTGCACTTCATTGAAAGGAATTAGTCTACCCGATAGCATCGAAAATATTGGATCATCACTATCGGAGGCAACATTCAATGCATGCCAATTTACGACTTTTAGAATTCCATCACTTGTGACAACAATATCAGCTGGTATGTTTTCTTATTGTACAAATTTGTTCTCGGTTGAGATGCCTGAAGGTATCAACAAGGTTCATTGGGCTGCTTTTATCGGTTGTCCTTTTCTGAGAAATGTAGCACTACCGCAAGCTGCTGATTTTGACGATAACGCATTTATCTATGAAGATAATTGGGCGACAGAGACAGAAAGATGTAAAGATCTACTACAACTGTGTGCTACAGAATATGATATCGAAGTCATGCTGAAAGTACGGTTTGATAATCTACCAATTCACAAAATGATATATTATCAATCATACAATAACATGACAGTTGAACAACTCAATGAAGCAACCACCATGAAAAGAAGAGTATTGGGTAGCAATTTGAATCCAACTGGTAATCTACAAGATGGTTTGGGGATGACTCCTCTTCACATACTTGCCTGTTCAGCGACACAAAATCTTGAGCTATACAAAGTACTCGTTACGAAATATCCTGAGAATCTAATTACAAAAGACCGATGGGGAGATACACCATTGCTTTACGCTGTGTTGAGGAATGCACCAACGAAATATGCACCAAGTGAGATTGTGCAGTTCTTGGTAGAGAGTTACAAGTCCTTCTATCCAAATCATGAATTCGATTGGAATGAGATGGTATTAAACTTAGCCAGATTTGAAACATTAGCTTTTCGGTCATTAGCTCAACATGATGTGATTAGATATGTTTGGAGGGATATACAACAAGAGAGTTTCTCCGACCAACATTTTGATTGGAATGAGATCCTTGAGGAGGCAATAATTCGTTCAGATAAAGACCATTCTGAATACATTCTACCAGCTTCTTTGGTACACCTAGTTAGGTTAAGTATCTCGGAAAGAGCAAACAGGCTATGGAATAGTAAATTCTTGCATTACAATCGTGAACTATTGGATAAGCTATATAAATCTGATCTTCCAGAGAGTAGCGAAGAAAGAAGAGATTTTGTTGCTGGAGTACAGGAGCATCTCGTATATTGTGAAGAAGAGTATCGTACATTGAAGGAGGCCACTACACTCCTCGAGTTAGTTCTGTGGAAGAAAGGGATGAATGACCATTGCCAAGAGGCGAATGAGAAGAGACGAATCAAGAGGACGAAGATTGAGGAGTCGACAAGCAGACAGATGTGCCGTGTGGGATGTGGAGCTGATGTCGTGATCAGGCATGTATTGCCATTTCTTGTGCGGATGTAGTTAATAGTAAATAAGCTCAGATTCAAAGAAGGAAACACTTGTGTGCCTGAGTCTGAGTGGATAACTACTTTAGACAAGTGAAGTGTATCCAAGTCCAAGGATACCACATTCATATTTCAGAGGTCTGAGATATTAAGCTAGCTTATGTAGTGCTACTATGATCTGTACAAGAATACATCGATGATCATACGCATAAGGTATACCCTATCTCGATTGTGAAGGCGGCATTCTGTCATATTAATTAAGTGTTTTAGGGGGCAGAGAGAGCGGGCAATAAATTTTTACCCGCTGTCCGCCCAAAATAATGCAAAAAATCATAATTTTATGAGAGCGAGCGTGGTTAGTGGTCACAATGTGTTGTGTTGATTAATATAACCCAATCAATTGTATATGGAAGGCTCTAACAATACTAAATCTACAACTACCAATACCACCACCACAGTCACCACGGCGGTACGCAACACCCCCCAGGCTCTTTTACTTCGTCTCAACCAACTCAGACAACAAAGAAGTCTACTAGCACAAACAACAAAACCAAAACAGATGGCATCCAAAGATGGTAAGATCCCACCCCCAGCACGTGAACGAGTGTTTGTATACACCAAGGGTGGCCCTGATCCAACACGTGATATTATACATGCAGAAGTTCACCCGTCTGTAACTGTAATTCCAGATTCAACATTCGAAGAGTGCATAGCTTTACAATCTTGTAAATTGCATGAGGGTTTAAAGGAGATTGGATACAAGGCCTTCTTTCGGTGTAAGGCACTAAGGCATATGGTAATACCATCTACTGTTACGAAAATTGGTGAATATGCAGTCTATCAAACAAAGATGGATATTGTTAATTTATCAAATGATGTGACAGAGTTAGGCAGATCAGCTTTTTGTGATGGTAAATTTGTTAATTTCAAAATACCGCCATTAATTACTACAGTGCCTGATCGTGTAGTTGGATTATGCAAGAGTATGTTCAGTTTGGAAATGTCTGAGAATGTTAAAAAGATTGATGAAAGTGCATTTGTTGCTAATTGGCACATGAGGAATGTTGCCATCCCACCAAATTGTGTTGTGGGTAGGAATGCTTTTGATAATTGTAATGCCTTGAGACGGTTTGGTACGGAAGATGAGATTGTACATGCATTGAAACATCGTTTTGATGGATTACCTATTCATAAGATGTTATACTATCAACCGTATAATAAAGTTACGGCGGAGGAGCTTAGTAGTGCAATTGCTTCGTCAGAAGAGGGGATTGGTGAGAATGAGGAACCAGTTGGTATGCAACAGGATTTCATGGGCATGACTCCCCTTCATATCCTTGCAGCCTCTACTGTTCAAGATGCTTCCCTCTATCGTGTATTAATTGACAGGTACCCCGAGAATCTAATTACCGAAGATCGATGGGGATACTTGCCAATCTTCTGGGCGGCAGCTGCACCAGCAGAGATTCGTCAACTCTTGGTTGAAAGTTACAAACTCTTCCATCCTCATGCTCAGCTTAATTGGTCTGTCATGTTAAAAGTGATGGGTAGTGCCATGCTCATTCGATTTGATGTTATTCAGAACATATTTGATATGCACAAGCATCACTTTTCTGATCAAGCTATTGACTGGCTGGAGGTTCTCAACATCCCCTCCCGACCAACACCTCGGGCAACATTCCGTTATCTGTTCAAGTGCAGTGTATCTGATCGTATTAATGCAATTGAAATCAAATCGTTCCGTAAGCAGTTGATCACGAATATGATTAACGAGCCCGAGCCGTTCAACATTAGCAGACGTTCATGGATTAGGCGTATGAACTTACAAATGGCCAGATTTCAAGCTATCTGTGATAGACTCAAGGATAACACAGCGGTACTTGTCCTTGCCGTGTGGAAGGCCAAGATCAATGAATCAAAAAAGTTTCATCAAAAGAAGAAGTTCAAGTTAGATGAATCATTACACCGAGAGGAGTGTCGTATCAATTGTGGTTCTGATATTATTGTTGACCATGTGCTGCCCTATCTTTTGCCATATTATGATGACCGTGGCTTGCCACAAGGGGACTGATTAGAGAGTATCATAATTTGGAAGCCTACTCGCGTATCTTTTAAGTAATTTTCTTGCACACCGGGCATCTATTAGCCTATTATTGTATCAAAACGGTGCCGGGTATTAAGGTTGCAATTCATCCCAGTGAGCAGGGTAAAGGACTGAATGCCTACATCTTAAGAATGTTAGAGGGTAATACTATTTTAAAGATACATCCTTGTGCTGCCCATCTTAGAGTTTATAAGGTAGAATCGTTTCATATGACACTTACAGTTTTATGCAAAGGTATCATTTCAAAAGACTAATCGAAAGTAGAAGAGGTATGTAACCCCTCTCTTCTTCTATACACACAACCAGGTTCTGTCCCTGCATATATGCAATACAGCTCGGCAAGCGGTCAAATTTCAATCAGCTAATGAATCAATCTCTCTTTGAGAGATTACAGCCTCCTTGCTTCCCTTCTTGAGTGACATTCGGCTTGTTTTCTTCCCTTTCTTGCCAGGCTCACACTTCCACGAGGTTGTTCGCTTCCTCTTCTGTTTCCCTGCCTCTGCTTCGGGCTGCTCAGGAAGAGGTGGGGTTTTGTCTAGTAAAGGCAAGCCCCATTTCTGAACAACCTGAAACATGATTGTTAGCCTTGCTCGTTCACCGCAGACAGAAGGATCAAAGAATGATTTGTCAAAGTTTTCATATACCTCATCTTCTTCCTCCTCAAATGCCTCATCCAAGTCTTCCAACTCAGAATCGTAACTATCAAATGATTCATCTGACTCTATTGATAACTCATCAACAGAAGAGTCTTTGTCTGCCTCACTCGTAAGAGAAGAGTTTTGGTCTACCTCCTCCTTCTTACCACTAGTCGAGGAGAAGAGTGAACTTAAACTTGGGAAGATACTCGATGTAGGTGTCTCTCCAACATGTACCTCCTCAATATGTTCGTCTACATCATCAAAAGATGCTGTAATGAATGCCAATAACTCAGGAATCACTTTCAAGTTTTGATATGTTTCGAATTCATCTCCAATACCTATCTCGTTTGTTGCATATATAACTGATAGAACCTTCCATCTACGGTTGTCTTTTGGGCAGGAGTTGCAATTGAGAATATCAAGCAAAGCCTCATGTAGGCAATGATCCAAAGATTGTGGGACGACGCTACTAACAATATCCACTCTGCAAGTGTGGTTCGAATTGGCAACTGTATGCAAGCTAGACGTATCAAATAATATATTTGCCAATGCCTTCCTACCAATAGTGTTGATCTGATTGGTGTTTCTTGTTGTCCTCGTTCCTTTTCCTCCTAATCCCAACACTCGCATGTTTGTATTCAACTTCAGTGCATCGGCAAACTTTACCCCATCATCGTCTTTAATACCGGTATTCCCAAGATATAAATGTTCCAAAGCGTGGTTACTTCTCAAGAATTGAGCTATTTGTGTACCCCCATCAGTTCCAAGGAAGGAATTATCAAGGTTTAGATACTTGAGGTTTTTGCTCATGTCGAGAATATGAGACAGTAGACCATTGTAATTAACAATCCCTAGACCCTTTATGTGTAACTCCTCAAGAGAAGGGCTGTTTTTAACTGCTCTGTAAAATCTACCCTTAAAACGAGCACCGGTGCTCAAGATGAGACGTTTGATATTAGTATTTGACTCCAATACTTCACATATTAACCCTCGGTTGATACGACCTTGATCACGTTCACCATTCCTATTGCCGGCAAATTTCAATGTATGAATCTTTCTTGATTTCATAATAGGTTGAATAATATTGATTAGTGTTGTACTCATCTTGACATTCTCGAAGTACCAGAACTGATCTTCCGGGTCTGATAACTTTATTGCCTGAAGAACTACCAAACTGCTTCCATAGGGGTAAGATTTTCATATCATCCAATCCATTATATCCATTTCCAATCGAAGGCTCCGATGCTCCAGGTTCTCGGGTTGGTAGATTGATGTTTATCGAAAATATGTCATATGGTTGTTGTGTTGCATGCTGTACTATTTTTGTAGTAGCAGTCTCCAATTTAGAGATCAATTCGTATGACATGCTTGGTATATAAATAATGTTAGCACGTTGGGTAGGACTGCCGTCCCATGTATCTCTTAGGCTGAGGGGCATATTGTATTGTATTATGTGTGAAAACAATGCCAAGTAACGGAAACAAAGACAAAAAAGGTAGGTATGTATATTATTTATTGGTTGTGTTGTTAATTGTTCGAGACCGAGAAGCTCCCCACCATTAAAATACCAAATTCTATTGATATATACACTGCTATATCCGTCTTAATATGAAAACTATGTGTTCCATAATTACAGAGATGATATTAATAATTGTTGTACTGAGTAAGCTGTACTGATCCAGTACAAACGGGAATAAATTATGAGGATTATAATTTGAGCAAAGGCAAGAGATGCTCTTCAATCTTCAATAGGTAGTAGTGGGGGTCGAGTATGTGGCGCATTTATATACAGTTATTTCAATTCGTTCACTAGTTCTTCAACGTTTTTCGATCATTGTTGGCGCAGAGGACATATAGTAATATTATAAGGTACACATCTTATGCACTCTTTTAAAAAATAATTTAGCAATCACCAACAAGTTATCACTCCTCGGTTGATATAATAGAATGTCGGAGGATAGTAATAATACTGAAGTATTTGTTTATACAGAAGGGGTGTTTGTACCGATGGACGTTGTACGTGTACGAGTTCATCCATCGGTCACTACAATTCCATACCTTGCATTTCGACAACGATACAAATTAGAGGAGGTTGAACTTTGTGAGGGCCTGATGGTAATAGAGGTCCAGGCATTCTATAATTGTTATTCTTTGAAACGAATCAATATACCTTCCACCGTAAGAACTATTGGTGGCACTGCATTTCATTGCTCATCGTTAGAATCATTGACTCTACCCGAGGGTATAGAAAGTATTGGTGATTATGCACTTTGTACTAGCAATTTCATACAAATGAGACTTCCTGCCATAATGACAACTATTCCAGTAGGGTTGTTTAGCGGAGGTCAATCCCTTTTTTCTATTGAAATATCAGAAAACATTAATCATATCGGAAGCCACGCATTGTCATGTGAGCCACTACGTAATGTGGCCATTCCAATGAATGCTGAGGTTAATGTCGGTTTTTATGTGGATGTATTTGGTCAGTGTGAAGATCTCAAACAACTATTTGGCTCGGGAACAAACGTCTTGAATGCTTTGAAACATCGGTTTGACAACCTACCAATCCACAAGATAATATATTATCATTCATACAATAATATCACTTCGGAACAACTCAGTGATGCAACAAACATGAGATGCACTCAAAAGAGATCATTACGCATCAAGTTAGATCCAACCGGCAAACAACGGGATTGTTTGGGGATGACTCCTCTTCATATTATGGCATGTTCAACAGTGCAGAACCTTGAATTATACAAAGTATTGGTTGAACAATATCCCGAGACTCTCATCACCGAAGATCGATGGGGAACTGTACCTTTACTTTATGCAGTATGGGGGAGGGCACCCAATGAGATTAAACGGTTCTTGATAGAAAGTTATCAGTCTCTCTATCCTAATCATGAGTTCGACTGGACTAAAATGGTGGTGACATTGGGTAAAACAAGGGTGCCCAATGATGTGGTTCGGTCTTTACTTGATATTCATCGAGAATTCGTCCCTGACCTAGACTGTGAAAAGTGGATCGAGGAGCTTGCTAATACGATTATTTCAAAGAAAACCTTTGGATTCTTGCTTCAGTTTGGATTTACAGAACGTGTAAATGCAATTGGCTTGATGCGATATCGAGAAGATTTGATGGAAGAATGAAGAACATGCCTAATGGTTTGAAATGTACCTGGCTTGGTATTGTTAGATCAAAACTCGTCAATTATGAAGAGGAATATAACAGGCTAAAAGAGACGGCGACTGTTCTTGAACTTGTACTGTGGAAGAATAAGCTCAACGAACCAGACAGTAAAAAGAGGAAGCTGACAGAATCGGATTATAACTTTCGTGGACAATGCCGCGTCAGTTGTAGAGCTGATATTGTGATTGAGCATGTGCTTCCTTTCCTCATGCTTGGTACTTCGTCTTGAGAATGAAAGTGATAACGATGGAAGTTCTTCTGATGATGATGATAATGAATCAGGTAATGAGAGCGAATAATGATACTTCTTTTCGGCAAAGACATTCATATTCTAAATATGAGGAGATGATTGATGATACCTTTATTTTTATCTATTTAGTTATTTGCTTGAAGAGAACTTGCATACACGGGCATTAGTACAGCCTTCTAATATAGACAGCCAATCCTCTTGCCTCTCGGATAGTCTATCATTTGCAGACTTGACTTCCACAAACATACACTCGGCCTTGACTTGTTTCTCATCATGCATGAACTTTAACTTGTCTTGAGGAAATGGTGGAACCTCAACTCTTGCAACACCTTTCTTCTTCTTCTTGGATGTAAATAGTTGTGAAGAGAAACCATCGGCGTTCTTCAATTGTCCAAGGAACTCATCATCTCTCTCGGCAAGCAGACTGATGAGACTCTTCATGTTCTTCGCATCAATTGCTTCTTGAGAGAAACCCTCGCCAATCCAATCGGCAAGGGAAACAAATGATGATGAATCAGGACTACTGTCTTGAGCTCTGACCAAGAAGAGGTCTGGTAACCCTCCACTCCAACTTCTGTAATCAAAGCACAGTGTGCGAAAGATGGATGCTAATGCCGCCCCATTTAATGCACAGCCAATCATTGACAGCGTGTTCAACTCCTTAACATCTTTGATTAGACGGGGATCCTTTGATCGTGACTGATCATCGATATGTCTATCCCATCGTTTCTTAATACTTGTGTAGATGAGGTTACTGATACCATCCTCGTCTAACTTGAGTAATTGTGATAAGAATGTTTCAATTGCTGAACGACGTCTCTCGTAGAAACCTCGTACTGTTGGAGAATTGGCTTTGACACAACCGACGTGCAAATCATGTGGTGAGAACTGATATGGAGTCATTATAATTGTCGTCTGTTCATCTTGATACAGTTCGTCCTCATTAGTAGAAGGTTCCAACAGATGTGGTAAACATAGGATACGAAATAGGGCCCTGACATGACTACCTTCGTTATGCCATCCAACCCACTGTCCCTTTATAATGTTATCCTCATTAGGAAGTAGACCGTGGTGATACTGTTCCATTGCAAGCTCCTCTACATTGAGACTTCGACGTGTACCTAATCCTACATCGTCATCCAACTCCCAACCAACAAAGGAACATCGTTTACCAGCCGCAGAGTCACTATTATCACTACTTGATATGGAATTTGCCACGGCATTATCTGTGGAAGGAGACCAGTTGTTGTCACTGTCTCCTGGTCTAATACTCAGTAGGGATCGTTCATTAGTTTGTGGTAATGCTTGTTTAGATCTCCGAGCAAGGTTACGCATAGAAAAGAACGGTATAGACCCTGATACTTCTGTGCTTCTCAAAAGTGATGTACATAATGATTGAAGTGGTGATGACTTCTCCTCTTCTTCATCATTCTTGTCCTTGTTTGATTTCTTTGCCTTCTTTTTCCTGGGTTGTTGATTGGATGTCTCCTTCTTAGCACGTCGTTCAACATGAGTGATATCAATAACAAGTCGTTCATAAGCTTTGCCACGGTTACGTCTAGGAAGGAGACACTCGACAAATGGCTTAACTTGCAAGCTCTCCAGGTTGGTACTCGATTCAAGCAGCAGCTCACCCGTGATCTTATCAAATGAGCAAAATTCTTGACCAAAGAGTATTGTTTGCAACATTGACACGGCCATCAAATGATGACCCCTTCTCTCATAGATTGGTATAATATCCCAAATAATGTATGCCAAGATTGCATCAAAGTTCATATGCCTCAACCATGGCCGTTTGGTTAGTGATGTTAGCATGAGACTTGGATGTTTGATTCTTAGTTGAAGAATACGATGACAAATGATTGCAGTTGCGGCTATCACTCTCTCAGTATCACTAATGAAGCCATCGTTATCATCATCGTCATCATCATCACTTGTTACATTGTGTGATAATGAGAGGATATCAATCTCAATCTGTTGACACAAATTGATGACTGCTCTACCAAATGTTGTATATCTGGACATTTGTCCTTCGATAAAACAAGGAGTCATGAGACTCTTCACAAGATCTTTACGCCCATCCTCTGTTAGAAGTGTATAGCCATCGCGATTCAAGAGGTTAATGGGTGCATGGCAATCATCATTAGACTGCATCACTTCTTCTGACCTTGATGATTCTTGACTCTCACTCTTTGACAAATCTCTTTCCCGACGACGGAGAGTTTGTTTCTGTATCTCATACCTCTCATTAACCTGATCAACAAAGCTTCGTAACTCAACTCCTATTTCCCACAGTTGGAATTGACAGTAATGAGAGAAGGGTCCAATGGTGGATATACTGTCGACTTTTTTATTCATTGGAATGGCAGTATAATAACGACTAAGCTCGTAACACTCCAAACCAAACCTAGAAGACAGGCCAGGGTATGTCACAGTATGCCACTTAGATGTCAATGAGCACGGATCATTAACACCATCGTCCAAAACACTTATCCATCCATTACTACCATCTCCTCTCATTGCACCAGGTCCACCACCAGCACATAAAAATAGTCGTAAACATCGTCGTAAAGTCTTGAGTGGTGCCTCTCGTAGTCGAAAGGTGGTTGTTATACAATTGCTACTAACTTTGGTCATGCAGGCTCTATCATCATCTTTATATAATGTATATGCCGCTGACCATGCCTTTTGAATCATTCGTGTAGCCTCTTCAATCTCTGTCTTGCGTGGTTGTGAATTTGATACAAGTGATGCAACTTTAGCTGCTAGTTTGTTCAGTAATAACTTGTCAACATGCTTGATAACTGGTAACAATGGTGGCTTATTTGCTTTGCCTCCTCCCACTGAAGCCTTTGAAGACTTTGCAAATGACGATAGTAATGATGGTTGATTCTGCATTTGATTCAATATCTCATTTGTAGAACTAGTACTCTTCTTGCCGAGTGATGTTCTTACTGGTGCCTTGGTAGATTTACCACCACCCAACTTGTTTAGTATATCTCTCCTTTCATTTGATGAGAGTAGTGTACCCCGTCGACTATAACCTCCTCTATTAACATTACCAACAACATATCCACATTCATATTCTGATTCAAATGTACGAATTAATCCCATTGATAGTAGACGAAGTATATCTTGAAAGAGATGCTCTATAGCAGTTTGATGAGGAATAAGATCTGAGCGGAGGGTAATCTTTGAGCTGTTGCCTTTACCAATCGATAATCTGGGTTTGAAGAATCCCTTCGCCTTGATACTAGCCTTGGAGGTGACACTGTCCTGTGATTCATCCATGGAGGTGACACTATCCTGTGATTCCCTTGGTGATATTTCTTCTTCCTGCTCCTCAGCTTCTTTGGTACTGGATTTTGGTGCATAATACCGGGTATATAAATCAGCTAAATCAAAGTATGGTCCCTTTCGAATAAACATACGACTGTATAGATGCATGGCACGTTCAAATACTTCATCTTGTGGTTTCTCTTCTTCCTTCGCATCATCGCTTTTGCCTCCTAATTCTGGTTCCTTAGCATCACCCTTGTCCTCTGCTTCTTCCCCAGCTTGTGGTGTCTTCTCATCGTCATCATACAGTGACATAAATGTCTTGACAGCTGATAAATCATCACCTTTTTCCCACATGAATAATGACTTATGTTGTTGTGTTTCCCCTTCTACTACTGTTGTTGTTATTGTTTCAGTAGTATGCCATCGTGCATCTGTCATTATTAGCGTTGTGGCTTCTGCTATATGTTGTATGTATGCTGATGACCGGTGTGTATATGTTGTTGAATTATTAGATAAAGATTGTGCAGTTGTTGTTGTTGGGATGCTGACTTGTGCTTTACTCTTCTGCTGTTCCGGCTGACTCCAGCACTGACTCTTCTTTGGATTGGTTTCCACAGATTGCTTTGATTTAACATCTGGAGAGAGTGACACCCTTGCACTCTTCAATCCACCTTGCTTTAAATTACTTTCTTTTAAGTCGGCACTACTACTCATGCCAATAGTATCTTCATCCTTCTTCTCTTCTATGTCATCATCACTATCAACAATATCAATTATCTCATTATGTATGTACTTTTGTTTCTTATTGTTGCTGCTGCTTTGATCTACCCCCATAGCTGCTGATGAAATTTTACCATTATTATTGTTGTTGTATGATTGAAGTGACATTTGTATAGCCAACTTTATATCATTATCTTCTTTATTATTCTGTTGTTGTTGTTGTTTGGAAGGGTGTACCTTCTTTGCGGTGGTAGATTTAGAAGAAGAAGTTGGTTGTGAGATATCAGATGGAGAACGTTTCATACCACTCTGCTGCCGCCGTGTCTCATTTGACTTTATATCAATACTTCCTTTATCATTCTGACGTGTATTATGTTTAACTTTGCGCTTTTGTTTAGTGTTATGATGTTCTTTAAACTGTAATCTTTGTTTTTTAGTTAAAGATAGTTTACTCTTTCGTTTAGACTTTGTAGTTGCTGTTTTTGGTTTATTGTCAACATACTCGTCATCATCATCCTTATCTACAGACGTATCTCTACTGCCACTATCTTCCACGTCTGTTGTTGTGGCTGAACTGTTCATACTACTACTAGCACGTCTACTACTTCTTCTCGATGGTAAATCGGTTGATATATTTGCCTTTGGTATATGAGATGTTGTACCATTGGATGTCCATTGTACCCATACATATTCAACACCTTCCTCATCTCTTTCACCCCCTTTATCACTACTATTATTAGTATCATTAGTACAATCGTCTATACCATTGTCTAAACCAACATCGATACCATTGCAACTATTAGATGCACCAACATATGGTGGTGAAGAAAGTAAATAGGCAGGATGTAACGTATTACCATCTTTGGCCCATATGAATGTTGAATTTGATGGTATTGATTGTTGTTTACGCTTTCTGCTACTGCTAGGAGGAGATGACATACTATCTGCCAGGGATATTAACGCCGTCAACTTATTATAAACATTGCCGTATACTGCTTTCTCCTCCACCAAAAATGTTTACATAGTTTATTCCCGGCTTGGTTTATTATTTTATTTTACCTTTACAATATCTTCATTGTGTAGGTGTTGCAGCTTGCTGAAGACTTTAGACTGTTGATACAATTATAATACGCGTTAGCACCATTACTGTTGCGGGGGTATATTGATAATAGTTTTATTATCAGCGGTCAACACCATTTATACATGCACCAACAAAAATATTGAGGGTAAAAAGCTCTACGTTTGATTCAGAGACAAAGACATAACATTGGCGTATTCATACTCAGCAAAGGTTTGATATATTTGATATAATATATCATCATTTTTGTTGTGCTAGTTCTACCGAACTGCATCGTCATACAATACTTTATAAGATACGAAATACGAATACATCATATGCACAAAAATTGGTAGAAGATAGTATCGTATATCATGGCGGACGATAGTAGTACTAATAATAATACCGAAGTATTTATATATACTGAAGGAGCGGTAGTACCCCAGGATGTTGTACGTGTCCGAGTTCATCCTTCTGTTACAATAATTCCCGAGAAGGCATTTCAAAAAAGACATAAATTAGAGGCGGTTGAACTTTGTGAGGGGGATTGTTAGAGATATATAATAGAGCATTCAGTGAATGTGAAGCATTGAAAAGGATCAATATACCATCTACTGTCACAAAGATTGGAGAATATGCATTTGATCGCTGTGAACAATTGGAAGAGCTAGAGCTTTATGATGGGTTGTTAGAGATTGGACAGTATGCATTCAATTACTGTACAGCTTTAAAACGATTATCGGTACCCTCTACTGTCACTGTTATTCATGTATATGCCTTTG
>Ga0214477_100004_pt1 | contig 151303 bp, 101 predicted proteins | sample M1_20Mar14CPVII9_FD_165058 | JGI IMG/M metagenome (GOLD analysis project Ga0214477, IMG submission 165058) | Marine eukaryotic communities from Monterey Bay, California, United States - M1_20Mar14CPVII9sort6BwellC16 | ecosystem: Environmental > Aquatic > Marine > Unclassified | place: USA...
CTGTAGGCTATTTGTTTCTTATAAACCTGGTCTTTGTCATAGTTAAGGCAGATGACGTGCTTAGCTTATTCTTTGATATTGTGGCCTTGGTAAGATATGTATTCACTTCTTGTTGCATACATATATATTTGGTTGTATATGCTGACTCTATTTCTCTTGTCCTTTTCATATTGCATCGTTGTGGGGATAGGAATTCGTCCTAAATGTTGATGACCTTTTCTTTACACTATGTAAAACGGGCATATTTGGCAAACGACTACATGAAGGGTCGGATAATATTGACAACTTGGAAGTACAGAATATACCCGCTAAGCGGAGTTTGCCCAACAGATTTAAGGGGTGTACAACAAAGATTCTATATTTAGCCAATTTTCTTGCCGTCTTTCTGTCTATGACTTACTTTGGGATAAAACAAGAGCAAGGCTCGTATAGTTGTAAGTCTGTTACTGTTACTTACATTGGTGATGAAATATGGGAAAGTGCAATTGCAGTTGTGAATGATAAACCATCCCAAAGAGTTCTGCTCTACAGGTAAGTCCGTGTTTGTATTGTTTTAGTGTGAATGTTTGAGTTTAATATAATGTCTCGGCCATTGACTGGTCTTGACCTTATTTGCCTTTGATTGCCCATGCAACTCGTATGTTCACTAACAAATGTTATCATCTCCTCTCTTTCATCATCATAAATTGTGATACGCACATCTTCCAGCTACTTCAATGGGGTATATAAACAAGATGGTACCCATGACGGCATGCCAAGGTTCGTAGAACAAAACAAAGAATCCGATCAATCCTTTCAGTCTACCATCCCATCAGAATTCATTTATTGCAACGACTTCCAACGGTGGATTATGTTCCATCCGAACATATACAAAACTTATTCTGATGCTGAATTTGAAGAGGATTCAAACACAACATACAAAACTTATTCCAGTTCTGAATCTAAAGAGGTAAGAGCTCTGTTTGCACTAAACAAGATCACATTGAAGTCATGAATACATCTAATGTCAACTATTTATTCATCTATCATAGGAGAAGTGTGACAGTTGGTTGGTTAGATCAGCCGAAACAAAATCATTTGATCTTACCGAGGTTGCGAGCCAGGGTGAATGGGACATATGGGTGGGTACAATACAGAAAGGGGCTTCTCTTTCAATAATCTGTAATGAGTGTGATAGTAATCTAGGTAAGCACAAAAGTGGGATGTTGTGCACTATTATATGTTTTCACTTTCACACGCACTCACACTTTTGTCTCCCCACCTGTTCATGTGGAATCAACTTTTGAATAGATTGCAATTTCAATGGAGTGTGTAACGACGACCAGGAATGTAAATGTGATCCTACTCATTTTGGTCAACAGTGCCAATATGAGACTCCTTGTGATGTACTCGTTAGTAAGTAATACATTGTGTTCATTTATGTCTCTTATTAGAGTGTATTGATACTAATGTCATTAATCTACCAAATCATCGACAGCTGAGAATATAGAGAAGGGAGATCGAACGCAGCTGCTGTTGGTCAAGCCTGATATAAAGTCAAGTAACTTCACTACAAGTTATGGCCGTCCCATATATACAATCAATGGCCTCTCAGAACGTCCTGATGCTCTTCTTAGTGTTGGTTCCAAGGGCGATGAGGTATCGCAAGAGAACTATGAGGATGATGACTTCTTTCTGAAAACGACAAAGAATGAAACTGAGGAGCTACTCCAATATTATCGAGTGACTTTAACTTTTAGTGGTAGCAGATGGTTTGCGGCTATCAATAAGCCAGACTTCAAAGCACAAGATTTCTACAATTCTGAATATCATGCGTTTTGGGACGCAACTTACTCTGATAGGACGTTTCTTGTAAGTTCGTCAACTGATACTGGAAGCCCAGTTGGAGTTCCATTCTTCAGTCCTCGGCGACGTTCGGAAGAGAATTATGGTGATAAAGACTATGGTGCATTCGGTATTTTACTGCCGAATGCTGATATCGAGGGTGTTGGTTTCTTCCAATGTTATGCATACAGCGAGGATTGTGTTGTATTGGATATAAGTGTCACGACACAGAACAAAACACTACCAGCAAATAGAGAACAGTATTCAGACGAAGACCAAATAGTCTCATGGGAGCTGTTAAAGGGAGATCAAGTGGAGCAAGAGTCTAAATCTGTATTGCTGATATCGAGGGTGTTGGTTTCTTCCAATGTTATGCATACAGCGAGGATTGTGTTGTATTGGATATAAGTGTCACGACACAGAACAAAACACTACCAGCAAATAGAGAACAGTATTCAGACGAAGACCAAATAGTCTCATGGGAGCTGTTAAAGGGAGATCAAGTGGAGCAAGAGTCTAAATCTGTATTGCTTGAAAGAGATCAACTTGTTCATAGTTATTGTCTCCCAACTGATGAGACATATACATTCCAAATGAAGGACGAGATCTGCAAGTCATCTTGGTGGGAATGTAATGGTCCAGGATTCTCAGGATATAACATATCAGTCAATGGTGATTTGCCAATTATGGAAGCCTATGATGCCTTTCCAGTGTCAAAGTTTAGCTTCTCATTACTGCCCAGAGGAACAAGTGACGAAAGTGACAGTGCTGGTGTCTTCTGTTCAAGCAAGCCAAACTTTAACGTGACAATATACACAGATGGATCGCCGTATGAAACTAGTTGGGAGTTGTCAAATAGCGAGGGCATTACTCTTTTGATGGGAGGTCCCTATTCCTATTACAAGTCATTTTCAACCTTCAACCATCTAGCCTGTCTACAAGATGCCAACGGTTATAATTTTACGATATTTGATAGTGGCGGCGACGGACTGAAGTCTCCTGGCTACTATGATCTTATAATTGGAGGAGAGTATATTGCCAAAGGAGCCCACAAGTTTGTTAGTTCAAGTTCGATACTATTCAACTTGATAAACGGCACTCTGTTGCCTGAGCTATCTTCATCACTTGATATAATGCCACCTGAAGTTCAAGACAATCAGTTTTCACTTAGCAATTGTTCTACCGTGTTTACATATATTTCCAGATTAAATGTTACAGAAGATGGCGGGGTTAGCACGTCTCTGTTTGATATTGGCAAGCAAGCATATATTTACCAAGAACAACATAATGACCCCCATGACCCCAAAGCACCCTGTCTGTATGACGGTGTATACACATATACCTTTCAAAATCTTACAGACAAATGCGTTGATGAAGATCTCAAGCTCCTCGAAGATGAAACAAACGGGTTGGTTCTACACAGCGGATCAATATGTAGTAACGATACATTTACTTTCATGGCGAAGGACTTATTGAGTAAAGTTGAAACAACCCTTCAAGAAGCTTGCATGAATGACTTTCATCTTGTCGTTCCATCAAACGTCACCTCTGCAATATTATGGGAGCTATCTGGATCAAATGGTGTGATTTTAAGGGGAGACAAACTAGGTTCTCAATCATCTTCTTTATACAGCCACCGAGCATGCTTGACCCCGGGTACATACAAGTTCATGACCTTGGCAGATAAGTCTGCAGAGTATTCCCTTTCATATGGCAAAACAGCAATGACTCTAGATCTTGACCAGATTACTCCTATTGGGACTGCAATGGAAAATGTTGACATATCTGACTTGACCTTTTCTTCAACTACCGTGGGTGATGTTGTCGGTAATTATACATCCGACATTGAAGATGATTTTTGGATTATAGAAGGCTCGGGATTAGGAATTGGTGTAAGTGAGATGTCAAAATATCATTCCTTTGTTCTCTCCTTCATTCTAACTCTCCATTTCTCTAAACTTACATCCTTAGGCTAAATCGGAGCCATTGGTGAGCTTAGATACCATTCATCTTATACTTATACTTATATCTCTATCTAACTTTGTCTTTTGTGTAATCTATCTCATCAGGGCAACTCTGATTCCTTTCAGTATGTAAATACTAAGGTCACAGGAGACTTTGCTTTCTCAGTCAAAGTCAGCACAGAGCAATCCACCTCAGGTGGAATTATGTGTGAGTAATTAACTCAACTGGTCTCATTGAATTACTCCATCAGATTTCTCTCATCTTGCTCTCATTCTTCTCATTTCACTCTAGTCCGAGATACATTGGATCCTAATTCAAAACAATACTCTTTATTCACGGGAAAAGATGGTTTGCAAAACGTATATCGTCGGACATGTGCTGGTTGTGAAACACTGGGTAATAACTCCTCTCCAGATTCTTCAACAGAATCTGTGTGTGGAGACAGCAATCCACAAATTTGTGGCTGCGTCAGCCTCAATCAAACTGATTACCAGGGGACTATTAGCACAACAACAAATAACACGGAATGTCTACAGTGGGATGATATTGACAATCCAATATTCTACAGAAACTATCCTAATGCATCTTTAGGAGAGAACAGCAACTATTGTCGGAATCCTGATGGTTGGGATCGCGGCGCATGGTGTTTTACATCATTAGATGGCAGTAGTTGGGAAGCGTGTGATGTGCCAATCTGTGAAGGGTCTCTACCAACAGCCAAAAAGAGTATATGGCTTCGAGTTGTTAAAGAGAAAGACAAGTTTAGTTCCTTTTACAAAGAGCCTGACGAGTCTGGAGAATGGCTCCAATACGGGCCACAGGTTGATATTCGCTTTTCAAATCCAGAATTCTATGTTGGTGTGGCAGCTACGAGCAATAATAATGAGACAATGGAAGCAAGCAATATTACAATAAGTGCCGAAAGAGAACAACGTGAATTTATGTTCTGGCAAAGGAAACTGGCGAATTCGAGTTATAGTAATCATTCTACTATGTATTATGTATTTAAATCTAATCCCCTTACAATCAATAATAATACCCAATACCCAATCTATTTACTAGTCAAATAATTCGAGTAGTCATCCATATCTGTTAGTTTGAAATCTGTCTGTGCCTTCATCATTTTTTTGTAGCATGAGCATTCATCTTCTTTTCCACCACTTCCCTTATCATTTGAACTACTAGTTACTACACACGTGGCTGTCATTGTTTCATATATTGTGGCAACATCACATATTGCCTCACTTTCAGGTTCAGGAGGAGGATCAACAACTTCTGGTTTGGATAAACTACCAATGTCGATATCCAAACACAAAACAACAACTAAACCAGCAACCACTGGTAATACAAGCCTGACTGGTAATAACTGCAGCAGATCCGCATCTACTAATGGTGTTGGACGTGTTGGTACTAATGGTAATGGAAGTGTCGGACTTGTTGGCATTGGTACGGGCAAATATTTTGTAATAATAATAAAACCACCCGTCACCAGGCAAGTTGGAACAATTATTGGCATAGTACCCGATGCAATTGATGCAGCAGTCATAGACATCAAAAACAGAGCAATACCAATCTTCCAATATGATTTATATGATGGAATAATCTCATCAACATCTGGTGGCGGATCTGGATCATTTTGTTGGGGCTTTGTACTACTATCAACTGAAAATAGGTTTGTACTAACATCGCTGACATCATTGGCATTTACTACTCCTGTATTACCATCACCCCCTACATCATCGCCTCCTTCGCTACCACTACTACTGGGACAACGACGACGATTTTGTTTAGGCTTTATTGTTGAACCAAACTCGGATGGTGTAACGTTTACATCATGTTGTTGTGGTGGTAATGATACTGGCGGACGTTGTGGCACAACATGACCTTCATTGTCTTGAATATAAATTCCTTCAGTAGACATTCTTGTAATAACTGTATTGTATATCTACTCCTCACTGTTGACAACCCGACCTTCAAAAACTCGGAGAGTATTTATTTGTAGTAGAAAAGATTTTTATGAGACTTGGACAGAATATATAGTGCACCCTATAATTTAATACAGCAAACCAAACCAACAAACGCTAACTACTCCCATCATATATACTCCAAACAATCATAATAATGATCTCTCATACCCTTCCCTTACTCCTTCTACTCCTCGTTGTTTGTGCCGACCCTCCTAATAATCGTGGAAGATTCAATTACAATGAACGAGTAATACATGGATATTCACATCATGAGTATTTTAAGGACAGTACTGAACTCAATCTAGGTTGGACAAGCTCCGGCTTAGGAGAGGAGTTAATTAATGATGTTGGCCATCCTCTACCAAGCAAATTGCAATTACCCATTGAAGTAGTTGTTGATAAATGTAAGCGTCGCATACCCTTCCATGATAATAATGTACCAGCCTACATTGCTAATGATATGCATGATGCAAGGGATATCTTGCTAAATCTGGTGAAACAGATGTTTCCTTTTATGCCTGATAATATTGAAGATATTCTACTCAATGAGTTACCGAATGGTGAATGTATTTATGTCCTTTACATTAGTAGTGGTACTCGTATTGGATTTAAAGCTGGGGATTCAGGTGATTGTCCTACACGTATTGATCGACAAATTGGTCCAGATGTATTTGCAGCTGGATTTAATTTTAGGGAACATGGATTTGTGTTACCATCCCCTTCAACGTTAGTTAGTTCTGGATTAGTTAGTCAAGAAGCAATTGATGAACTATGGGATTTCAAACACCTTGCCAGTACAGCTGGAGTACATGTTGAAAAGAAACCTTTATGGGAGAAACAAACAGTTTGTCAAATGGCTGAGTTACTTGTTACTTGTAGTTATGATTTTGTGGAGGGTCCGGTCGGAGAGAAGATTATGCGTGCACCATCTGAATTTGAATGGAGGATTAATGATTATGTTGCAATCAACAATCAATACATTAAACCACACGAGAGTAAATTACAGATGATCTTTGCTAATACCTACTATGTTGATGAAAACTACCACCGCCAGAGTAGTCAGCTCATTGTTGATGATGTTGATACATGGACAACACTTGCATCAGAATTGAGTAAAAATGATAAGCTTGCGTTATTTATGGCCGAGGAGTATAAAGATCATCTTTCTGGGTACTTGGCAAAGTCAAACGTTGACGAGGAATATTATGGAGAGTTCTCTGATATCATATCAGTATCACCTTACTCTACTAAAGTTGAGCCATCGATTAAAAAGTTGAACAATGTACTCAGAACGTCATCATTTCTCTTTGTATATGATTTCTTCAATAGTGATGAAAGTGTTAAAGAAGGTGCACAAGAGATTTTAGATGGTATTGAAACAAACGTATATCAAAATCCAAATGAACGTGAGCATGCAAAACTGACGGTAGACAAGCTGAAGAAACTTGATGGTAAATCTAACAGACGTATAACCCGTATGAGGTTTAGTAGTATGAAGGCAGCTAGGACAGAAAAGTATGGATATTTGAAAAAGTACAAGAAGTATATTGGCAAAACAATTGAGTTTACAGGAGATTACATTTACAGAGATGGCAATGGCAAGCTTGCAATCAAAGAGAATGGAGCCATAATTGTGTCCATCCATTTAACGAGGAAGTTTTGTAACATCATACTTGAACGTGGTTCTCATTTTAAATCATTGGCATTAGAATCTGATACCATCACGCGTCTCAACGCTATCTATAGTTACAATTATGAGTCAATATTGTTGAATCGGATCCGAAAATTGAGTACAGAGAATCTTTTCAAGAGTCAAACAAGTAGTATAACAAGGACAATGTTAATAACGGGTATTGATAAGCAGGGTAATCAAAGTGATGCTTGGTTGGCATTGAAGCTAACTGTACCATACGGTGTTAGTGATGGAGGGCAGAAGAGTGGACAGCGTCACCTTCAGGCCCCAATCAAAATTAGTAGTGAAGTAAGAGATACCAACAAGTCAGGTCGGGATACATTGCCTATTGATTTGATATATCACATGATTGATGAAGTAACATACATCAATAGGCTTTTTGAATTGAATGATGGAAAGATTTGTATTGGTACTACACAAGTACCCATTCGATATTACCTTCTTGTGTCTAACAAATCTGGTGATCCCTGCAGCTTGACATACTACCAACATTATGATTATGTCCATGATGATGAAAGTGTTACGGATGCCATCAATTATATCAATGAAGTGCGTGGACAGCCAACCCCTCTACTCCTAGAAGTTACAGTCAATACTCTATACAAACTCTATGGCACTATTGATCAGCAGAACTTTGCCCAATCAGAACGGCAATCATTGGTTCAATACAGAAGAGATCAGTTCTTGGATAAGTTCGAACGTGAAAATGACTTATTGAGCGAAGCCTTGAATTTATTTTCTCCATATGGAAGATATACACAATTGGAAATATTTCTAGCACATGTTGATCATATGGATAAGCTATTTCAAGATGAAGAGAATAGATTTGTCGATCAAGATCAAAATACTTGGTTGATATTAGCAGGTCCTCGTGGCTCACAACAAGACAAGACACGCAAATATTTGTTACAACAGTTCATGAGTAAAACTGGACGTGAATATGAGTTGATGAAGAAGCATTTAATCATGAAGGGATATAGTAATATGGCCAATCGTGATAAGTATAATGAAGTGATGAGAATGAAAGGAGAAACATCAGAACAAGGTAGAAGGTTTGCAAAGAGAGACTCTATGATGCCTGATCGTGAGGGATCAAATCCAAATAGTGGGAGAAACACAAAGGTAAATAAAGATCTTGCTAACAACTGGCCACGTCCAGGGCCAAATTAAAGGAGGAGAAGTACATTCGGTAACATTCTAATGATAATTATATGTTAAAACAACCTTGAGTAATCTAACTTGTAAAGGAGTACATAGTCGGACAAGCGAATACCCATTAACTAAAACATGTTCAACGGATAGTAAAGTCCGAGTAGTTGTCAAGTCCGTTCCTCAATCCATCAACGTACCAAAACTGGGGGAATGTTCCTTGCTTGCCCTCATCCATCCTACGTGATGCATTATTACTACCCTTCTTCCTGAGACGACTGAGAATCCTAGCAACATACCCCTTATTTTTCCATGCCATGAGTTGAGCAAACGTATCACCATCAAAAACAACAAGGCCGTCTAGTTGCTCGCCATCCTCAGTCTCAACACCCGTGACAACATCACCAATGGTACGATTTTGTTCATCTCCACGGATCTTTTCATTTGAGCTGTTCAGAAGGCGTCCAAGGGTGGCACCAACGTTTGCATTGTTAGACCCAGAACCTGGTCCAGGTGCATGATCCTTCATCTTCCACTTTCCCTCCAGCATCCCTAATTCAGTTGGCCCCACGGGCTCAGTACAATTCTCAATCCTAGCAACCTTAAACAGACCGTCGGAACCAACATTTCCTTTCTTATCTCCCTTTTTGTCTAATGCATTTCTAACAGCATCTTTAGAACTACGACCACACGCATTACTCGCCTGTGCCCCATTAGGATAATAACCAAGTACTGCATTTTTGTCATTGGCTTTCATAACCTTGATCATCGTGTTGTTGCCACCACTCCCTGCCGGTGCGGATGAGGACTTCTTACCACCAGCCTTCTTCTTCGGCTTAGCAGCCTTTGTCTTTCGATTACTCCTTGCCATGATAAACTTAAATCAACTTGTTATTAGTTGTTAATTATAGTGATGTGGGTTGAATAAATTATTTTCCCGTGACTGAAAATTCAGTCGAACATAAATTTGAGGTATAATATAGTATGTATAATAATAATATGTATGCTTCTACTAATGTTGCCGACCGATAAGAGCAGTTGTTTGCTGTTGACATCCTACCGAGATACATGCATGATGATAGGCCGCCGCAGCGGCCTTAAGGCCATAGATATGATACTACATGTTCTTTAATATATTATTACCTTATACCAACGATGATGATAACGTTCGAAGTACGTTCGAAGACTGGTCTTATATTGTTGTTCATGTTATATTTTTTGTGTGGAGCTTCTTTATTATCATCGAGGAATTACATAGGAATGCGTGGTAGGTGTTTACCTGTAACAAATCATGGATCCATACGGAGATGGATACTATCGATACCGACATGACTATACAGGTAAAGGATGGTATTAGTAATTCTACATGATGATGATATAATGACAGAGTAATGTTCCTTAGATGAGAGGCGACTGAGATTGACTATCATTATGCAAGAAGTGGGGGAGGGCCTTTAATGTCAGCATCTACTCACTTAAATGTCAGTTCCTAGGTACATCTTCTGTAAGTGTAAGTAGTTGATCATTTCTACGTCAGTGGATGATATGCCAATCGAGGCTATTGATGCTATAGCATCTCTCTTTATGATGAACAAAAGGTTTTGCCAACAGATGGGGAGAAATTCGAAAAGTTTGGTAAAGCAATTGCTGTCGACGGAAATACAATGGTAGTATCCGATCAAGATTCAGTATATGTTTTCATCAAAGTTGATGAGAAGTGGGAGCAACAAGACAAAGTTGAAGCAAGCGAAGGTAGCAGGTTTACATCCACAATAGCCTTGGATGGAGATACTTTAGCAATCGCTGCTAAACCTTCAGACGGGGATTCTCGTGACGGAGTTGCCGATGGTGAGAGTGTTCCTCCAACAAGTTCTCCATCAATAGAAGGTACTAGTTCCAACTATGACGACGGAGATTACAAAGATAGCGGGTTTGTATACATCTACACGAGAACAGATGGGATGTGGCATCAAACTTCAAATTTGACCGACAATACACATGCTGGGGGTATTGGTTCTTCCATTGCACTTGAGGGAAGTAGACTTGTCGTTGGCGCTAGAGGTAATAAACACGATCTCAGTCTCAGTGGAGGCGGATCGGTGTATGTATATACACGTAATGACGGAAAATGGGAATATTCTGCCACACTAATACCAAGTGATGATAAAAGGTATAATGGTTTTGGGTATGCAGTTGCATTAAGTGGCGATACTATTGTGGTGGGTGCATACGAAGCGTCTGAACCACCTCCTACACCATCTCCTACACCATCTCTAGGTGCAGTAACACCTTTTCCAGTTGAAGGAGGAGGTTGGATGACACCACCACCTATAACACGAATGCTCAGTTCAGAGTATATGCCTAGTTCGGAGAATGAGTATCCAACACTTTCACCAACATTAGGCTATGGAAGTATACTTCCACCAACAGGGGATTATGAAAGTGAGTCTCCAACACCATTGGCGACTGATATTGAAGGATACGGTTCTGCATATGTCTTCATTTTAGATAGTGGCGATTGGACTGAGCACCAAATACTGAAACCAAGTGATGGAGAACAAGATGATCGATTTGGTTCTTCCTTAGTATTATCAGACGATACTCTTGTTATTGGTGCTGATAGGGGTAGTATTACTGGTGTTGCATACGTGTATACCAACAACAAAACAGGTAATTGGACAGAAATTGCCAAACTCAAGCCGAGTAAACCAGATGAAGCAGACGAATTCGCTTATTCAGTGGATATAGATGATGATACCATTGTTATTGGTGCCCCCCAAAATGACTTGGAAGGAGGCTCCGCCTACGTCTTTAGACGTGGTAGTGACAACATATGGAAGGAGCAGGATGTGGTCATGCCGAATGCTAGGTATACTGAATTTGGATATGCTGTATCGTTGGATGGCAATAGAATTTATGTCGGTGCTCCGTATGACGACAAGAATGATGCTGGTGTCGGGGTAGTATATGAACTTTTTACTCCACTGAGAAAGCTTGACGATGGAGCTTCTTCATTACAAGTTCAGTCTATCAGTCCAGTATCATCACCTCCATCATCTTCATTGTCTCCCTCTTCTGCTCCCAACATCGCTTCTCCTGTATTCTTGATTAGCTCTGGTAGAGTCAGAGAGCAAGTTGATCATGAGTCTATTTGTAAAAGTGAGTTTGGCAGTGAATGGAAGGTAGCCGACTGGGAGTACGATATAAAAGCATTGGCAGAAGCAGATGTTACACAATTGATGAATCTTCTAGGAATCTTGCCCATCGATTCAAACTTGGAAGCATCAGACCCTCTTTGGGGGGATGGTTACTATGTCACCAACGATAGAAACAAGTATGTTGATGCTAGTCAACGCGTCTACAACTTCCAATACATAGCTGGCGGTGCTCCAAGCTGGTTTGCTGTCCATGACTCATATGCAGACGGATTATTCTTAGGCTCGTGGTATGATATTGAAAGATATGTCCTGTGTAAGAATTCAGAGGCAGAATTTCTTTCTTTCTTTGATCCAATTGATGGATATACCTTTGTTGGCAAAGGGTGCTGCCGAAATTCCGAAGAAACTCTCATACCATCAAACACAATTTATGAAGCAAATGATATCGAAGAATGTGCCAAATCTTGCAAGGAGAAATATTCACTTGACGATTCCTTTGTTGGTATCAACTTTCTATCTCAGCCAACATGGGCCCTTTGCAATTGCATGATGGATGAAAAGAACAATGGCGCCATAACTTATGCTGACACTGGTGGATGCGGCGACGAGCTTTGTTACAGCTACAATGACCCAACAATATCATTATTGGATTCAAGTTGCACTGATGTCGAATTTGGCTTCAATATTAAAAGTGACCAATATCCAGAAGAAACGACATGGACTCTGTCAAAAGTTAACGACACAGAAGTTATTCTTCGAGGGTTTGCAGACAAGAGATATACAGAATATCAATATGAAACCACCATGTGTTTGGAAAATACTCAATATGAGTTTACAATCTATGATAGCTTTGGAGACGGACTGACAGAAGGTGGGCAGTACAATGTAACAGTTGGAGGGACTGTGATTATGGAAGGTGGCGATTTCTTGGACGACGAAATGAGAGCTCGCAATACATCTATTCTATTCTCCATCCCCTTTACTGAAATATCACCATCACCATCAACAAGTATGCTTCCAACTCACCAACCGTCCATGTCACTAATGCCATCAACCACATCATCCCCAACATTGTCTTTCAGTCCAAGTTACTCGCCATCTGTGTCAATGTCTCCGACTTCATGCTTTGACCTTGGCATTAATGTCACTTCCAACACCATTTGGGCTCTTTCATTGGTTTCAAATATTAATGGTACACGGGATGAGTTAATCATTGACAACAGTCCAGTAAAATTGCGAGTAAATGGCTTACTATACAGTGCCGCTATTTTTAACTCTGATTATGGTGTGATCACTAAAAATGCTACTGGAATACTCTGTGACTGTGGTCTAGGCATGAGTCAATGTGATTGTCAAGAAGAAGTTTGTCTCATTGAGCAAGGGGATGGTGACTTTTCAGATCAAATTTCCAACTGTGAGAATGGCGGTGGAATAGCAGCAGTTATATACAGCAATGTCCCTGGACTGGTTACTCCTCAATACCTTCATGATGGCACTGCCCCTGACATATCAACTGTGTATATCAGCCAAGAAAATGGCCATTACCTTCTCAATAATGAAATTGGTACAACTGTCGAAGTTAGTGTACTTGAAGATGCTCCAAATGCAGAAGAAAGTTTGTGCTTGACAAGAGGTGAATACCACTTCACTTATTATCGAGAGTATTATTGCTATGATGATGACTGTTATTACAACATAACTATTGGGGGAGAAATGGTAATACAGGGAGAGATGCAGTCAGAGGAAGAAATAAACATTCCGTTTTCCATCCCATTTGTTGCGAGCACAAGTCCATCAGTCTCTCCTTCCTGGGCCTTCTTCCCTTCCATATCTCCCTCAATTACCACACAGCCGACTCAGATTACTTCTTCACTCCCAAGCATATCACCCACAAGCAGTCTTTCTCCCACTAATACTCCATCAGTGATGCCGAGTATTGATTGCTCTGATGATGTCCGTGCAGAAATCATCATTTTATCTGACCAATATCCCGGAGAACTAAGCTGGACTATATCAAGAACTATTCGGTCAAATATACAAATAGTGTTTGAACAGAAGGTGCAAGATTCAAACGACTACAATGAACATGCACTATGCTTACCAGACGGCAAATATAATTTCACCATTTCCGATAGTTTTGGAGATGGAATAACAAATGGTGGATATTACAAAATAGAAATAGAAGGAGTTATGATTGCCTCCGGCTCGGGAAAATTCGTTAAAGATGTTGTGCCATTTTCTATTCCTTATATTGGTACTGCGGCACCCAGTAAGGCTCCTACTTCTAGTTCTCCTACTTCAGTTGCACCAACATTATCTCCCACAACAACAACCTCTCCAACTGAGTTCATACCATTAATTGATGGATTCACATTTCAAGGGAAAGGCTCATGTCGAAATTCTGATTTCCTTCCCTATGAAAGGAAATCTATTGATGGTGAAGATAATGCCGGGGCATGTGTTGAAGCTTGCAATGAGGCATTTTCACTTGATGAATCTTTTGTTGGCGTCAACTTTTATGAGGACCAAGGCTGGTGTGACTGTCTCATAGATGATAATGGAGAGAAAGGGAAAATAACTGGTGCTCAGCCTTATGGCGTAGGAGTGGGTTACGAAGTGATTCTCTGTTATAGCTATAATGGCTATTCTCCCTCAACAACTGCTGTGGGGGATACTAGCTTACCAACCTACCCTCCAACAACACCATCAATAGATACAATTGAACCAAATTCATCATCACTCAATCCATTATCTTCACCCCCTTCTTCTTCATCAAGCATCTCACCAGCAGTGGTTGCCGTGGAACTAAGAACAAAACGTGTCAGACATCACTCATTACCCGAACCCGTTCAAGAAAAGAAGAATGCCTTAGATGAATGATTCTTTATTTACTTGAATAATAGAAACAACCTAACATTAAGATGAGAGTTTCTTCTTGTAACAAGATCTTCAGTGACCGAGGAACATCAAGGCCCGTGAAGTTCTTTCAATGCAACTGCACTAACCACTCGCAAATTCCTTTGCTGATCTACTCTATCAGTCAACAACTTTGCGATATCTCTTGTACGGAGCCCACTAACAGGAACATCATCAATCGCTATAAGGACATCATTTACAAACACCCAGCCTGAGAGCGGAGAGTTCTTCGACACATGGCTAATTAAAGTATGTTCACGATACTCAACAAAGCTTATATTGATCTTTCCAGGAGGAGCAGAAACAACACGATGATATTCTTCACTTGGTTGTGTAGCTTGCATTCTCGTTTTAGGCATCGGGGATTGGGGCATGATCTCGTTGGGCTTTCGACGAGACAGCATGCCGCCGAATGCTCCACTAATAGATGTCATAATACTAGACGGGTTTTGCTTACTATCAGCTGTTACATCATCAGCGCTCTCATCTTCCTCATCATCACCACTTGATGCTGCACTTAAATCGTCACCTAACGATGGAGATCCAACCCCTGACAAATCTTGAGTAAAGGGAGTGTCATCGACTTGTTTCATCTCCTCACTTGACAACGATGTAGTATACCTAGTCCTGCCATACATTGACGGTATTCTCGCTGTACGGTTTGATATTGGAGACGTAACAGCACTAGCAGTACTAATTGAACCAGCATTAGAAGCGCTTCGGACAATATTTAAAAATGGCTGGGTAAATGTATCTTTGTTTGGGCTTACAATACCATCAAGATGACTCTCGTCAACAATTGATGTTGCACCGCTCTTTGTTGCCTGATATGCGTAGAGATTCTTGTTCACTTGGGAAGTTTGCCCTTGTTGTATAGTCCCAAGATCTTTTGAAGCTGCTGATCTGTTATCATTTTGGCCAAAGAAAGGAGTCACTTTTACAGCAACATCATACGACGTGTGTCGATGTGCTCGTGATGTAAGATGAACATGTATATCTTTGCGACGAAGCAAGAGCGGCAAAATATGCATTACAAAACCGTCGCGTGTGGTATGATCTAAACCAGAAAGCTTCAGTGATGGCATAGAATCTGTGTTTGAGCCTTTCAATACGTTTTCTATCCAATCGACTAAAGCTGATCGAGTGCCAGAATCTTCAGACCAAGCCTCGAGGATAGTATCAACAATAGGCGAATATAAGTCATGATCAGGAGGAGACGGTAGATCGACATTGTTCCACGACGTAATGAAATTCTCTCCATCAAGCATTTTAACATTGATCATCTTGTCAGATGAATTGCTCTTGATTGACACATCCTGAGGAGCTACTGGATGATCATCGGATGAGGTAATACTATCAGCTCGTGAACGTTCTCTTCTACTTTCATCTACCGTAGTGGCTAGTAATGCCTGTCGGTATTCTTCGAGCTCTTTTTCTAATGCTGGATCATGGAGCATAACTCGACTGTCTTCATGTATCTCATCCTCCTCTTCATCATTTGACATTGTTGATTCTGAACCATCATTTTCAATATCTTCTGCAATCTGCATACATATATCTTCTGTTGTGTTGCTATTAGAGTTTCCCATTGATGCATTGATTGGTTCAATGTCAGAGGTAAAGGGTTCTCTCTTCTTCTCTAATACATCAATCTTCCGATTTGCAGTCTCCAAGGCAGCTCTGAGCAAGAGAACTTCTTTTCGACTCTCCAAGTTCATCTGTTTTTCTATGTCTTGTTCCCAACGAACAAAACTATCATCCTGTGATTCACAAGGTTTGACTAAATGTTGTCGGGGAGAGCACAACTCCAAAGAGTTGTCCATTGACAACGACGAGGAGTTGGAAAGTATTGTTGGCTTACTTGTAGATATTGTATTTTGCTGCGACTGCAAAACGATAATATAGATTAGAGACAGCCAGATTCAGAATATATGAGGAACTAATCTATCGACATCACTTACCTTTGATCTTGCCGTGCTTTCAAGCCTGCCGATTTCCGTCTTGAGACGGCTAATCTCTTCTTGTTTGCTTAATATATTGCTTTCAGCTGCATGTAGCCTTGATGTCAAATCATCATCTCTGTTGATACAGTCGTCCTTGCTATCATTGATAGATTTAAGCCATTCATTTGCCGACAAAGAGGACTCTTTAGCTTTCATTGCATATTCATGTGAGCGAAGGAGTATATCGATAACATTTGATCTTGTTTGATGGTCTATTGGTTCATCATTATCATCCGATGCTGATTTGGCATTGATATCTTTCAAAGAGTTGGCAACGTGCGTCACTTTTTCCATGGAGTAATCATCTATTTCTGCTTGATCAAAGCTTGTGGTTTGTTTGACGATGGAAGATAGATGATTTATTGCTTCTTTTCGCTCTGTCTCAATTCTCTGAAGATAATACTAAAGTGAGTTGAAACATATTAATAAGAGATTTGAATAAGCATACATACTTAGAAGAAATCACATACCTTCCAATCTTTTGTTTCATCCACATTCTCAGCACTGTTCTTAGGAAAGTCTTTTATCTTGTTGCCCAATGGTTGGACTACTCTACTAACTCGGTTCACTCTCTGAGGTGACCATGGATCAAATGATGATGTTTGTCGAATATTATTTCCCCCAAGATGTTGTATTCTCTTAGAGGAAGATCCATCAATATTATTATTATCCCAAGTTTGTGTATGTCGTATAACTCGAAAGGGAGTGCCAGTCGACTCTTCATTGAATAACCGTGTACGTTGTGGAGGGAACCATTTCGGTGCATTCCGTTGTAGTATATTATCACGTACTGTTGTAGTAGTATTCCTCATTGATGATACTGGGGAGTCATCATCATCATTATCATCAGCATGATCACTTAATGATGCTACCGCTGACAGTCCATAGTACTTATGTGTATCCAACTGTTTCCTTCTTCCTGTCTCGCCACCCTCAATCTTCATATGTAGTTGATCTCGCATAATGAGAAAATTATCATCATCGACAGTTGTATCCTCAAATGAGAAGCACTGTCTAGCCAGTTGAGGTAAGATACTAGCCGTATTGGCAGCCTTATCAATTATAGCCGAGGAGGCAATTGCTCTATTGGGTGTTAATCGTTTTAATGACTCGCGAAATGGAGATTCATAATTAGTATTGTTGTTGTTGTTGTTGTTGTTGTTGAATGTATTCTTTTGGTCAGTACTTGTTGTATCAACAGCACTACCTGAACTCTGTTGTGAAAAGTCTGCAACTTTTACAACATTTGATTCATTCTGTAGACTATCCATATTAATGTCAGTCTCTTCATTATCAATCTCATCATCATTTTCTTCTTCTTCTTCCTCAACAACCTCTTGCACATCTCTCATCATGCGTAACTTAACTTCCAACAACTTCTTTGCATCATACTTATTATTAGATGAATCATCTTCATCGTTGCCAACTATACTTCCCATAACTGAAACAGTTGAATCAATTGTAGAATGTACTTCATGATCATCACCATCGGTGTTATCTTGACTATTATTATGATTACTGATTTGCAATGTATGTAAATGTTGAGATGGTGTTGCTTCAACACTTTGATACTTATCAGTTAGTTTTGCATATGGTGTATTGTTATCAATACTTGTTTGCAATGGATACTGATTGTTATTATCATGATTAGCAGTAGTTGAAGAAGGTGTGTTTTGTTGCTGCTGTTGTTGAGTAGTAATCTCATCATTTTGAGAAACATTTGATACTGAACTTTGTTGAGGAAGTTGTGGCGAGTCATACAATGTACGATATCTATCTTGCTGTTGATTATTATGATTCTGACTTATATTACTATTGTTATTGTTTGTAGGTGATATAGGTGGTGTAGACGTCATGGAAGAATCGTTATATCACATTAGATAGAGTGTTTTATTTTGTGTTAGATGGTGCTTTAGGTGGGTTTCACGTGTAGGTAAATAAGAAACATAATTAAGAGAAGATAGAGATCGATCTATACCATCAATAACTAATATCTATCTAGTGATCGATATCGTGACGTATTTGGAGGCTTCTAACAGTTCTTAAGTAGCATTAAATATTTTATAATACTCATACGAAGTTTGCAATGAGTCGTCCTCCAAGGAACGTGCTAAAACCACTAGGTTTCTTGAATCAGAACAACAGGCTAGAGAAGAAGATGATAGTGATAATGAAGAATTTACCAATAATAGTAATAATGAAAATAGACCGCGTCATCTCCCGAGGGTACCCACCGGAATAGCTCCTGATTTATTAAGATGGACAAATGTATGCTGCAATGGGAACGATACCAAATGTGATAATCACTCTCAACATAATAACACAACCAATGTAACTAACAATAGATACATCATTACACTATTGTGCAAGCATAAAAGTGGCAAGTGTAAAAATAAGGCAAGGGATGATGGATTATGTAATAAACATGGTGGTCGGTATATTTGTCAGCGTAGAGATAATAATGGAAAACGATGTGATAAAAATTCTAGGTATTTGGGGGGATTCTGTACGCGGCACGGTGGTAAAGTTGCAAAATGTAAACATGAAGATGATAATGGTAAATGTGATAAAAATGCTAGGAAAGGGGGATATTGTATTAGCCATGGCGGCCAAGGTGCAAAATGTAAACATGAAGATGATAATGGTAAATGTGATAAAAATGCCAAGAGAGGAGGATATTGTATTAGCCATGGCGGCCAAAATTCAAAATGTAAACATGAAGATGATAATGGTAAATGTGATAAAAATGCTAGGAAAGGGGGATATTGTATTAGCCATGGCGGCCAAGGTTCAAAATGTAAACAGGTAGAGGATGGTATACGATGTGATAAAAATGCCAAGAGTGGGGGATATTGTATGAGGCACGGGCCTGGTAACGCCGGGGATATAATTGGAGGTATTGTTAATGAGAGTTTTCTATCACAGGCCAATGGGGGAAGAGGAGAAGGGGGTGGTGTACATCAACAAGAACCACCAGCCAAACGTCCTCGAGTAATAAACACATTCAGTGGTGGTGCTGGACCATCCACCGCAGCAGGTGCTACTCCCAGTGCTAGGACTCCTGCATCAACTACTGCCGGTGCTGCCGCGGTATCAACAAACCACCGTTATAGTACACGAAGCCGTGGTACTCCCAATACTGATGCCGCATCTGGTCCTACTTTACCACACTCTGAATTGAGAGGTCGACATGAAGGACAACAAGGCCCAGAATCTACAGGTAACACACAGAGAATGTTACAAGGTCTCTTTGGTCGTGATAATCCTGCTTCAAACAACGAATCTGTTGGTACTGATTGGTCACGAGCGCATCAGCTTGAGGAAGTAGATGACGGTTATGTTCGTATTCAATTTAGCTTCGATGGTGTAGAATTATTGTCGAATGGCTCAACTGGTATAGTCTTTATACAGAACGAAGGAAAGAATGTTATTGGGGCAATAAGATATGGTACCCCTGCTTATCGTATGAATTTGAAAGTTGGTAAGTTTCTTCTCTTGTATGGTTCTTCTTAAATCTATTATCCACTCTTCATCTAACTCTTATTTGTCGTTTGTATAGGGGATTTGCTAGCACCAGTTGTAATTGGCGGTGTTTTATCAGAAGATCCAGATGAAACTAGGGAGTACTTCAATGATACAGTGGAAAATCGCAAATCAACAATCATGTATGTATGGCGGAAGTCATTCATGAATGACAAAGGATCCATTCAACAAAGGAGCGCACATTACTCATCCATTATGTCACTGATCAAAAGTAGTCGCGCTTATTCTTCTGCAGACTTGAGGACATATCAAGGCAAAATCACAGGTACCTCCAATACCTGTGCAGCAACTTCTGTTCTCATTTCTGTGAAGCATAGTATCACACATGAGTTCGAGAAGGAAGGAGATACAGAAAATCCTATCTCTGAACAAGACATACTCATCGGCCACCCTATTTCTAATGATGATATAAAAGATATCATTGATAACACATCTCCCGAGATAGCTAACCAAATTCGTGGCTCTAGTGAAGAATTGAATATGTCTGAATTTGATGTTTGGCGCTATTTGGTCCATGACGTTGGTGCGTTCTCTCATTTGCATGCACCAAGTACAATTGCGGGTAACATTTTGCTTGAGAAATATATCAAGCAGATTGAAACTTTATTTGGGAGAGGGAATGGGAATCGTGGGGCTTGTGAGTTCGACTTTTGTTTTGTTTAGTTTGGATAGTTTATACTCACTCACAACTACCATAACTTCATCCTAGGCGTTTATTTTGATCAGCATTATATTGTCTTGTTGAGAACTCAGAAATCGGATGGCAAGTACGTCTTTGACTTTATTGAGCCATTGCCAGATACATCAAACATCGACCGTATTGGAAATGCTCAACGAGAAACATTTTCATATCTATCAGGATTGATGACGAGGTTTCAAGAGTATCATTATGCCAAGCTTGCAAGATTACCAAACTGCGAGCAACTAGTCAATCAATTGTGGGAGGATAGGGATGCGGAGTTTTCTAATGAAAATGATGGACAAGATAAACGTATATTTACTATTACCATCTTCAAACACCGGTAAGTTATATGTTGTGTTTATGTGTGCTGTATGTGAGTGCCTCGTTTGGCAAACTTCTCTAATTCGTAATAATTCTATTATAGGAAGTACAATAATGATGATTTACTACCTCCTCCGCCGCCCCCGCCTCCACCACCGCCGCCTGGCGACGATGAATTAAGTCTTAATGTTCTACATGAAGCATTAGATGTAATCTTCCGCGACAATCCTGATGTTCAAGACTACCACGAACGAGTTAAATCTCGTCTAAACTTGGAGAGGCTCTCGGATTTGACTAGAACCAATATTGATGAGCGACTGGTAGTCTTGCGTCAACAGCCCGATGCCATTCAAATTAGAGATATGGTTGACCTCGCTATTGTAGAAGCCGGAAGCAAGGATGAACATGTATCAGCGATTAAAAAAGTTATTCGTCTCAAATGGATGGAGGAGAGAGATCTTCCAAATACGTTCAAGTTTACTATGTTTTCAATCAAGACAATCAACGACCGATGTTGGGATTGGAAGCATCCTAATAGTCGTGGTGTGAAGAGATATGTGAAACAATACACTCAGAATGGTGAGACACTGGTAATAGACCGTTACTATGCTAGTGTAGATGAATGTGCGGCGGATATAAATCTAAGCTATTTTAAGTGGACGATAACTGCTTTGACTTTGACCTACCATCCTTGATGGAGAAGGTGAAGAGACTACATTTGATCGTTTAATTGATCGTCGGCCTCTATTACGGAACATGCCTGTTGGATCCATATTGGGTCTAGGTGATGTTGGATTGTCTAATGAATGTGATCTATGATGGTTTTGCTGTTGTATAGTATTGGAATGTTGAACTCCTATATTATTATTTGGACGGTGCATCACATGTTTGTGTTTTTGTGTAAGGTAGGTGATATACTAGAAGTGAGGTGCTGAGGAGAATGACTTCCACTTCTGCCGTCATCACCCGACGACGGCAAACCTTGCTCATCATTAGCCTGGTCCATTATCTATATCATATATCTTCTTCACATATCAATAAATACATATTGCCTGCAACTATAACTGCAGCAAAGCAGTAGCTATGGGAACTTAATCTGGAACATAAAATGAAACTTCTAATTCTAACCGTAGGCTCTCTGGCGCATAATGGTCTCACTACTTAAACACCACACACACACATAGCTCACAATTAGCATTACATTATTATCGTTCGGCTGTGGCACAAAAAGTACCCCTTGAAGCGTTATGAAATAACGCTTGAAGCGTTAAACTTTAGAGGTATTTGTTGTATAAATTTAGCACTTATTACCTTTTACGCCAAAATCATTTTCTGGCTCAGAGTGGTCGTTGCTACGATAGAGATACCGACGTAATTTATACTGGGTAATCTACGTAGGAATAGTAGAAACATAATAACTCTTGAAGCGTTATTTGAGCTAATCATTTGCAATACATTTTTGCAATTGAAAACAGGCTCCGATACAGAATCGGGATATCTATTCCGACGCAGAATTAACCGTAGATTCCGAAAATGCCCTCAAACATGAGCCTACGCGGAATATTGAGGGAGTTATGGCCAATTAAAGTCAAAAATAACGCTTGAAGCGTTAAAATTGACTGTGCCACAGCCGAACGATAGATAGACAGTGACACTGTAGAGTGGTGGATTGTCTCTTGAGAGGTGCAGGAGACGCAAATAAAAGATACTACTTATATTCCCAAATTTGCAATAGATTGCAATCCGAACTCTCAAGACAATTGGATATAGTACTTAGAGAGATTTGGATATATTATTATCTTTACACAGTTTATCATAAAGTATACAATACAATTAGAAAATGGCATCGGATCGTATAGTATTAGATGTCGGTGGTACTAAATTTATCACTGCGGTATCAACACTAATATCAAACTCAATGTACTTTTCTTCCCTTTTATCTGGTAGTTGGAAAGAACGAATTGATGATACGAATGGTATATTCTTAGATCAAGATCCAATAGCATTTGAAAAGATATTAGCATATATGAGAAGGGGTACGATACAGGTTACAGATGTTGATGTTAATGTACTTAGCTTATCAGTATTCTTGGGTATTGAAAAGCTACTAATTGCTATTAAAGTACGATGGTATAATAATATTGGAAGAGGAGAGGTACTATCCAATGATGAAGATATTGCTACCAAGTTTGATGAGGTTTATGGTGGTATATCAAGGGCAATATCTACCGGGTTGTATCCGTATTTCCTAAAAGCTGATGATGTTTATGCAGAGAAGGATTTTGCTAAGTTGGCAGTGCGCGGTGAAATGACACAGCAAGAAACTTTTGACGTTCATACAGTGTCAATTGACGAGGTCACTAAAGTTCCCAGGCCTCCGATTGAACGATGCGGTGACGGGAGTATTATCGGAGCATTAAATTTGCTTCATGAGAAAGGCTATACCTATCACGAGAAGCAACTTTCATCTTCTTGTGAATTGGGAAAAACCTTTTCATTTTCCCAACGAAAGCATAATACTGCAGAAACTAGCCTTGCAAATGGTATTTTCATCCCATCTGATGATGAGTTGATGCACCGACAAGAACGGAAGTACAAAAAGCAGTTTGCATTGGTAGTGGAAGGAGATCAAGCAGGAGGTGAAGTACTCATTGGACCATCTGAGTTGAAACTCGATCCTCCACCTAGGATGCCATTTCCCTTGGACAGGCCTACATGTGCAGTGATTCTGAATCAAACCTGCGGATGGTTAGAGAGGAATCAGTTTCTAACACAAGAAAAGGAGTACGAAGAACTTTTCAATTTCCATATAAATGAGGGTCTGCTTGTTTACTTTCAACATACACTTTATGACTATACACATTATAGAATGTACTCACGGATTGTTCCAAAGTAACCGTGGACGAGGATGAGAAGGAGATGACGTACGACATACCTAAGAGGGTGAGATAAGAGGATGGTACAGACTTGTATAATAGATATGTATAATAGAAGAGAGATAGGTACTAAGAAGAGCGTTACAAGTGCATGCTGCACTTCCCTAATACATTACATATCATTTATCATCATTGCAGTGCGTGGATGTCTTTTGGTATCCTGTCTTCGAAGATGAATCTGATGTGTTATCACTACTCAAGCACCTCTTGCATGAGTGCTATTTATCCGATGTGAATCATCTTGTAGCTTTGATATGGCAGATGAGATGTCAATTTGATACTCTTCATTCACAATGTGTTTAAGATCATCTAACATAATAGCAGTAGGACTCTGCTTAGCCGAGAAGGAAGTCCGTTGGTCGTTTCTTGTCGACGCTCCATTGGCCGAACTCGTATTATTCGACCACTTGTTAGCTGTACTTTCCTCTACCTTAGGTCTTCTCCATCGCATGACCTTTGGAACAAATATGAGGAGCAATATTGTTGTAGACACAACGAATATCATCGAAGTCCACAGAAAGTAATATGCGGTTGGATCGTTGTATACTAGTATAAGAAGTGGAATGGATACAATGGATATTTGAAACATGAAGAAAGTACTCAATCCAATCCATTTACTCTCGGATAGCTCATCATGTACTGTTGAAAAGAGATTGGGTATAAGTATGAAACTCAATTAGAAACGAAATACAAGATATAAAGAAAGAGACAGAGTAACACTTACTGTTCCGAGCCAAATATGCTTGAATGTTGGCAAATATCATTGCAACGAAGTTCAAGATAGCTAAAGCAGATATAAATCCTTTCCAGGAATCACCTTCCGAGTGACACCGTCCATAGGAAGTAAGCTCATCATCAGAATAAACACGTTGGAAGACTAGAGGATCGATTATCGTCCACGATAGGAGTATGACGAAGTTCAATGTCATTAAGACAGCAAAAGGCATCAATACATCCTTCTCAGCGACGACGACTCTTCTCATTGAATTGGCTGCCTTGAAAACTTTATTAATCCTCCATAACTAAAGAGATATTGAAAGGAAGTGTTAGTGATAAACGACGAGCACAAACACAGATTGGAACGAAACAAAAACATATACTATACCTTGCTAAACAGGGCAGCAAATATGACGCTAAACCCAGTTGACAAGAGCCAAGGCACCGAAGCGCATGCTATATCACAACCCCTTTGATCTACAACTCCATCATCAACGCCGAGAGGAAAGATGGCACTTGCTAACACCACAGCTCCAAATAAGACAAAATATAGGAAGACGGGCTGACTCATGCTGACGACCTTGTGCTTTCTATTCAGTATCACCCAAATTAAAAGGACAACACATAATGCTATGATGACTAAGCCAAGGGCATATCCAACCCAACGAGCCGTTTGTCCAATTAAGTTTTCATTCTCAACATCAAGAATATTGATGTACACAAAGTCTTCATCAGAATCAATACTTGATGCGAATGCTTCATCGCATGATGTAATAACATTATTGATAACTAGAGTTTCTGGAGGAAGAGGGGCATCATCTGTGGATATAATGGAGACTCGAACAGTAATAGTTGTTGAAGAATCGTAAAGAACCACTCTTTCAGGGGAGAAGGACACCTCAGCTTGAGATAAAGAAGTTAGCTTTGGTTCAATCCAAACTGCTCCTCGTAACGGATTTGAGCCAAGCGAGATATCATAGCTACTTTTCAACAGCAAGCTGACAAAAAGACAGCTGTCCAGGACCAACTCTATCAGTTTGTTGAGAACAACATACATCTCCAAATGACTCAGTTTGATTACTGATAACGTTTAATAGACCACTTTGACTTGAGTCTTCATACTCGACTGTTACCGATTCTCGTACGCCCCTGAATGCAGCTGGCGATATAAACATCATCTCTTTTGGGAGGTAAATGGATTGCAATGAAGATGCTATCGACTCGAAAGTGTTATCTCCAAGCATTACAAGACTAGGATTATCCCGTAGATCAAGAGTGTGAGGTTCCCATGTCTCATCAAAAGTCTTGGGCAGTATAGTTAAGTTCATTGAGCTGCAATCGATGTGATTATCACTTTCTATACAGTTACACATTGTACAAAAGCTTCCCCGCTTGGCGGCATCATCCATCCAGTAACTTGTTGTTGTAGATCGGAGAAATTCAGTGTTTGCTAGGTCTATAGCCTGCGGTGACAGCCCTGAAGACAAGTGGCAGTCTTTACCTGGGTTGACAGCATACAGACATTGAGGGTCTTGCATACAAATATCGTGACATTCTGAGCCAACGAATTCAATCTTGCCTATGTATTGCATGAGAAGTAAGAATTAAGGTTAATAGACATCGACACCTGAGATATACCTAACAACGAATAGTTTCTACTCACGATAAAATGAACCCGACGCAGTCTGTAGAAGTAGATCAGGCTCTAGGACATACTTTGCATCCGAAAGAGGTAAGTTGGGAACTTCTAAAGCAATGGATTTGTCTGGAAATACTGCCGTAAGATTCCCAAGCTCAACTTCCCCTGATACAAAACTTCCTACCTCGCCATTGGAGTCTATGTTAAGTTCAAGCCGAAATCCTCGTATCGCATCTTTATCCAAAAGATCATTCCCAACAACCCCAGTCCAGCCAGTCCTAACAAAAGAGCTGCTTGTATTACTATCTCCCAAGAGAGGGACTGTAATTGTACCTTCTTTCTCATCAACGTTGTCGAGTATGTAATGAAAAGAGTAGTAGTTCTCAAGCATCTGTCCCGGATAAGCATCACAATCACCATCTGTATTAACACAATCTGAACCATCAAGTAATATCAACCGTAGATGAGCTCGTCCTTGAATAGATGTTGGTTGTATAACTCTATAATCTAATGATATCGCATCAGCTTCTGATAGATCATAAAACCCGGGAGAGATATGACTGAAATCTAAGAATCCTCCCCAATCCTCTGCTTGTTGAATAGTGAAATTAACCACAATCGTACTTCTTTCTTGTATAATGTGGGCAGAAGTTTGATTCTTTGATAATGACGATTGATAATGACGTTCAGACCATACTCCATTGGACTCCGATATAGTTCCATTGTATAGAAATGGTGAATTGGTAATCTCTGGAGGGCCAACACAGGACAACTTATTAATATCAATAACACCTATACTTGAACTATTTCGTTCTCCTTGAGAATCAATAGATATTTCTAATCTCCAACCTCGTATTGCATTAAGATCTAGCATATCATTACCAACCTGACCATGCCATCCCGTCCTCTCGAAAGACTTCCAATCAATCATTAGTTCTTGCCATGATGATGATATTGTTGTTGCACTAGTATATTCACCACTTTCAACATCATATGTACTCTCACCCAGTATATAATGAAATGAATACCAATTCTCCAAGCTTTGGCCAGCATTATCAGTACAAGTTGTATTCGATGAATCAATGCAATTACTACCATCTAATAATATCAATCTCATATGTGCTCGAGCGGACAAAGATTGAGGTGTTTCAATACGATACCCCAGTTTGATGTGAGTAGCTCCTGTGCAATCGTATAAGGGTGACGAATATCCCAGTAGATCATCACTGTGATCATTATTGTCCGCGGTGTCAATGTTATTCCGGTCTAGCAATATATGTCCAAAGTCTACAAATCCTCCCCAATCTTCAGACTGTTCAGCCTCATATTGTATACGAAGATAATGTTCTTCTTCTTCTACACCCCGATTTGTCGTGTTATTTGCAGTACTCTCCCATCTAATGTATCCTCTGTCATTATAATTTCGATAAAACCAACCATCTGATGAGGTGAATGTACCATACTCTGTTATACTAAAGTCCGAGTGATGAGGTAGAGTGGATGTAATGCTACCAAAGTTTTGTAGTATCAATGATGCAGTATTATTATCGTTGTTGTCATTATCTTGTGTTGTTGCACTACTTGCATAACACATGAGAAAGAAGACTAATATCCAAAAGTTCATGGTAATCATCATTGCAATGTATGTATATTCCTATCACTATGTGCTTATAAATTTCGTCTGTATTAGTATCAAAGGCTAAGAACTATGATATCAATGTCAAAGCACTTGAACTTATATATTATTATAATGTGTATGGTATTTCATCGAAGAAGACTTCTATCGTATCTAATGTTTATCAGCCTAATCCCGAACCAACATTGTATGCATTTCATAGTGTGTTCAAACACAACATCCAATCAAGGCCTTCCTAAATATCAATCTTACCAACTCCATCATCAAAAAAGCAGAGAGAAAAAATGCACAGAATTCACAGCATATCGCCAAAATGGGCGTAAGCCGTACAAATACTATCATATTTACCGTCGTAAGCGTACATATGTTTGTGAGGTATCTTTTTGGTATCCGAAGCGCCCGGGTCGCGCGCATCGCCCGCCGCGCCCCTCACTTCTGAATCAACAACAAGTTGAGAGAGCCGTTACTACGATAAAAGAGCGTATGCGGCGTCCTTTTATTATTTGTAGGCAGGGAATCCGGACAATGGCGTCAGTCAATACATCAATACTAGGGCTTAGATAAGGTATTAAATAGGGGGGCGCGATATTGTGAGATAGAGGGACAGAATATAGATAAACAAAAATGTCTGAAGATAACCAACAAAATGTTGAGGCTGATACAGCTTTGGGAGAAGGAGAAACAATATCAACAACAACAACCCCTGCTGTTGTTGATACCAATGGTGGTAATATACCATCTATAACAACTACTAATAATCCACTAATGTCCTATTTTGATAGTGACAAAAGTAGCGAAGAAGACGACGGCTCATCAGATACTAAATCGGTAGAAAATAGTTTTTGCAAAGAAGATGACACAGTTGGAATTGCAATGCAAGAAGACCAATCTACTGTAACAATGGATATTATACCCTCGACATCATCTTTAGAGGAAGCTAATGGTGTGTCTATGGATGATAATGCATCCACATCTGCCCCTGAAGTGCAAACTGACGAGGTACTAGAAAATGCAATAAAAACTGACGCTGAGATTAATGACTCTTCAAATACAAACACAGAAGATGATAAATCTACTACATCTACAGATGATTTTCATACACCAAGAGAGGAATTAACACCAAGATTATCATCAGAGCCAACCTCAACATCAACAGAAGTACAACCATCATCACCCGATAGAATAAGTGAGAATGAAACAACAATACAGCAAAATTTTAGTGATTCACCGGAACGTACGGCTCAAATTGAGATTGTACACAGTCCTCCTTCTTCATCATCGGTACCAACTTCTACAGATATGGGCAAGGAAAAAGATACAGAAGAAGTTAAAGAAGAGAGAAAGAGAGAGTCAATTACCGATGTTGACCATTCTCAATCTAAACTACAATCAAGTAGTACAGTCACTGATGACAAAAGTATAGAGAATAATACAGCAGAGAATGATAATAATATAGTCCAAACAGCCGAAAAGCAGGCAGCAATAGCAGCGGCAATATCAGCCAATATGTCATCAAGTATGTCACCATCCGTCGCTGCAGGTATTGCCAAGGCCTGGATGTCTGATAAAGTTACTGAGATGAGTGACAAAATTAATGGAGATGGAATGAATATATCCAATTCAATGCCTGGTAGCAATCCAAATTATCCACCTCCGCCACCGCCACCACGAAAAGGCCACGGAGTTAATAATAATGCTAGTCCACCAAAGCAATATAACAATAATAGTCCAACAATGGTAGCATTACCACCACCCACGCCATTATCTGGATCACCAAATTCAAGAAGTATGCCAATTATGCGTCCTGTAAGATTTGAGGATGTTAAGTTTGCCTTTTGTAAATTGTTAAAAGGAAATGATGAAGAAGAAGAGAAGTTTGATACACCAAGAGTTGATGACGGGGTAGTTGATAAAGTTGACAAGATGGATGACACCGAGAAGGCTAAGGGAGTTACCGATTCAACCTCAAAAGAAGATAACGAAGACAATACCAAATCAGTCGAGAATTCGTTAGAAGATCTTGAAACGGAACCAATAGACGAGGAAGAAGGTAAAGAACTAAACGGAGAAGGTAGTGAAATATCCACCGCCGTAGGTACATCAGATGAATCACCAATATTATCAGACTCCTTCTTGAGATTTTTATTAATCGTTGCACGTGTCCCAATAATTGTTGAGGAACATAAAAAGCCACAGCCAACCTCCCAAATAGAACATAATGAGAATGTAGCTGCAACATCGGCCGCAGGACGCGCCTTTGAACTATTATGTATGATCCAATCATCCTATGAATTAATATCAAATAGTCAACAACAGAGTACAGATGATTCAGTAAAACGAATGGATGCTACTACATCCTTCTTTGCGGCATGCTCTGGTTTGGAAAAGATTGCTTCTGATTCTGATTCACTAGTGGACGATATTGATGCAATAAAGGTTAATAGTGGTGGGGGTGGTATTTCTAGTGCAGTGCCTGTTCCTCCACTGCCGTTGATTGGCAAGGATTCATCATCACCAAGGAGAACATCAGCTTCCACAACAACAACAGGAGGAACATCATCACTAACAACCTCGGCTTCCTCAATGGCATCATCGGTATTCTCAAATGTCATATCAAAAATGGCAATGCCAAAGAAACAGACATCATTTACTGATATCGGTAAAAAGTTGAGCAGTATGAGCAGTCCAAATCCTCCCAATGTAAAGAGTATATCATCTCCTAACAGCCATCCCAAAGGATTGTCGGCACCATCATCATTACAATCATCAATGCATCATAAGTCTGGTGATTATGAATGTTTAATTGATAATGAAATGTTAGGATTAACAGTTGAGAATGTATTAGAAAGGACAATTATTCGTACTTTACTTCCAGACGGGGCAGCGAAACATGCTGGGGCGCAAGTGGGATCATTAATTGCCAAGGTTGGTAATGTCGATACATCGAACCTTACCCACTTTGAAACTATTGATGAGTTGAGGAGGAGTCAACGACCATTGAAATTGACATTGAGGCATATTGGTGGAGATACGTTACGCAAGGCTCGAGAAGAGATGGGACGATTGATTAGAGGACACGGATTGGCAACTATTGTCGGAGGGAGAAATTCTACTACTTCTGGGAGCAGTGATTCAAGACCGTGGAGAGACAGCAACCAACAGCAACAACAGCAAACTAGACCACCAGTTGGTGAAACATTTGACATTGTATTGAATAATCGATGGCCATCACGATCGAATAAATCATTATTGGTAAGCGGGGCATCGGCAAGTGCTCCACCCTTGGCCATGACACGAGCAGAGAGTATGCACCAGGCTAGTAAGAATTTGATTCGGATATTGGCATTACTGATTGTTGGGATGGATAATGAGCTGAAGGAGATTGAGTCAGCATCCATAGATGACAGTAGATCAACAACACGGCCTCATCTAACCGTGAAGGAACTGAAAGAGTCGATTGAGATAACATCCAAAATATTGCTAGATTATGCTCGGAGTCAACCAGATGTCGATGATAGAAGACCCTACCATAATGTTAATGCTGGAGGTAAAGTTCAACCGCCGACATCATCGTTTTATCCAGTACCACCCGGCCGTGTCAAGGGCAAGCAGCAACACGGTCCTCCAAATGCTGGTCGAGGAGGTAGAGGCGGTAGGGGACAGAGGGGGAAGAAACCCTCCAACTCTTCTCTGTTGCGTGTTGGAGATGCATTACAACGAACAAGATCATTCCTTGTTGAGTCGAATTCAACAACGGCGACAGCTCTTCGATGGGAGATTATCGATTATCTCTGTGTAATATTAGATTTAGATACTGAACAAGAATTGAGCGAGAATGAGAGCGAGTCATCAACTGAGGGTGGAGGTAGTCCAATAAATGATCTTGGTGCTGCTGGTAGTATCTTAAAGTTGATTGTGTTGAATTGTTCGACAATAGAAGAAATTGTTACACCAGTGCCACCAGAGCAGGATGGTAACAACAGTGATTCGGAATCATCATCTTTGGATCAATCATTACGAAGTACCGTTGGCAGTTCAACAAGTGGCAACCCTTTCCTCTCGGTGGTTCATCGTCTTGCGGCATCAAAGTCTACATCTGCACGTGTCTCAGCTTGTTCTCTAGGTCCCGTCCTTTGGTCTCATTTGGACTTTCCTAGACAGTTACAACTGCGAGGAGTTATAACTCGTGCGTTGCACGACGTGGAAGTAATTGTGCGTAAATCTACGGCAGCAGTACTACACGAGATTGCCGAGTTAGTATTCGATCGACGAGCAGTTCCATGGTTAGTCCTCATGTGTGAGAGAAGTATGACCGACCCTGAACCGCAGTTACGAGCAGCCGCTATGACATTGACGTGGCATCTAGCTGAACATCTACCAAATGCCTTTTTGGGCGATGCTAGTAAGGGCTCTCGAAGTATACGTCGCTTACCACCCAGAGACTCTCCAACTTTCATGGATGTCTATCTGCTACAGTGTAAGTTACTTCCGGTGGCTAATAACTTGGCCGAAGACAAGATTGCAAGTGTGAGGTTATCTGTGGCAGCACAATGTGATCGATTATGCAACGCTCTCGGTGAGCACTGGTTCAATATCATTATTGATTTGTTACTAGCATTATTGTCAGATGCAGATGATAGAGTCAGAAGTGAGGCCATATTATGCATGCCAAGACTTGTCGAATCCGTCATTATCGGTACATCAGACAATGGCAATATTACAGTTCTAGAATCATTGTTGCCATTGGCAGTGAAGTTACAAAGAGATACTAGTGCAATGGTTCGTCCAGCCTTGGCAGCGGCCACAGGAGAGCTTCTCATTTTCCTCGTTGGTCTAGGCAGCAGCGGTTCAAGCAGTCATAATAATGAACCACCAAGCCCCGGTAGAGTTGGCAGTATCGAGCCATCAAGTCCAGGCAGAGCTGAAATAAGTCCTTTGCAACCACCACCAAGCCCCGGTAGAAGTGGACTCGTTTTATATGCAGAGCACAAGAAGCATGTTGATGATACGCTCATACCCATCCTTCAAAAGCTACTACAAGATTCCGACCCAGAAGTGACAACCGCATCACTTCGAGCAGTAACAAATGCATCTAGGAGTGGCACACGAGATAGCACGAGAATACCATCTCACGCTGCTCATATTGATGATGATTTGGTATCACTATCATCTCATCATTCACATCAATCTCACGCCAGTTTTGAACGAACAAAGCCGGTCTTTATACCCGTCTTGAGTGAGAAACAAGTGTTAAGACTGTTACCTACGCTTGCTAACTTGGCAACTTCTCCACAGTGGAGAGTACGACAATCTGCAGTAGAAATTGTCCCTGCATTGATGGGATGTACTCATCGACAAGAGACTCGTCATGAAATATCCAAGTTGTGTTTGAGACTCATGAATGACAAGGTTGATGCTGTCCGAAAGACTGCTGCTGAATGTCTTTGCCTAGGTGGAAGTAGCCTCGCAAGACATGGCGTGGAAGATACCGGAGGCGAATGGATTAAGATGATTGTCATTCCACATTTAAGAACGTGTAGTCAAAGTGAGGACTCAAAGCAAAGACTTCTTAGTTTGAAGATGATACAAATCATAATCACAAACGGACTATGTCCTCGTGTGAGTGCGGACGAGGCCTCCTCTACCGCATCTCCTGGTCGTGACGATGAAAGCACAAGCAGTAGCATCATTACAGAAACTGAACGACCTATTCGCACCTTACTCAATATTGCATCATCGCTCACGACTGACACAGTTGCTAATGTTAGGCTGAATATCGGCATTTGTTTAGGAGCTATCATGTTACTATTAGATCGACCTGATATAGACTTTGCCGTTGAAATACTTGAAAAGCAATTGGAGGAGGAAACAAGTTTGACCAACCCAGATCGAGACGTCATCTTCTTTGCTCAATCAGCAATAACACTGGCATCACCACTGCGGCGGCAATCGTCACTAATCTCAGCGTAATTTAGGTAGTCTAAAGATAAAGCGATAAGGACTCCAGCTCACAAGCCAAACACTTTACATTGGTTTATTTTATTACATTGACTGCCTCTTCTACTATCCAAGGACAGGTATCTGGACAGGTATCTTCTAATTCTTTCCTCCGTCTCATATTTTATAATCAAACTTCTCATCCCTTCAACACAATTCAAAAAGGTACCCAAGTCCCTTGGCAACTTCCCTCACAGTCTTCTTTACGCATACTGGAAGATGAAGAGAGATGATAGTAATGATAGTAATACGTTAGTGTGTATACGGCTAGCAAAGACAATAAAAAAGATACATTGAAAGCGAGACTTTATATACAAACGCGGACTCACTGGCATCCCCAATTAGTAGAAGGGTCGATGTTTGAGCAGTCATTCCAACCGTCGTAGCAGCATCCTGTTTGGATTAAAGGCACTTCATCGGTAGACAAGATGATGCCATTGCAATTACCACAATTTATCTCATTCTCGTTACACCATTGATTTGTGCTACACACTTGATAACCGCTATTCCTCTCTGCGCAACAAACTTCTCCTCCACCAACTGGTGGTGGAGTCGGATTAGGCGTAACAGGTTGATTAGTTGGAAGAGGAGTCGGAGAAGGCGTCACTGGCTGATTTGTAGGGCCCTTAGTGGGCGAGTTTGTCATCACAATGGTTGAAGTGCTACTCGTTGTTGAGGCGATTGTTGTCGTTTCCGCAGTAGTAGTAACTTGAGTAGCTTGTGTGGTGGTATCAGGAGGGGCCTGTGTTGTGGAAGTTGACCCTTCTGTGGTAGTGCTTAATACAGTTCCAGGTGTGGAGGTCGTTGTTACAGGAGATGACGAGCGGCAAAACTCGGGAGTGTAACTCGCATCGTTTGAAAAGACAATGGCCCAACCATTATTCTTCTCAACCCAAACCTCATTACCATCCTTTGAAGTGATCCAATAATCACCATCAAGACCATTGAAGCCACATCCCGATAATGTAAATGACGCAGCCGGACCGGCGAGTGCTTGATTAATCATGCAGTCATCTGGTAAGTTCTTATAGTACGGATCATAGTCTGGTTCCAAACTGAACTGATGAAGTAGGCTTCCAGTCCACTGAACGTTATGTGCCGTCTCCTTCATTTGGCCTAGACTTGGGCCATCTTCCGACACGTGAACATACTTGTATCCTCCAGAATAGGGCGGATAAGATGCCGGTACTTGAAAGACCTCAAGAAGATCACAATCACGAACAAGTAATGATACAGTTGCAACATTGGAGACTCCACCATCATTATCAGTGACTGTAAATGTGAAGGTATCGGTACCGACGAATCCAATATCTGGAGTATAGATGGCGTTAGGAAGGTCTCCAGATAGACTTCCAAACGTTGGTGAAGATACAATCTCCCAAGTGTCGACACTTCCATCGTAATCGCTTGCCTCGAGGTTCAATGAAATTGAAGTGTCCATTTGAAGCTTGCCACTAAACGACTTGGCCAAAGGCTTACAGTTACCATCACAGCCCCCAAGGTTTGGTGTGACCTTATTATCGATATACCAAGATACCCAAGCTAAAGGAGCATTCCAATTGATCGTATTCTCCTTACTGCCCCAAGCTTGAGGAGCTGTAAGATGCACGTTTCATGGTTTATGAAGATGAAAGAGAATTGAATGCAACAAATGTTAGTACATGCGGCTTGCAAAGGCAATCAAATAAAGGCAAGCTAAGTTCAAATGAAGGAGTCGAATGACCGAGTCTTCATATTAAACACACCATAACACAAAACAAAACAACACAAACTCAGACTTTCCTGTGCCTGGTTCGGCATAAGATTTTGCAGCAGCAGCATATGGTGTGGCATTATCATTAATCAGTTCATTATTCGGTCCACCAGAAAGCCAACCTTTCGGCCAGAATGCATCTTGTCCTATAGTCCAGGCCCACCGGTCATGTGTATCGGTCTCGGCCTTCTCGCCATAGCCAGTGACGTAACTGATATCCATTGCGTTTGTACCCATTATATAATCCATGCTTCTCATTAGATAATGCTGGTAGGTATCGCTGCCTGTGATCTCATAAGCATACGCAAGAGAAATCATTCGATTCATGATGAAAGAATTGGAGCCCCATGGATATTGGCCAATCGATAAGTAGTTTAAGTTGGAAGGATAGCCTTCTGTTTCTATAGCCGTAGCAATCGAATTGGCAAAGCTTACGATATTGTCTTCGATTGTTTGCATCTGAGCAGCAGAGAGATCATTATTCACTGCATAAAGCGATAGTGTTCCGGCTCCAGCAACTGTTGCCCAATCCCATTGACCCATGTCTTGGAAGTGTTCGCTTGAAGTTACATCGCCTTTGTAAGTTCCAACATTTGATTTACCAAGTGCAAGCGCAGTTAGATACATTTCACAAGCGGCCGCATACTTGTCATCAGAAACCTGACCATCGGGATAGTCTCCTCCACCGATTGCTGTCGTATTAGGAGAGGAGGAAGAGAGAGGAGAGGTTAGATACAGGAGATAGGATACCAGTCAATATACTACGAGAATTTTTCTTCAACACACGACAAGCCTGTAATATGACCTCAAATCGTCCTCCTTGATTGTATAAAAGTACTTACCAGGTCCAGGAGAGTCACTTGGATCATAAGTCTTTTCTGAAATAGAAGTGGCTCTTGCATAAGCATCTTCAGCGGCATCCCATAAAGTTGCCACGTGACCAGGATCACCTCCTTTAGATGACCATACTCTAGCAAGCTGAGCGTTATTACGAGCAACTGCGTAAGTTGCTGGTGTGCTTGATCCCATCGCCGACCGTGTTCCGGCAGAGTTCTCCTTATTCTCGTCTTCGATGGTGATTGTAAATGCACTCCAGGCATGATTATGCGCCTTGTGAGAAGCAAGCCCTCCATTAGAAGGCAGCATGCCTCTCATGAATCTTGAGCCATAGTCAACTTCATCTAAGACATCCGGGAAACCATTACCACTCTCTGGTAAGTTCAAGCTACCATCTTCAAAGGCGGTTGGGAACATTTCATTGAGATTGAGCAACGTCCAAGCCGAGATGGCGTGGTTGACTGTATAGATACCAAAGTCCCCGGCATCAGCCCAGCTCCCTTGGAGATCAAAGTCATCACATCCAACACACCAATTATTGTAGGAAGGAACAGCGTCATCCTCGGGATGTAAAGCAGCTCGGGCATAACGAGGATCAATCAAATGTTCAGCCTCAATGTCCATAGTACCCATCCTATGGAAGTAGAAGTAGTTCATGCTTTCATGAGGTAGGTTTGGATAAAGATTTGGAGCAATGTTGAATTCCAAACTGCTTCCAATACCATCAACGACAAGCCTGTAAGCTCCAAGTGTCTCTAACGCAGTGAAGTCAGCTTGATGAACATTGTCTTCACTAGCCCCATCTGCACCATACACGGAAGTAGTGCCAGTCAAGAGTACAGCACCGGTAGAGTCTTGAACTTGAAACTCCCTCGATACTGTTGAGTCGTCAACGATGACACCAATCTTGGTGGCATATCTGAGATAACCAACTTGATTAACTCTGACAAGGTCCGAATAAGTTGAATCAAAAGACAAGGTTGGACTGCGTGTTGTGGGGCTACTACTTGGCATTCTCGTCGTTGGGGCACTCGACGGCGGAGGAGTCGGCGACTTGCTTGGGATTGGAGTACTTGGAGAACCTGAGGGCATGGCCGTGAATGGGGCGCTACTTGGCTCTGGCGTGGGTGAGTGAGAGGGTGCACTTGAAACTGTGGGGCTCGACGTCATCGGATTGTCTCCATTTTGTAGCCACGGATCGTCTGATTCACACTGGAAGATTCATAGAAGTGAAAAGAGAGTAAGCATAGGCTTCTGTTAGTATATAATGTTCACAAGGGCAACCCAAGGGCAACCAAACAGTATTGAACACACGAGCTTACCTGTCCACCAGGCCGGCATTCAGCATGCAAACAGCAATCGTCGTCCGTGGTACACCCTTCGTCCCATAGTGCAATACATCCATTTGAAGGACCAGTAGGTAGCCATAGCTTACCACATGGTCCCTCACACGTTTGCTGGTCTGAATTACAGTACTCATCATTTGGCTTGCAATCTTTAAGATTTAAAGTACAACATCCCTCAGTAGGAGACGGAGGCAAGGGAGAGTTCGTAGGCTTGGGTGTGAAGGGTGTAGCAAAGGGAGGCGTAGGTGGAGATGTATACCCAACAGGCATGGGGGTTGTTGGTCCAGGTGCATTACATGTTGATAAACAACGTTTGTCATATCCTGCCATATCAACTTGTGTACAAGTATAACCCTCACAACAGTTTGACTCATTATAAGTACAATCTGCATACTCAGCAACGCAAGGAGGAGGACCAAAGACTGGAGATCTTGTTGGAGGCGCTGACAAAGTCGGCCCATTAGTTGGTTCTTGAGAAGTCGGTTCATGACTAACAGTTGGACTTGTAGACACAGTAGGGGACGGCGAAGGTTGATGTGAACTTGTCGGTGACGGAGTACCACTAGGCAGAATAGTAATCTCGGCACAGTTAAAGAACTGTTCAGGATTGCCAGATCCGGTGGCACCATCATTATTCAAGGGCCAGTTACAATCACCTAAAGTCTCCTTCCAATAGGACGAGTAGTCAGATGAGATACTACTTTCAAGATTCTGAAAGTAGTCATCATATCCCGGTGGCTTGCACTGTGTAAAGGAAAGGTATATATAAATAGAAGTTAGAAGAAGAAGGTCAGAAGATTAGAATAGAACATATCATATGCACAACACATGACTTACAGAATTAGCAGTAATGTACTTCCACTGCAGCAAAACCTTATCACCTACGATTCCATCAGGTAAACGATAACGATGTGTAAACTCCTTAGTACCACCAGCCTCTCCACCGGAGTAATATCCACGTCCAGGCCAAGCAGGATCTTTAAACATTTCCCTCTGATTAGTATCGTGTACCAGATCTTCCACAAAGATCAATTCATTCTCATCGGGGAAATGTTCTGGTAATGTGCAACTTGATGGATCATTATCATCAATAACACAAGCACGAATTTCTTCATGTCCTGCATGATGTGTACTTAAATAACTATCAATGGTAATCAAACCACCTTCATAATATTCAGTTTCATAATACTCTGAAGTAGTCATGAATGTGCCAGATGGTGATGCAGTATTACCATATTGACTAACCCATGGCATGGGATTTCCGGCCTTGTTCAACCAATTGACTGTTTCATAGTTACGATCACTGAATTTCCCACAAACTCCGATATTATTGTTTAAACAATGTGGACAGTACTCGGCGGGTGGGCATGTCGGATCAGAGTTGCTACATCCCGGGCCTTCTTCTTGTGCTAACCAGTTTCGTGATCGAGGAGTCTGTTGTTGTAGATGATGAGGAGGAGATAGTAGTATAGATATAGATAGGATGATCCATGAGAGACAGTGCATACATATAATCAAAGGTTAATCAACCATTAGCCACTGCCACTGCACTGAATGATGTGATCGATATCATCGAATTGCAATTTATAAGTATTGTATTGTGTCTCTTCTGTATCTCTCTCTTCCGTCATCTCAACCATTGAACACTGCCCTTTGATCATATCGAGAGACTGGCATATCATTGTATTGTGATATCATCTCTCATCACCACTACCGCCTTTTGATGATGATAGCCGACGCCGATGATGGCAGTTATTATATACATCTATCGAACAGAGAGGATACCCTAGTACATCGACCAACTCTCACTCCTCACAACATATCGGTCTATGAACATGCTACAAACTCACCTTGAGATATCCATGACCATCGACAAGTGATGGTAGGACGATGATGGCCAATGCAACGATTGCACGGCGTGCTTGATACATTATGATGATATTGTTGATGAATTAATGAATTGCAATACGAACTTTTGATTATAGTTTTGCAAATGTTGAATTATGAGATCGTATATACGTTAGGATGTAGTTATACTCCTATCAATTTAATCTTAATCGATTCGAGATGCAATAGGAAGTGATTGCAAATAATTTAATTGGAGTTGCAATATCGAAAAGATATTATTGCAATGCCTTATTTGAGCAGCCAGCAATCGTATAACTAAACCGCTGGTGAAGGGAGTTGACCATGTGTTTCCATTTCCAAATAGCATCTCTGACAACCATGTTGATACTCCAAAGGTACGCCAAGTTCCATTCACAAACACGACAACACAAACACTACATAACTAACAACAACAACAACAAGCAAGAGCAGTCTTTTTTTGTGACATAAAGAAATCAGGTGGGCCGTTATACCTAGAAGATTCAACTGTGTTTGGTATCACACTGTTATTCATGTCTACAAGACATGATAGACATCTCTTTGACTTTTGTGGTATTTACCATTTTGTTCTAGGTATAGTCTCTGAGTTTGAGTCCAACCTTACTTCAACAAATAATATCACATTCAAGTTTCAAGTTTCAAGCCCCCTCGCCATGTATTAAGGAAGCAGGAGGCAATAGATAGGAGGCGGTGAGTCTCGGTGGTTATTAACTGATGCAATTTGTACTATATCTTGATATTCCTGTACTAACTCTCTCTTGTTATTGCAAAAACATATTATATTAGTATACCTCTCTCAGCTATCAATAGTTCGCTCCGGCTATTAGTTAGTATTATTATATCGCTATGTCTCTGCAAATAAATGAAAATTCATCATCAAATGATGGTTGTATAGAGAATGATGAAGCTCTCGAGTCTGCGGTAACACATGACGAATCAAGTATTACTAACCACAAACAAAATGAAAACTTGCCTGAAACTGATGAAAAAATAGATGCAACAGCGTTAGAATTACACGAAGAAGAAACAGCAGCAAGTTCCAATACCACAGAACCAACTGAAAAGTATGATTTAAATATATTCCTAGGTCGTTGGGTATTAGTAGATAGTCAGGTTAGCACTCCATTGGTAAAAGTCATACGAGCAGAAATGATAATGACACCATTAGGTGATGATGAATACACAATTAACGATACATGGACGGAATCAATATGCTGGTGCTATCGTCGTACATATAAAACCACATCTATAGGTAGAGGTACTGGTCCTGACACCTTTATAGAAACAAATGTTAAAACAGGCAAAGTAGAGTACGGTCGGATGGAGGGTAACAAACATATAGTGGTAGGTGATCAAGTTATTACACACGAATTTGTTGGCGACAAATGTTATATGAAAATTGTTGATCCCAGTTGTTCGTTATATATTGCTGCTGAATATCAAAGAATACCAATGGAAGAATCACCACAGGTTCCCAAAAAAGAGAGATTTAATTTAAGGGATTATTCTCTGTGAAGTCGGGGTAATCAGTGCAACAGAGAGAAATGATTCAACAGGCAGATGTGCAACAGCAAAAATAGATGTGCTATCGGGACAACAATTAGCTGGGCTAAACACCTTCAGGACTACCAAATGAGCAGCAAGAGGGAAAAAACAACGGAAAAATATGCATACATAGAAAGGCCCCAACCTTAAAAGGGGTCAAAGATTAACATAGACTCAGTAAATGATATGACCACTAGCTACCTATGTAGAGAGAGATATCATTCTTTTCTCAAATTCACCACAAAAGAAGACAAAAGAGTGAACTATGCTGAAGATGGCGGCCGGCCAAAGAGATTCCATCACCAGACCACTACCAAGGAATATCAAACGACATGTAGGAAGTTACAAGTCAGTAGCCTGATTAAATGGGCATTGTTAGTATACAAGCTTATGCAATACTTAGATCCTTTATCGGGTTAAAGGTTTGTTGTAGATAAGTAGATGATACATCAGCGGTATCCTATAGGCCAAATTATAAGTGTTATTGAACATAACCTTCAGTAGAGTTTAATTAGGGAGGCTTAGATTTATATGTCAATATACTTGACAATAATGGTCAGTGGTAGGCTAGAGATATTGTAACTATTGTTTAATCGAAGAATGGCAAAAATGGACCGACAGCTCATTAGATCACTTCTTTTTGGATGTTTGTATCATTTGCAATCAAACACATGTCTTTCCTTCCATATATCATATCGACATGTCATGAGATTTAATAGCTTATATCATGGACGACAAATATCAACATGCCATATGACCGAAATATCTGATACTGATTTGCAAACTAAACCCCGACGTAAGAGATGGAGACGCCGGAAAGTTCCTATAAGTACTGAAGAGAATATTATCTCTGCTGAGAAATTAAAGAGAATGGACGAGGAGGCCGTAGTAGTAGACACAAAACTCGCAAAATCATGTCCTTTATTCTCAATGACCTTTCCAAGATATAAAATTGATCTGTCAACTTCATACACTAAGGCAGAAACAGAACAACGGCGTAAAAGAAGAGTCCAACAAGGTATCATAACTAAATTAGTAAAATCAAACACAAATGATAAGTCATCAACAAGTGATGAAAGAAGATTGGACAAGGATAATAATCCTTTGAATTTAATGAATGGACTGTTAAAAGGTGTTGCTAATGCATTACCAAAAGATGATACAAGGGCGAGAAAAGCAGTAGAGTCTTTATATCCCGGAGAAAAAGTACGATGGATATCATCAATAGAAGAACCGGATGTAGATTTACATGCCTGTGCTGCGTTTTGGAGAATGGCATCAGATATAACTCAACAACAAAACAGTGATCAACTAACTTGGTACTTGGCTTTACCAGAAACAACAACATCGGTAGCTCAAAATCTATGTGATATATTAAATTGGTATGCAGAATATACAAAGGAAAAAGAAGACAATCAAGTCATACTACATGCAAAACTTGATTCAAAATCTGAGACAGTTCCAGTTATACAGTTTACACTTACATCCAAAAACAAGACAGATCAACAGAATGAAGTTCAAAAACAACGGCAGCAATTGCCGACTGCAGATGATACCGAGAAGCGGACGAAGGCATGGGTTCAGCGTCTGCTTGTCGAACTTGGGATTTGCCCATTTACCAAATCCACTACTGAGTCGGGGCATGGTCTACGAGATTTGAGTGTACCTGTCGCTGATATAATGTATGGACATTCTAATGCTCTGAGCGGAAGTAGTAATGACGTCTATTTATTAATGGCAGATGCATGGGTTGCAATTTCTGATATGATTACGGCTAGACCTACTGGCGTTAGTAGCATTCTCCTATCAGCGCCAGGATATGATGACAACTTCAAGCTGTGGGCAGGACCAATATTTGCGATGCTAGAGACTTGTGTTGGTGCTGTCCAAACCGAAGAAATGGTAGGAGTTGTTTGCTTCCACCCACAGTATGTAACACCAGATGGCAAATCTTTTCCTGGCTTTGGGCATATGCATTCTCTACCACGTCTGAAAAAGTGGTACAAAGAACACTTCACATCATCTAGTGAACAATCGGAGCCGTCGCATCTATCTGATAATGAGATTGCAGCCGGCGGAGCATGGCAAAGAAGAACTCCGCATGCCGTCATCAATGTGTTACGAGCCGAGCAATTAGAAGCAGCAGAGGGCCGTCGAAGTACAGGAGAGTTATATGAGCGAAATGTCCGTGTATTGGTTGGGAATGATGAAGATAGTATAGGTTTGGAAACACTAGCCGAAGACTTGAAGCAAGAGCAATGTCTTTGATTTGACGATAATCTAATCTAAATATCAGATAGTAACTCTATACCAAATGTTACATCTACTGTTTTACAACTAACCTATTCTAAGTCCTAACAAATATCCCTATCATTAGCATACCTCGTGTCAAGCAGCCCTAGGAAATGATGAAGCGGTTTCCTGATATTCTTGAATTTCTATTGTATAGTTTAGCTTGCTCTCTCTTTTGTTTTCTTAACATCTTGTCCTTATTAGTAGTTTGTCGATAAGAAGCACGGCGGCCTTCAATTGAGGACTCTGATAACTGCTTTTCTAGACCCGTCATATTCTCTTTGGATGATGAACGACGTCGTACTGTAGTAGGTTGAGCTTTTATCTTGATGGGCTTGCTCTCAAAGGCTGACATACGCTGTTTGAATGAAAATGTTGTGATGGATTCTTCTTTACCATTTCTATTTACAGAGAGCACTTGTATATGTTGTTTGGTATCTTCCTTCTTGGTACTTGCTTTAGTTGTCTTGATATTGGTCGACATATGTGGTGACTTCATTTGCAGCATCTTCTTTCTTTGTTTACTAGACTCGGTATCAGTATTAAGTGATACATAGTACTTCAGTAAACAATTGCCCATCCTAGTTGCAACAACCCTGTCGCATATAGACATATCCAAAGATGCTAGTTCTCTCACTATATGCTTTATATTCTGTCCTTCGGTTACCATATCACAAGCATACTCTAACAGAATATCGGCATCTTCTATGTCTATATCTTCCTCATTGCATGCATCCATATTCAGATTAATCTGTAGCAATCCACGAAGTTCAGAAAGCTCTGACTTGGATAGGTCACGAGGAGAGCACATAAGAGTGGCGGAGTTAATCGTCGTCATGATGATGAGGGGTATTGTTTATTATGAGAGGAAGGAATGATGGATGTAATCGTTAAACATTCGTCAACCCAGGGCGATCACGGATCGTTACTTCTGGTGGTCTATCAACTGCCTAGAATACTGCCCTCCTCTGAAATTACTGCCTCATTAAATTATTTATCAGGAGATTAGTATCTTTACGGTATCCTCAGTAGGTAAGTAAAAGTTCAGCTCAGCAAAACAATAAAAATGTTTCGATTACTACTTATTTCATTATGCATTTGAATTCGGAAAGTTGTTATATAGCACCGTACTTGCTGAAACTAAGCCACACACACAGTGCAAGCCTTCATGATTCTTCTTTCCACGATATTTCATATGCAAATCAATACCTGGATTATTACTAAAGACCATAAAATCACAACAACTCTTGAGTAATGCTAATCCTAACTCAAAGTGCTTCTTCTTGGTCTTTTGTAAGTGATCTTTTGCTTCTTTGATATCATCTTCGGATGTAGCTTTGGATAACATATCTTGTGCTTCTTTTAGCTTGCCATTTCTATGTTCCCATAATGATCGTACATTTACATATAAACCTCCAATACTACCAGCAAAATAACATCTTCCAGCCCATTCTGATGCACGCTTCTTTCGTTTCAATCTGTTAGAGGCCTTTGGGTCAACTAGTATTGTATTGTTGTCACCATCCCCGCCACGATTACCTCTGATTGGGTCTAAGAAACCACTACCTGTTAAGAAGGAGACGTTGTCGAATGCCCAGAATCCCATTAGGCCAAGTAGTTTCATTGTACCGCCTATAAGTTTCCATCCTGGTGTTGTTGGTTGTGTTGGTGTCATCGGTAGAGATGACGGCGTGTCTTTCAATTGTTTGTACGAGCCCATCGATGACGACCTTGATGGAAAAGCTTGATACATATGTCGACCCATCTCACTGACTGTTCTTGAGGGTGGCTTCATTGTTGATTGCTTAGAGGATTCAATGTTTGCTGCTTCAGTGTTGGATGCATCTTGAGGTGATGATGATGTAGTAGCCGGTCCCCAGCCAATATTGGATGAGACTTTTGTAGGAAGCTTTGGCCGACCAGGTCTTGAAACAACCTTCTTCTTCTTGGACTTTGTTACTGACAAGTTTGGTACATCCTCTTTCTTCTCCTCTCCTAGTGAATCATTATCATTGTCACTTTGTTCATCTTCTTCATTCCAACTAGCCTCTTCGTCATCTTCGTCTTCATTCTCTTCTGGAATTGGATGAGTATCGTATCTTGATAAAGTACTTTCCTGTCTCTCCTCAAGTTCATTCTCACAAGAAGAAGTATCAGCTCCAGCAACACCTCCTGCCAACGGATGTAATAACATATAACTCAAATAATTACCCCATCCCATATTAGCAATCTTATCTGCCTCAATGACTGACCTTCCAATTCGAAATGCCTTACGAGATGTAACCAGTGACTTGTATAATACCTCAAATCGTTTTGATATTGCAGTATAATACTGTTGACGTAATTCTACATTGCTATACATTGATTGCGTAAGTTGATCAGCAGCATCAACTCCATTTGTTGCTAACTTCCTAGCCGCCAATGTTGCAAAGTACCAACATAATAATCGTGATGAGTATTGTAATACTTTTGTAAATTTATCACGTCCATCTAATGTTAATACACATGCTATCCAATTCTTAATTTGTAATGGTGATCGTTTTGCTGCTATGCCAGTTTGTATAACTGATGGTAGGAGCAACTTGTTCTCCTCTTCTGCAGAGGATACCACTGATGTTGGTTGCATTGCAATTGGAGATATCGGGGGCATCTCATTATTATTATTTGCAGATGATTCGGTAGATTTGTTTGACTTTTTATTTGGCGACGGCGTATTACCTCCAGCTTTGAATGTAAGCGTAGGCGATCCTATTAGTTTTGCTCTTCCCATGATACTGGTATTGTGAATTGTGAGTAGATCAATTAAATGACGGTTTGGTACCTTTTGTGCATAAGATGTGAACATCCAATGTTTATAACCCTACTACCGCCCACCAATACTTCTACGTTAATAACAGCACAATCATACTTTGAATAAGAACTAAGGCGTCAGTGATGCAGTATGGGGTTGAGTTGATTTGATTTGACGGTTTGGCTGGGAGGAGGGAATAAACAAAATCTCTCATCTCCCCAACCCCTGGCGCAACTTATTATCCTTGTTCCTCTTCTTACTTTTATCATGGTGGCCACCGTAGATGATATCATCCTATCTCAATCGGCCGGTCCAGATGGTCAGGATATCGATGCAATATGTATAGGTTCCGGTCGCTTCCTCCGAAGTGTATTGGTACCATTTCTATCCTCAAAGTCAAAGGTTGCAATATTTCAAACTCGCGGCAGAACTTTTCTAGATTCCTTCAAACAACAAACAGAGGAACCGCCATATCATCTATCATATCCAGTAGATACTATTGAATTTAATGGTAGTACTACCACATCAAACATTAACATATGTGCCGCGGGTACCTTGGGAAATGAAGATGGAAAATCACAATTTTTAGACGGGATAGTAACAGCTATGAAATGCATATCAATAATTGGTGTAGGTGTAACAGAAGCTGGATTGCAGCGTTCAGATAATCAATGCATGTTAGATTTAACCGAATTATTACATGAGATATATTACAACAATGTTAAATGTTCCAACCCTAATGGTAAGATATGTATCATCAATACTGATAATCTTTCAAATAATGGAAATGTTATACAGCGACATGTATTGGTAAATGCTGAAAGGTATGAAGGAGAAGATGAAAGCTTCATTGAATTCGTATTAAACAATGTAGTATTCTTGAATAGCATGGTAGACAGGATTACATCATCACGGCAGAATTCAAATGGCTTGATACCTTCCTGTGAACCACTGCCCAGCAAGGCGTTAGTTCTTTGTGATGAAGGACATGATTTACCAACCTGGATGAATGATGAAGATGTTCAATCTCAATTTGGAGTTAAAGTACGTCATCATCCTTCCGAGTTGGAAGCTGATATTTCACTCAAGCTACGAGTAGCCAATGGTACACATACAGCTCTTGCTCATACAATGGCATTACAATTATTAGTAAATACAGAAGCTCTATGTGATGCTACTTCTGAATCTTCACACATTCTTCTCGAATATCTAGATTCACTATACAACGACCAGATTCTACCAGGAGCAATTAATGATAACATCTCAAAATATGAAACAGATACAACATGGGTAGATTGGAGGAAACGATTACAACATCCACACTTTGGTCTATCAACATTCTTTATCACCCAAAATGGCGCTGCCAAGTGTGGCATTAGACTTGGTCCTACAATTAAAAGTTTGGTTATTAATAATCAACCATTGAGAGTGTCAATGGCATTTGCAGTGGCGGCAATCTTGAGGTTCCTCACTCCTGCAGAGTCATTTATTGCATCTGCTTGGAGTGAACGAATATCAGAGGCCAAACAGCGAGGTGTGTTTGTCGGTTGGTTGGACAGTGTCGACCTTGAATCAGTCGACGATGAGCCAGCTGAAGAACCTTCTTCTTCTTCAGCTGTTGCTGGTGATGAAACAGTAACATATGCAGATGGTTTAAGATACAATCTAAGAGAAGGATGGTATGAGTTTAAATGTGATTGTCTCATGAAACAAGGTGATGGTAGCGTTGCTGCATTGCCAAATGTACTCGCTAGTCTATGTGACGAAGAAGACCCGAGTGTCTACCTGAAGGTAGTGATATCATATCTACTTCATGACAATGGAGGCAATCTACAATCATTACTTGAAGGTGAAACTCTAGATGCCCTCCTTGATGAGGAAGACAAACTATCAAGAGTTCGAACAATTGACGTCTTTGTTAGTTCGGTTGCTACATTATATACTAGTATGGTAAGCGGCGATAGCAATATCATGTTATTGAAAGAAATGGCAGAGAAACAAGAAGTTTATGATGAAGGCTTTGCAACACTGGTTTAATAATCAGGTTAAAGGACACTACCTCCACGAGACGGCTTCGATAAAAAAACAAAAAAAAAAACAACAACAGCTCTGTTTCATACTAATATATTCATCACATCAACTATTATGACAAGCTCTAGTAAACAACTACAGCTTCCTCATCATGTAACTTTGTTGAACCTTGCTCATCAGATACTTCACATAACCGACGAGGGAGGATCCGTGATAAAGCTCTACAAAAGAGAAAGATGATGGGGTTGGCAATAAAGACAACTCCCAACGACACAATAGCTGCTGTGGTCGTATTGTTCTTCCATGCTAAAGTACTATAAATAGCATCATCCGTCTTGTCTTCATCAGTATCAACATAAGGATTGCCCAGACCTGAATAGGCATGTACGACGGTCCACAAGATATACAAGATTGCAAACAACTCTGGAAGATGCGCGTTATCACGAATTATGAAGATGAAGAGAGAGGATCATAACTTATGTTAGTGCATTCTGGTTGCAGGAGCAATCAAACAAAGGCAACAATGTTCAAATAAAACAGCTAAGTCGCCGAGACTTTAGTGCAATACAAGTATTCACATGATAAAGAGGTACTAACACGCGGACTTTCCTGAGAGTATGAACTGTTTCATTCGCAAGGGCATCCTACTCAAGATGAAGGCATCTATCATGATCAAGATGGCAGCACCTCCATGTACCATTACACTGACATATCGCACTGTACCGTCAAATTCTAGTACCCAGAACAGAATGGTGATCATGACTTCTGATGGAATTGCAATTGCACATAGAGCCCATGTAGTTTTAACAAGTAGACCAACTCTACCCTCTAATGTACCTCGTCTTGCAAGGTATACAAAACTAATCACCGACATAATCATATAGGCGGCTGTGAATGTAATGCCCCAATGTGTAAGATATGCTAACCAGAATGAATGATGAGTCGAATTCTTGATCGATAGGGCCCTGGGAGTTGCGCGTTATCACAATTTATGATCGATGGAAGAGATGATGTAACATATGTTAGTACATGTAGTTTGCAAGGCAATGAGACTTCATATTGAACACACGAATTCAAAAAGAACGGACTTACATTGTCGAGACAATCCATGCTAACATGAATACCTTGGCTGACAATATTGGGAGACGCGGTGTAGGAGAGAGCATTGCAACAACATCAAGACGAGCTGAAAGGTTACTCTTATCACCATCGTCGCCATTTGCAAGAGATGCTTTGGCATCGGCGTTGGCGTTAGTCTGTTCGACTGTGTCAAACATGGGACTATTGATCTCACCACAGATTGTGGAGCAACATCCCGGCTTCATCATTAGACGATATATGTTCTTGTTATTATTATTGTTATTGGTGTGTGAGTTTTGATAAGATGATTTTCCTAGAAGTCGTCGTCGTCGTCGTCGATATATCGAGGATATTGAATCTATTGCTGACTATCTAATTGACATTAATGTAAATTATGAACCCTTATCCTTGCAATCGTTGCAGTATGTTGTTGCGTTGAGATGAGTAGTAGTAGGGCATGCATTGCAAATTTTCAAATCTGAGCTAGAATCAACTCTGGTCTTGGTCCCTCACAAGATTGTCCAAGACTCTTTGACGTCGAGGTTTTTATGAGTACTACCGAGAGGAGAAGCACTACTGAGGTTAGGATTATATTTGCAATACCGATTCATTTGTAGTTTATATTACAAGGTAGGCACTACTGCCAGTGTTTTCTAAACATAATGTAACAACAATAATAATATCTCTTCACACATTGATATACTGACTTGAACTTTCTCTACTTCTTGCTACTTTGCCATACCGGATCTACATGAATGTACTGATTACTACATACAAAGCACTCCCAATACATACAATGAAAGACATGGCTGATGCAGAAGAATCTAACGGAATACTTTCATCCTCTTCGAAGATGAAGGGAATACTTTCCTCCTCTTCGAGAGAGATACTTTTGACACTTCCCTTTAAAGACACACTTTTGGCACCCCCCTCATCAATAGACTACTTTCATCACATAGATCAATCATCAGGTCCTCATCACGTTGATCTATCCAGCAAAAGTTGTCTTCACCGGGACTTGTACCTGCTTCACACGCAGGCCATGGGAACTGAAGCACAGCATCTTCTTCTGCAAACTCACTTGGCAAGTCGATTCCGTCCGTGAACTCTAACACAAAGTGGTTGGCAAGTGTACGGCCTTTAAGAATCATTCCTTCATAGGCTGAATGCATATCATAAGGGAAGTTCTTCCACCAATGAAATGTCTTATTGGTTGAGCCTGGAGGCTTGAGTTCTTCAGGAACTTGAGGGTCATAACCATAATAGTTGTAAAAGTCTGGATTGATATATGTGTTGTTCTCTCCTAAGCACGGGTTGCCAGGCCCTACAACACAGTCAGAGGCATCCTCATCGTTAGCAGATCGAGCCCATTCGATATCCTTTGCCTGGCAAACGATCTGTGTAGCATACTCTTTGCCACTCTTCAGCTGACTCTTAGTAGAAGATCCTTGATCAATGATAGGAGCCGAAACACCAATAGTATCACGCAATGCATCCCAGAGTTGAGCTGTATTCTCACCGAAAGTCTTCCAAATAGGATCGCCTTCTCTTGAATCACCATTACCCTGCACCCAAATGATGCCCTTCCATTCGAAAAATAAACCTTGCTCATCAAATGCCTCAGTGAAGCGGCGGATTGTGTAAACCATGTTCTTATAAAGCGATTCCTTTGACTGGAAATCCAACTCTGCATTCTCACTCATCCAAAGTGCTGTTCCATCATCTTCATCATTATCCCATGTATTTGCGGCAGTAGTAGGATTCCAATGAGTATGAACATTAGTACCACCGCGACAATACTTTAAGATGAGAACACGCTCCCCAGTAATTTTGTGATAACGCTCACCGAACGAAACCTCGGGTCCGAAACGAAGACCAGCAACATCAGCTTTCATTGGTTGAACGAAGAAGCTGTCAACACTCCCTACACGCCCTGAATAGCCTGCAAACCAGACACCATCAATATCCCCGTGCAATTCACTATACTTTGGATCAGAGTTTACATCATCTGGATCAGCAGATCCGGTACACTCCGATTGGCCAGCTAAAAGGAATACCTGCACAGTTTCTCCATCGTTTGGTGGATAAATACTCTCAACATTTCCATAGTCTTCACATGTTTCACAACAAACCTCACGTAACTTATCTCCTACTCTGTTGTTCAATGCACATGCTCTTGAGAAGTCACTACATCCAGTTACACCTTCATATCCTCGCATGGCAGCGAATTTAGCAATCTTTTCATCGTCATCTTGACAGCCAACGCTTGGCTTTGAATACAACAGAAGTATGTTGATGGCTAGCAAAGTAAATTTTCCGATGATGTTCATGATAATTGATATACACTTGGACTGATCAGGTTTTCAATATTATGAGCTCTCATCATGGCTATTGATTTCATTCTGGATGATAATTCTAGATTGTGTGGTTCACGATTACATGTTCTAGAACATTGGATTGTCCTTCGAGGGCTGTTGTATCTGCCTTGCTTACTGTCTCAGGACATTTCAAAGGTATCCTAGGATACCCTGGGAAAACCCCGGTCTCATCCTCCTTATAACTTTATTGTGGTTAACAGAGAACGGTAATATATACACATAGTGCACACACAAACACACACATACACTCAATACATATGTTACATTGATTCTTCACTGACAATAGCGCTTGATCCTGCACTGTCAAATGTAGGTTCTGGCAATCCAAAGGCAGCTCTCAATCCTCTGCTTATCAATCTCTCGCCTAATCGAGCTACAACTTCATTTGCTTTGGCTGTGACTCTTGGCTCCTGGAAGATGCGCGTTTCACCGTTTATTAAGATGAAGAGAGACGATATGAACTTATGTTAGCGTATACAACTTGCAAAGACAATTATATGAAGACAGATAAAGGTCAAATGAAGCGCATTCATAAGATAAAACAATACTAACGCGGACTTTCCTGAGCGAGCTTTCTCACTAATGGAATAAACTTGCTTATTGTATTTGCAGTATCTGTAGCAGCATTACTACTTGTCGTTGTTGCTGCCAAGGATGAAGAACCGCGGGAACTCAAGAGAAGTCCAAGTTTCTTCGTCCTTTGCATAGCTGGAGTTGGTTCAGGCAAACTCTCAGTTACACTGTTCAGTATCTTTGCAATACCGTTAGTTGCAGGTGATTCTTCACTTTCTTCACCTTTGCCCTGTAAGAGTTCAACCACCGAACGTAAAGCTTTTGCAGCTGTCTTGTCATCTCGAAGCGCAAGAGCACTAGCAGCTGTTGTAATGTATAAAATGGTATCATGACCCAGGCTGTCTGCCTCAACGACAATTTGATCAGCAATATCATTCAGCAGTTCCTCTCCTTCACTTGATATGACATAGTCTACTAGCTTGTCAACTGCCATTACAACATCGAAACTACTACTTTCTTTTGCCTCGTCAAGTAACGACTCTAATCTATTCCATCTTATATGCCCATCAGCAGTAAAGATTAACCTCCTTAATGCTTCTCTCAGCTCTTCTTGTGTGTCATCTGTCAATACACGGTTTGCTACATAGGGATACGCTTCACTGATTATACGCGACTTTGGATCAACCTGAATTGCAAGCCCTTCAAGAACTCCAAGACATCTAATGATACTAATGTAAAAAGGTGGCAATGAGAAAGGATAAGTGTACATGATATCTCCTAGCTCCCCAACGACATTCTTGAAGTTTAGTTCTGAAATGTCTGCAGATAAAACATCTGGTAATGCATCTTCCAGAGCCAACTCAATAGGCTTAACATCAGTGCCTGGAGGAATAAAGCCTAGCTTTTGATAAACCTTGGTCAGCTCTCCCCAATCTCTATTGACAATATGTACCACTGCCAAGAGAAAACCATTCCGCTGGGGCGCGGCGGCATACGACATCATACCGAAGTCGAGATAACACAGCCTTCCGTCTGGAGTGGCGAGTAAGTTTCCCCTGCAAGTATAGAGATAAGATTGAGGTTAGGATATGGATCTCTTTGAGCAAATACATCATTAGAACATGAACCGAAACTCACGCATGCGGATCCGCGTGAAAATAGCCATTCTCAAGTATTTGTCGAAGTGAACATTGGACAAGAGTATCCACCAACTTCTTCCGATCAAGATTATATGCCTCCAAACTTTCATTGTCTGTGAGTCTAAAGCCTTCGACCCACTCCATCGTTAATACCTTGCGAGTAGTTAGCTCACTATATACCTTTGGCACAAACACACCTTTAACTGCTACATCTTTTGCATACAATTCTGAAAATCTTCGAGCATTGGCGCCCTCGGCTACATAGTCTATCTCTTGATATAGCAGCACGCCAAAATCATCCATTACCGATTGCAAATCTATGGATCGTCCGAGTAGCTTGAAGATTTCATTATATACCCCACCCCACCATCTCAAGACATATAAATCTAATGCTACAATCTCTTCAGTCTTCGGACGTTGAATCTTAATGGCCACAGTCTGTCCATTGTTGAGTAACTTTGCCTTGTACACTTGTCCGATGCTTGCAGCTGCAACAGGTTCTGGCTCTACCAACTCAAACACACTGTCAAACTCTTTATTCAACTCCTCTTCAACAGTTTTGAAAGCAATATCATTACTGAAAGTTGGTACATTATCTTGCAACTTCTGTAATTCGTCCAAGTATTCCTTTGGTAGTAAATCAGGTCTAGATGCCAATGCCTGACCAGCCTTGATAATAGCAGGGCCTAAACTGGCTATAATTGAATTCAATTGTTTGGCACGATTTGTACGATTTGACTTTTCATTACCAATGGCATTATCAAATAATACACCAGCCACCCAATAACCGAAGGGGAGAGCTATTTGTAGATTTCGAACTAACCACTTTGTAGGTTGTGAGAAGAGTAATTTCTCAGCGGCTACAGGGTCATATCGTACCGATGGTTCGGCAACAGCTTGTCCTTCCAATTCTATTTGTTGCTTTGACAATGCTGCTGATTTTGTAGATGTACCACTGCTCACATCAGATGCACTTCCAGCATCTTCGTTCACCCATCTACCACCGGGTAATAAACTACTCTTGGCATCCACACTGTTATCAACTGAATCAAAAGTGTCTGCCATTCGCATCTCTGTCATACTGTAAAGTTCCTCTTCCAATGATCCATATCCACCAAATCTCATAGAATAACTACCCATGGGAACAACCGTGGATGTTGATGGATCATCAACTTGTTTATTAATATTTACAAAGCTTTTAGTTGTGTTTGTTTGAGCATTAGATGTGCTACTCTTTTGTTGTGTCGCTACAGCTGCATCTTGTTGCATAATTTCTAATCGTTGAGATGGTGAAACTTGTGCCATTTCTAACAAACGTTTAGCTTTTAGTAATCTTTGTGCTGATTTCCTTTTTGGATTGATCTTACTTCTATTACTACTTTTGGGTTTCATATCTTTATCTTTAGTATCTTCTTCTTCGGGATATGTTTTTCGATTGAGTACGCCGTTAGTTCTTCTGGTAATAGGCTGCTCATCAGTAACTGCAATAATATTTGTAGGTATTGTTGTATCCAAACTCTCCTCAGTCCTATTTGCAACTGCATCTCTAAAGTATAATCTGTGCAAATTAGTATGATGTTTCTTCTGATGATGATGGCCAATAATGTTAGATTGATACTGTGAAGGTAGTATAGGGCTGAATGCTACAACAGCGGGATATATTATGAGCGTTGTGATAAAAATCATCATATAGTAAAGATCCATCTTACGGAAACTATCTCAATACATCATGCAATAGGTAACAAGAACAACATCTGCAATTATTAATTATCTTCAATTTTCATGTTTACAGGCACTTGGTAAAACTCCTTCTTTTGGCATCGCATCACCGTCATGGGCTAACACAAAGTGAATGTTCACAAGGAACACAAATTCAAGGTCATTCTACTAAAGTTAATAGATAGTGTATATAGAGTTCGACTATAGCATCTTAAGGTCGTGTAGTGATAATATAAGTATATATTTCACGTGTGTCTAATACAAGAAATCTCCCACTCCATTGCAATATCATTACGTACAAACACCAGTATCATAGGAGAGACCCGACAGAGACATGCCCGCACTTTGTCTTGAGCTTGTTAATCTCTAATCGAAGTAATTGCAGCTCCTCCTCTTGGCGCCTGGCAACAGCAAGCAACTGTTTCTTTTTCTCTACCGTCGACTTGTTCTTAGCACTAGCGGCCACATTCTTCTGATCATATGTTGACACATCTTTAATCTCAGCTTCTATCTTTTGTTCTTGTTGTTTCAACGCTGCTAATTCTTGCAAAAGATTAGTGTTCTTTTGTGTTACTGCCAATAGTTTGCCCTTCAGTGCTAAGTGTTGTTGTCTCTTCTCATCCATTTCATATACTCAATTGTATTATCAGGAACACCCAATCGTCTCGTGTGCACTCAGTGTGAAAGAAGGAAGGAAGAAGATGGGGTTCTAAAAACTTGCCCGAAGCGAAGAGCGGGGTTCCAAAAAACTTGGTTACTCCCATTTTCATTTGCTTTTCAATAAAAACTAGGAGCCTACTTTTTCTTTACTTTTCTCTTGCATTCGATTATACAAAGATCAATAAACACAATACAACAATAACCTTAAACCATAAATAGATAGAGAGAAAGAGATGGTATCATCCTTTGTGTGGGATTGGTTCTTCAGTATTCTTGCCTCGCTTGGTCTGGCAAGTCCGCGTTTGTGTGTTTTATCATGTGAATTCATGTGTTTGATATGAAGTCTCGACGAGTTGACTATCTCTTGACTTAGTCTACTAACATAAGTTACTGTCCTCTCTCTCTTCGTCATCATAACCGTAACGTCTTCAGTATCATAAGAATGCAAAGATACTTTTCCTTGGCTTGGATAATGCTGGGAAAACAACATTACTTCGAATGCTCAAGGATAATAGAGCCGTGTCGGCTGAACCAACACTCCATCCAAATAGTGAGGAGTTAATCGTTGGTCAGTTGAAACTCAAGGCATTTGATCTTGGTGGACATGAAACGGCACGTAGACTTTGGCAAGATTACACCACCACTGTTGATGCTGTGGTGTTTCTAGTAGATTCCATCGATCGTCAGCGCTTTCCCGAGGCAAAGCGTGAACTTGACAATCTCCTTTCTAGTGATGAACTTCGTGGTGTTCCCTTCCTTGTACTTGGGAATAAGATTGATATGCCAACGGCGGCAAGTGAACAGGAGTTGAAATATGCCCTTGGTCTCAACGATACATACGGAAAAGATACTACTCATTATGATAATGATGACCAATGCTGTCCAATTGAAGTCTTCATGTGCTCAGTTGTACGGAAAATGGGCTATGCAGATGCATTCCAATGGCTATCTCAATTTCTATCATGAATAATGTTTGTATTTGACTTCTGTGTACTTGCTTGTTTGTTTAGGGTTGTTAGCTTAGACGTCCGTAGTCCTCCTTTTATACGAAATAGATCCTTGTCGGCAGAAGCACAGCATAGATTAGAGAGTCTTCAACTGTAATGGTAGCTTCCTTCTTTGTTGTGGGTTGATTAGACAAAAACCTAAAGTAGACCCCTTTTTAACCTATCGTCGCTTCTTATTCTTCGATTCTCTCTTTCCAATAAGTTTATTGAATATTGAAGTCAATAGATATACGATCAGATTCAGTATAGCCATGATGAGAGGCAAAACGAATGACTGCCAAAATACCATGAGACTGCTCGATACGGATGACGATGAAATGTCTTGATTCGATACCTTTTGTTGTGGCTCACCAGTAGTCTCTTCTACATCTTGTATGTCATCACTAGAAGCTGTAGTGACTTTTTTCTTCTTCTTTTTGTTCTTTTTCTTCTTCTTAGATTTGGTATTATTCTCGAAGGATGCATTTGTAGTACTCGTATTGTCATCTTTCTTCTCGGAAACTACGGCATTCTTTGGTGTTAATACGTTTGATGAAGCAGGGTGAAGTTTCTTTGGTGATGATGCAGCAAATGCCTTTGTTTCCATTGCACTGTCTTCTTCGTCATCAGATTCTTCATCACTTGAACTATCCATCATCGCATCGTATGCCGTAAATACTGCACCGCCTTTTGGTTTTGCCTTTTTCTTATCCCCTCCGCCCCATGTACTCTTTGGTTTCTCGCCGGGCAATATCCATTTACTTACTGAATTACCACCACCGCCTTTACCACCAGCACCACTTCTTATCGCTACCTTACCACCACCGCCACCGCCACCGCTACGCTTTGAACGAGCAAATTTGGCATCAAACTTCTCTCTACTACGCTGTAACCTTACCTCGAACACTTCTTCCAGTTCAAACCATCCACAGCTATTCAATTCCAAACGTTCGATCTCAGCTTCAAGTTCCTCCTTTTCAGTAATCAAGCGAGTTTCACTCAATGTTAATAGTCGTCCTCTTGAGGCTTCCTCAAGTGCATATAATGGCAGTAGCTTCTTTCGTAATGTTGTAAGTTGAGACTCATGCCGTAGTGGAGGTGGATACAACACATTCATTGATAACACATCATCTGTTAAGGACTGAAGTTGTTGCTTCCTCGTCATGGCTTTCTTTAACTTTTCGGCTACAGATGCCGAACTCTTCTCGGCCATTAGAGTTTGAATCCTCTTTTCATTCATTTCCACCAAGATGGCCTTTTCATCTACTGATAATCTTCCATCTTCGACATGTTTACTTGCCTCCTTTTGTATCGTTGTGTACTTTTCCTTGAGATCTTGTGATTCATCATAAAATGCCTGCTCTCCGGCATCTAATGGTTGACCTTTAGTAAGTTTATTCTCTATAGCTTGTTCAACTTGCAATAATCCCTCAATACAACTTTGGCACTCCTTCTTTTCCAAGTAAGTTGGGCAATATGTAGATAGAAGGTTGTGGAATGTTGGATTGAGACTACACACTGCCAACTTATAGCCGGGCGAATTGGTAGGAATGAGTGGTTCATAATCCTCTCCTTTGCTATTGATTTTATGCTTGTCATTACCACTATCCAATACTTTTGGGAATACAACAACAGTTAATACATTCTTGTTAGTGTCATGCTGCGTCTTAAAGCATCCTCCACAGTCCATCACGCAACTAGCACCTCTATCCTCTTCATAATCGAGTTGTTTCAATGTTGATGTAACAGTTTGCATAGCCTTTGCATCATATTTAGATCGTGAGAGCTTGCCTCCACCAACTAGAAAAGTAATTCTAATCATCGATGATATTGTAAATGGCTCGGAGAAGGCATCCTTGATTGTTGTTTTGATTGCATTGACCTATGTACATAATATGAATGATTGTGTTTATTGCAGTAAATGAAGGGTGAGATTGATATAAATACATATCAAAGATTAAGATGAGCATCATATCTTCGAGATACAATGGATATTATTGCGATGCTGCAAGCAGTTATATCAATGCAACTTGCAAAGCAACAAATACATAATTTGTATGGTTTTGTGTCTAATGTACATATTGCTGCATGCAAACAAGCAACATTAAGCAAATTTACAATATCATCTAATACGTACATCATGACCAGCCAAATCAAAAGAAGCACTCTCGGTTGCAGACCGTACAGAAGAGGCAAGTCCACTAACCATATTAAACTTTTTATTATATTACACACTTTGTCTTCCACATACGGCGGTTGATCAGTCAGTACTTTACTAAAAGTGAAGGATACCGCTGACGATCCTCGATTTTGCTATGGTGTCTGGTGTGTACTCTAGGTACTCTCTACTCCTCCCATTCTGCTTGATTGGCCCTATACAACACAAGAAGAACAGTAAGTAGACGTGCGTGTTATGGTATTCCTAACATATAACTGATGCATTATCCCAATGACTGACTACCTCATTAAAAAAGGAAGTCTTATTCATCCATCATCAGTTTTTTCTTCCTTCCTCATCCTCCAGATTTTGAGTTACTATAAACCCATTGCCGGCCAAGAATCCAAGAATGCAAACTCTCTATAATCACAGAGTAATTCTTCTCCCTTCTTTATATCCTTTGTTGAATAGTAACTCATCATACACATCGTATCGCCCTCATGTCCACATCGCACATTTGGTGAATCCCATCCGCTATCCTCCCGTCCTTCATTCAATAGTGATCCATTATCCAAGTCCATAACGACCACCTCTGGTCCATCCTCTTCAAGTGTTTGCACCCAACTCCATACTAACAAATCACATGCAGTATCGGCATCCACGGGATCATTATCTTCTCCTCGTTCATCATAATAGAAAGGTAATTCTTATCATGGATGATATTGTAAATGGTTCAGAGAAGGCATCCTTGATTGTTGTTTTGATTGCATTGGCCTATGTACATAATATTATGTTGATTGTGTTTGTTGCAGTAAATGAAGGGTGAGATTGATGTATAAATATTGAATATTTTTTTATAATTTAAGCATCATATCTTAGAGATACAATGGATATTATTGCAATGCTGCAAGCAGTAGATATATCAATGCAACTTGCAAAGCAACAAACATATTTGTATGGTTTTGCATAATACATAACATAATATATGTGTAATGAAAGCAAAGCAAATATATAAGTCGTCTACAATCAATTTACTCACATCATGAGCAGCAAAATCAAAAGTAGTACTCTCGGTTGCAGACCGAATTGAAGATGCAAGGCCACTAACCATATTATAATACTGTCACTGCTATTCTTCACAACTTAGTGTGCACCCACAATCACCTCAACTTCACCTAAAAGTGAAGGATACCGTTAGCGATCCTCGAAATTAGGACACAGAGAGGGACATAAGGTAGGTACCTCCCTTTCTGCTCTCTTGGCCTATACCTATAGAACACAAGAAGAACAGTAAGTAGACGCGCTTGTTATGACCTAACATTCATAACTGATGCATTATCCTAATGAATGACTACCTCATTAAGTAAGAAAAGGAAGTCACCCATAATCAGTTTTCTCTTGTATCCTTTTTTATCCTTCCGGCCAAAGTATAAATTTTGAGTTACTATAAACCCATTGCCGGCCAAGAATCCAAGAATGCAAACTCTCTATAATCACAGAGTAATTCGTCTCCCTTCTTTATATCCTTTGTTGAATAGTAACTCATCATACACATCGTATCGCCCTCATGTCCACATCGCACATTTGGTGAATCCCATCCGCTATCCTCCCGTCCTTCATTCAATAGTGATCCATTATCCAAGTCCATAACGACCACCTCTGGTCCATCCTCTTCAAGTGTTTGTACCCAACTCCATACTAACAAATCACATGCAGTATCGGCATCCACGGGATCATTATCTTCTCCTCGTTCATCATAATAGGCAAACAATAAACTCCTCCATGTATGACCATGAGTAAAGATGATAGTATTATTCGTTGCCTTGAATGCAAGCTCACCCTTCTTGATATCTCGAGCAGCCCTTAAACCACGTCCCTTTAATCCTGACTGAAAAGGTTCCGTTGGCGGATCAAAGTCATCTATAGTGAATTGATATGTTCGTGGTTTACCATCTACGAGTGGTGTTTCTGCCTCGTCTTGCTTTTTAAATACATGCCAATAATCACGAATTTCAGCCCATTTAACTGCATCATACACTTGACGTTGTCCTGCCATAACTCTTGCACAACCAAAGTAAGCATGTAATTCCCAATATGTTAACAAATACCATTTAGCGGGGTCCATTAATGCTTTTCTATCAGCCTCTTCCTTTATATCCAAGTATACCTCGGTGGCACGTTCTTTATCGTCAATACTATCGAGGAGTGCAACAAGTTCTGGATCATCCCGAAGCCATTTATTATTAGCTGGATTAATTACATTATTTGCCATTGCCTCATTAACTGTTTTCTCAGACCAAGCATCACCGTCGGATCTATCATCAGTAAAGAAACCGGTAGAAATTCCAATCTCATTAACTATTTGTAACTCCTTCCGTAATGCAGATAAAGCAAATTCCGCTTGCCATAATTCATCATCGATATTATTACCCACTATACTACCATCGGGGCCAATTTGAATTGCCTCTGATGATAGACCACCCTCCTTTAATGCCTTCTCAATAACTGAATGACTTTTACTAGCATGTATCTTTAATGCCTCTGCAAATTTAGATTCATATACCTCATCATATTCTTCATCTCCGGAGAATTCATCATCGTCATCATATGAATCATAATCCTCTGAGTCTTCGAAATCATTGGCTTGTACTAGTATTGATATTTTGGAAAATGTTGAACTATAATTTGGAAACGAGGTTTGCAGTATTATAACTACTGACAATATAAACGCGATTGATCTCATCATGGTGTTGCAATTGTATATCGTATTAAACATAAGTTACTACCCTTACTCCCTCGGTGCATCTCACTCAACTCATTCAAGCAACAACAAATTCAATAAAATTTTAATTTCTTAGGATACCGGGAAGGGATGAGACGATAGTGGCTAACCTAGATACAATGTTCATTTACATGATATGTATTATTGTACAGATATCCAATCACTTCTATGCCAACCTTTCATAACCACCTTTTTCTCAAGTGGGTATGCATAATCAGTTTGAGTTTGAGAAGAGCTCTCATCCTCGGCCTCGATCATCAGACACTCTCTGGCAGACTCTATGAATACACATAGATTATTGACAAACCGCGGTAATGGTTCAAGATCATTCAACATTCTCTTAGATGATGACGATTCACCTGGTGAATCGTCAGCTTTCAACTTAACCAAGTCAACATCTAGCTTCGTCATAGTACCCGTTTCTCCTCTAACAGTAATGCTCTCATCAGACGAAGATAGCCTAATGATGGTTCCATCTTTAACGAACTTGGTCTCGATATCTTCATTCTCCAGCAGTATTGTGCTTGCAACCAGTTGTAATGTGTTATCAGCTGGTGCCGCCGTATACAAATGAAGAGTAACCTTTGGTGTTTCTGCCTTAATTTTGACAATCTTATCTTCAAGCGACTCGTATAGTGATATGATATCATTGCATTTAAGAGATAGAAGTGATGATAGAGTTTGTTTTGAAAACTCAGTGGGAGCTCTTGAATAGGCTTCCATTAACAACTGCTCATCACTTTGTGTAGCTCTTAACCTTGATGTTATAGATAATGAAGTAGATTTAGGCTTTAATTTCCCCCACAGTATACCCTCACCATCACTTGATACATGCGACCAAAGATCGTTAGCAGATCCCGTTTCTCGTTGTATTACCAAACCTTCGGTGCCTAAACAGAAGAGTGTCAGTCTAACTGATGTTGAGTTTGATAGAGACTCTACCCAAATATACTTTTTGATTGGTAGCCGATCAAGTGCCTTCATCGATACGAATGTACTATGAGATTCAGGCGTTTCTTCTACTGATGGAAGCAGTTCCGTGGCTTTGACGGTGTCTTGTTGACCCATAATGTCGTCAGCACCAATGGTACTCTTGATTATTTCGATTGTACTCAATATATCATCAGTTTTATCAATCTTTTGTCTTACCCTTGCTGTTGATGATGATAATGACCATTGAGAGACGATAGATGAAGACCCGGCAGCTGCTTGGTGATACTCCTTAAGATCTGCAATACCCTGGCAAGTTGAAGTTAGTGACACTTTAGCTATGTCATCCAACTCCTTGTCTTCCTCCGACCTGTGAGTATTAAATGGTTCAGTTTGAGGTCTCGATTTAGCTGCCATTTGTTGGTATTTTGTTAAATCTTCAATCACTTCTAAAGACAAATCTAAGGTGGCTGTATCAGCTTCTATTGCTGCCGAAAAAGCCGCTGATATCGAGTCAGATGGTTGATCTCTAGAATGTGGATTAATCTCCGCTTTCTCCTCACTTTCCGAATCAGACCTAAACAGGTATGAATGATCACTGTTGATAGACATATCCTCTTCTTGTTGATTATTAACCGCATTTTCTTTCTCCAATGAGCCATTTGTTGCTTCTATTTTCTTCTCTGGAGACACCTCAGGCATTGATGAGTTGAGTTGAAAGAAGGGATGCATGCTTAAAATCTTCCTTGCAGTTCCTCTCTTCTTTGGTGAGGCTTCGAGCAATTGCTCTAGTAACTGTTTCATTGACTCATTCATCCTAACATTGGCTGGTACCGACCAATCATTATCCTTTACACGCTCAATAATTTGTTGTATGCGTCTCGTCTTCTCCATCGACGGGTCTTGATTTGGAGTTGGTTGTGAGGCGGGTAAAGCAAATGGATTGCGGCCAACAATCAGAGTATAAAGAAGACATCCTGTGGACCAAATATCAGCCGGCTGGCCATATCCTCGAGAATGATTGCCTTCAGTTTGTTGTGTGAATAAAGATGCATCAACTCCCAGTATACTATCGTTAACATTCGTATCATTTGATTTTGTATGTATCCTCGCTGTCGTTGTAGAGTCAGCTTGCATCACTACCTCTGGTGCGATACATGACGGTGTACCACAAAATGTCCTCTGTGCCTCGGCCCAATCTTCATCGTCTTGCATTTTATTTGATAATCCAAAGTCTCCAAGTTTTATTTGACAATCTAAAAGGGTAAACTGTGTGTTTTCTTCACCCTTTGGTGATATCTTATCAGCACTCATTGGTTGCATAGGACTTAGAAAGATATTAGCAGGTTTAATATCCCTGTGAACTATACCCCGTGAGTGTAAGAAGGACAGTCCACATAATACTTGTGATAGGGCATGTTTAATCTGATTGGTACTTAAAAATGTTCCTTCAGGCAGTAATAATATCCCTCTACTACATTCACCATTATTATCATTTTGCGATTGCTTACGTTCGTGTCGTATACGTTTAATATATCCCTGTAAATCTCCAAATGAGCAATATTCCAATACTAGTGCTGACATCTCATTGCCGGTTATTTCATTTTTATAATTAAATGATTCATATAATTGTACAATATTTGGATGTTTGGACGATGACACTGATAAGTGCACGTTAATCTCACGTTGTAAGAGTGATTCTATAGTATATGGTACTAAATTCTGTTGTTGCTGCGATTGGATGCATACCTCATCATTATCCCCATTATTACTGTTAGTAGGTGCACCTTCATAATATTTTGATGCACCTTGTTGCTGTTTACATTCAGTCACATTAATCACCTTAATTGCAAAGTACTGCCGTGTACTTGTATCACTACCATTCTTCCTCCTACAAAGATGGACTGTAGCAAAGCTACCTTTTCCCAATTCCTTGCCTATCTCATACCTATTTGCCATGTTCAAACTCTTGTCTCTTGTTTGCAATTGAGTTTTTATGAGAGTTGATACCGATGGAGATTATTTATTGCTAAGACCAATGAGCGCCAGTAATATTGGAGTATCAATGTATAAATCATATTAAACATGTTCATATCTAGTCATTGAATCAGTTACAACCTATTGTCAGTGCTTTTCTATTGGTGGCGAGTAAGTACGTGACGGCAGACACGTATCTTTTTATTTATGAGAAATGAGTATGAGAGTGTGATATTGATGTTGTATTGTAATAGATGTTACCGACCATCATGGATACATTTACCGATGATGTTATATTTACATTATCATTATATTTAGTACCCAAAGAACTTGCAAATCTTTCATTAGTATGCAAGCGCTTTGGTTATAATGATAACACATCATCAAATTATGCTAAGAAGAAGAAGACAACATCAAAACAACAAAAGTATGATTATCCATGGTCTCTTATGGAGGAGGCATCGAGAAGAAGAATATCTGCAGCTAAGAATGATATACAGAACCCATATAGACATTCTGATTTGATTACTATACGCGGCAAAGAATCATGGATAGCAGTAGATGAAAGGCTTCACCTATTGCAACATTCTTTGGTCTTTAGTAAACTGATTGGTACTTCTGTGAGACATGTCAATGATGATATAACCCACGTTGATGTGAGAAAATCCAGTGCCGGTTATGTATCGATTGCCATATGTAATCAAGTTATGAAGAGCGGTAAACACAGTGCTGAGTTTCATGTAACAGAAGGCGGCTCAATTGCTTTTGGAATATTTGATGCATCAATACACAAATGGCCGAAGACGAAGATGAGAGAGAGGGAGCTAGCTTCTTGGTGCACTGATCTAAGAAGTAATCATGGAGATGAATACATTACTCAATTTGGATTTCATTTATGTACTCGCAAGGGAGATGTCGTCCGTATGGAGCTACAAGATTCAACTCGTATGAGAGAAGGACGACAACTTCGTCGATCATGTGATATCTTGACTATTTATAAGAACAATGAACACATTTCCGAACAAAAAGTATATATTGAAAACCTCAGCTGGGCAGTCTTTGGCAATAAAAACAGTTCCTCTATACTCATACGACCTTTCAGCACAGATTGAGATATATGTGAAAAATGTGCACTTTTCATATCTAATATGAAACAATATATCTGATGAGATATGATAGCCTTATCTTTTGGATCTCGACCCCATGACGAAAAGGTAAACACTGAATTGAGCTCTCAGTGGCTTGGGTTCTACCAGAGAGCAAGGGGCTTGTGCTACATAGAATCTTTTATGTACTTAGATTAGATTCTTCATTCATATAGACTTTCAATAGAAATAGGGATGATATATTGTTCAACTTCTTTGTCTAAATACCTATAACACACTATGAAAATAACTAAGGACGAACAACCAAACAGATCGGTTCTTTTTCTCTTATACCAATAAACCCATGTCGCCGCCATTGGTCTTGGCAAGCTTAACCAAGTTCGTTCTCAATGTCTTGGGTGCCTCTTGCATAAACTCTTCTAAACTAATTTCTTCATCACCATTGGCATCGGCCCTTTCAAATATCTTGGCTACATGCTTCTCCTTTAACCATTTGAATCCTAACAAGTTGAGTGCCACGGCTACTTCTTCCTTATCAAGATATCCCGAATTGTCAGTATCAACAAAGTTGAATAATTGTTTGAGTACGCCCTTACCAAAGTCGGAGTCGGCAGTATTAACAAAGTCCTTGATTAGATCGGAATGTATAGCGATAACCTTCCCTCTAACCTTGTTTAATGTTTCTTCTCCAAGGACGGCACCGGCGGCTACAACGATTGGACTGAATACACCACTCTTGTGTGGATTACCCTTCTTCTTGGGTGCAACTTTCTTGACGGCAGCTGGCTTTGATGGAGTGGCTGGTGTAACAGGCATGGGTGGAATATCCATTATCATTTTAGTATCTTCTGAATCAGTAGTATCATCTATATGATCCCCTTGGGGTAGAGTATCTACATGATCAACAATTACTTGACGTGTCTTTTCAATATCATCTTCTCTTGTTATTGAACTGTAGAATTCAATTGTTGATCGTTGCATATTCATATGTGATGGTGCTACGAAGGCATTGGTTGTTGTAATGGCAGTGGCTGTGGCCAAGACGATTGCGAGTGCTTGTCTGTTAATCATTGTGTATTGTTTGTTTTGTATTGCAATTGATGGTCGATGATTGATGTAGGGATGACTGCTTTGTATTAATTATGGGCTGATTGGTAGAACTCAATGGCAACGTGGTTACCACAATTATTCTGAGCAACCTGTGTAAAATCTGCGCTGTTGTTGTTTTGAGAATCGATAGAGCCTTTTGCAATTGATCGATTACGTGTACACTGCGACACCAGATATTGACTAATGAGCGTTTTGTTAGTGCTTTTGTTTACTGTGTTTGAGTCGGGTAACAAAAGTCCAAAAATAAAAGATACGCAATAGGGTATCCTAGCTCATGGTGAGTACTTACTTTAGGCGCAGCTAGCATTGGCTATTTGCGTGCTTGTATGTATTGAATAGAAACGGAGTAGATACGGTGTGTTGATAAGCAAGATTGGCGTATGCTATTGCATGGATAGCACGGTCTCATAATGTATTAATCGGTTACTATTTATATATAAAACAATGAAGTGCACGATATGCCTCTCTTTGGCGGCGGTATCTTCAATAGTACCATCAACAATATCTTTCTCAACAATAACAATAACATCTACAACAACAACTAGATCAGCCACTAGCACAAAGCTCTACTCATCTACAAAGCAAAACAGTGGTAGTAGTGGAGGATGGACTATCGGCTCGCCATCTCGTAAAATGGAAGAAGCACAGCATAAGAAGGAAATTGCAAAGGAAGCACTTTGCAAACTACTCGACCGTCAACAAAGAGAAATGCAACAAACATTAGATCTAATAGAAGATCTTGAAATTGATTATGATGAATTCATCAAGAAACAACAATTAGAAATCGAAAAACAAATCTTTGATAGTAATTTCAATATATCATCATTACAAGAAGGAGTAGACGAGGCACCGTCTATAACAGCAAGTGTAATGAGTGGTTTCAATTATGGTTTCGTATCACGTAGTGAAGGTTGTAGATATGAAAGTATTAATCAAGAATATGTCCAAGATGAACGATTTGTTGACTATGGACCTCCCGGTAATGTCTTCTCCTTGGGATCACAACAATTTATGCGAAATCTCCGAGCAATGATAGGTGAGTATAAAGATGAGAATGATAATCCAAAGTTGACTGATAAACAGCGCGAACTACAAAGTAAGTTACAAGAATTGACATTAAGTAGTGATGCTATATGGGATAGAGAACGTGCACGAGGAGAGATAGTAGCGCCACTTATTATTAAGATACCATACTTTGCATTATGCTATCTACTGGATGTAGTATTCGAAGGACGGAATGCATTTTCGAGATTCTTCTTGTTGGAGACTGTAGCTCGAATGCCATACTTTAGTTATATAACCATGCTACATCTCTATGAGACTTTGGGATTCTGGAGACGGAGTGCTGATATAAAACGTATCCACTTCGCTGAGGAATGGAATGAGGTGAGTAGAAGTTAATTGTGCACAATGGTCACAGACCACCCTTTGATCTGGGTATTCTATGTTCTGATTGTGAAACCAGTGATGAATGTATATATAGACGACATACTCACTTGGCCGTAGATTGGGTTGACTTGTGCATATGATTGGTTTCCACTACCAAAAACTAACCACCCTACTCCCTCCATTGTATGAAATTAACTTCTGACTCCCTGAGTTTCACCATCTTCTGATCATGGAAAGTTTAGGTGGAGATCAACCATACTGGGTTAGATTTCTGGCTCAACACTCGGCATTGACATACTATATTGCACTTTGCATATTGTGGATGATATCACCTACCCTAAGTTATAAGTTCAGTGAGATGCTCGAGACACACGCAGTAGATACATATGGACAGTTTGTAGACGAGAACAAGGAAAAGTTGAAAGAACTTCCACCAAGCCTAGTTGCTGTTGAGTACTATACAGTCGGAGTGAGCGATCCAATGTTTGGAGAGTATCAGACTGCAAGTGTTAATAATCCAAATAGAGGAGTGAGAAAACCAGGAACAAATCTCAAGTCATTATATGATGTCTTTGTGGCCATACGAAATGATGAAGGAGATCATGTACAAACAATGAATAGTTGTTTAGATCCTGCAGTATCTACAATGTCTCCTGCACTAGAAAGTCGTGTCCTAACAGGAGCGGCATTAGCAGCCGGAGCAGGCTTGTTCTTTGGCGACTTTTATGGATATGATCTAACAGGCGTTTCAGAACTGGACTCAGTGTTGGCCGAAGATAGCGGAGCTATTCCTGCAGCTGTTAATGCGGTAGTTGGTGGTCTTGCAGGTCTATCCAGTGGACTGCAGGAGACAGTTGGAGCAGAAAGTGTAGAAGTAGATGACGATATTGCCAGTTCAGGAATTGAGGATATAGTGAGAAGTGGAGTCGACGGCTTTGAGTTAGAATCATTCTTAGAGATCATTAGAAATGTTGTTGTAGGTATCTTGGAGATTATTGGGCATATCGGATTGTAGAGATCATAATAATTATCATTATTATATCTATTCTACTTATATACTCGTTCATAAACATTTTGCGACTCATAATTTCCGACTAACTCACTTGAGAAGATGGACCGGTGGAACTTCTCCCCTTTCACGATATTCCTCAATCAAACGAGCATTTTCTCGATCCTCGCTCTTCATGACATCGTTTGCGGCCTGGAATGCACGAAGAGTTTGTGTTAGTTCCTCTTTTGATAGCGGCGAGTTCTCAATTTTGTATGCCTTCATTAAAAGATCCACTGCATCTTTATCACCTGCACTAGCAGCCATTTTCATATGTTCAAAACATTTCTTATTATTACAATTCTTCGCATGAAATAGTGCAAGTGCTTGAACATACCCTTTTTTTGCAGATACTTCATAGAATGCCACCATTTTTGAGATGTCTTGTTCCACGACAAGACCATCATCGTAATACTCTCCAATCCTAAGATATGCCTCACCGTGGCCAAGTTCAGCCGCTCGTATTAACATTTCAAGAGATTTGGTATCACTTTGCATCATCCCATCATCACCTTCTTTATAATAAATGGCCATTTGAATGAACGCTTGAGGGTCGTTCTTTTTCATTAGTTTCTTCAGTGATTTTCTGGATAGTCTTGTGGGTGTTGGCTGACGACAGAAGGCACATTTATCATCTTTTCTTTGAACACCTTTTTTCATATCAGTAATCATATGTTTGTAATGACATCCTAGACATATATGTTTTCCGCAACATGATTGGTACACAACTTCATAGTCACTAGGAAGCGGTATAAGGCATATCGGGCATTCCTCTCTTTCGGGCATTGGTGCAAATAGATCAATATCTGCCGTCTCCTCTTGAGCAGAGGAGAGTAAGTTATCAAGCCGTGCTTCAAGTTCCAATGAAACCATAATTGATGTATGAGTCGAAATCTTTTCGCCACCAATTGCAATATGAGTAGAGACTTTGAAATGATAATACCGAACTATATAATTTTAAATGAGAACTGATACTATCGCCGCCGCCAACAATAGAGGTGATATTTAATTCTATATTGCCAGCTGCCGCCTCCTTATCTTTAGCAGCGGTGGCTGGAGAGTGAGAGGGGTTTTAAAATGCGGCGATCGAACGACGATTTGGATCTGGCGATTGAACGCGAACACATATGCAAAAACAAATCCTGACTCTTTGTGTTGATATGGTAGTTGTTGATGAGTGAGCATTGATGTTGCCATAATTCACAGCAAACCATATTAATCCTTCAATTACATCCTAAACAATAACATACTAAATATAATGATGAAATACTCGGCCTGTATACTTGCAATTGCTCTTGCAACAACTCAACAAACAAATGCATTCACAACACCAAATAACAATGTTGTATCAAGACCGCAACAATCTTGTTCCTCAATCTATATGTCAGATACAGAGACTGAAACAACAACAGATTCAGCCTTCGTTGCAGATGTAGACACTGGTGTAGCACCCGATACTGATAAAACATTTGATGCTGTAGAGAAAATGGGAAGAGGAGCCGCTAAGATAAAGAGAGGGAAGAAGAAGGGCGGTGAAACATCTGCTGCCTCAACAACCAAGGCTGCTGCCACACTAGCACCAGAAGAAACATTCTACGAAGGACCACCGGCCATTACTGAGACATTGGCACCAACACTATCAATTATTACTGTTGTAGGTATTGTCCCCGCCGCCGCCGCTTGGGCACGTCAAGCATGGGTACGATACAACATTACCAATCGTCGTATTCGTGTTACTTCTGGTATTGCAGGGAAAGATATGGCTGAAATTGTATACCCCGATGTTATTGAATTACGAACTGTGAAGAGGTTGTTTGGTGATGGTGATATGGTATTCTTCTTAAGAGATGGGGCAAAGTTTGAAATGAGAAATGTACCCAACTTTAAAGATTCTCTCGATTTCATTTTGGGTAATTTGGATAAGGATGTTGTTGATATGTACAAGAAACAGGGAGATGTTGGTAAAGATATGTAAGGAGTATGCTATGTTGAGGGGAGGACTTGGCCTGATGAGAGAGTGTGTCTTTTGCTCTCTTTCATTTTGGAGTAGTTTGTTAGGGTGTACATTTCATGAAGAAGAAGTAGACATAACTTCGTGCTAAACTGTGTCATTACATTTAATTTAGAGTAAATAACTACAATTGAATCTCCTTTCCTCAAGTAAGTTAAACCTCTGTACGTCCTTGCAGTTCATGATCAAACAATAAAGATACATGTAGGCTTACTAACTTCAAAATCTTAATCTAAAACATACTTTATGTACAATGAATTACTTTGCTTACTTATCTATATAGATACTCATGCTTCTATTTAAATTGAGTTAATCTTGCAACTTATCTATCATTTGATCTACAGCATCTTGTACCCGTTCTGGCGTTGATCTCTTATCACTATGCCACGCGGGTTTTTGGTTGTCTTGGAGCATGTATCTACCAACTAAACCACCCTTGCTTACACATAGGTAATGCTTCTTCTCCTCTGGTTCGTACATTGTCCAAATTGAATCATGTGGGGCACTATCATCGTCATTAGTAATAACAGATTCATTAGTACTGGGAAATCGTAACACAAAAGTACCATCCTTGTTAATTCTAAGTCCAGTGCTTAGACGTGAGTTTTGTAACCAATTACTGTGAGTAGTTTGCATATGTTCCAATACTATTTGTGATAATGGATGTATGTATTCTGACTTTGTGAATTCTGCAGTAGAGAAATATCTGTGTTTTGACCAAGTAATATTGGTTTGATGGAAAGATATCTTTTTGCATTGCTTTTCGACATCTACTCTTTTATTGGATAATGTCGATAGAGACCGCCGTCTTGCAACAAACGAGGAAGTACATCTACCCCCTAACTTACTAATGCAACCTTTTGCTATCATCTTCTCCTCCAACTGTCCAAACCTGCTTGCTTGCCATATGATTATGATATGATACCTATTGTTTGCGCCAGCATTGCAAACACTTAGAGGATACCGTTACCACCGAGTCAAGAAGTGAGCTGACAAGCAATAATCTATTTCTACGTATACATCACCGTCAACCAAAGAATACAATACAATACATCTTTATCAATATTAATATAGGTACTTACAATAATCCCAACAATGGTTCGTGTATCAGCACTCATCTTCACCGCTATCCTTTCAGTAGGGCAATCGTTTGCTCCAGTGCCCACATTTCAAAGAAATACAATCACTACTCAACCTTCCACAACATCTTCTTTGGGCGCTGCTCCTACTATGTTCATCTACTGATCCATAAAGACTGCGATTGATACAATCGCATATGGTCTTGGTGCTACTGATGAGGTGAAAGGAACTGGCGTGTGGAATCAATTTCAATTGAAGAGAGATAAGGAAGAGGAGGACGACGAAGAAGAATAGATCTCATTGCTTACTGACGTGTAGATATACTCGTCCAAGCAATACCTACAGATCACTACAACAAAACAAAAGATATATAGATAGTGATGGATTTAGAATTGTATACTTGCGAATGACGGGCCGTTGGAAGATTAGTTACATCTCCACTGCCTTGACAATATCATTCCTCTCTTGAAAAGAGGAAATGGCAAGGAACAAATCTGATTCATTACAATCTAGTTTGGTATTAGACGTTGGCCATTAAACTAATAATTAACAATGTCAACAAACTGAAACTCAGCTTATGTTAGAAAGATGAATTTGTAGTACATATCTTGATAGTTTGATAGCGTTATCTTTTCACAAACTAAAACACTGGGTGACAGATGAGAATAGATGAAGAAATACAGGTCCTATAAGCCTTCTAAACTACACAGCAGTAAACGGAGGTATTGACATATACAAACTTAGTATCTTAATGTACAGGTTAGATCAGAGCCGTCATCCACTATTGAGTATCGTAAGGCGAGGATACCAAAGAGAGACCAAACGGACACAGTTTACCTATACCCCGGATGTCTAGATGCTCCACCACGTCCAGCTGCTTCTCCCATATAGAAGCGGCTGTCTAGAGGTTCAGCATACCGACGATCTTCTTGTTGCTGCCTCAAAGTCAACGCCAATCGTTGGACTAAGTCATCATCAGGTCTTCTATTCATCCTCTGCACAAGATCCATCATCGTCCTCTGTCGCATTTCTTGCAATAGTAGCTCTTGGTACTGTTGGGAGATGTACGACCTTGAATTACGGTATGCCTCCTCCATGAGAGATTGATGCAGAATATCTTCTTCTCGGTGACGGACTTGAGGGGGGACAAAGCCTTCAGAGGCAGCAGCGACCGCTGCGGCTCTGGCAGAAGTGGCGGCGGATATAGATGCCACCCTATGACTGAGCGACATATCACGAGCAGCTGTGGCGTTTTGTAGGTGTACAACATCTTCTGCCTTAACAGCAGTCATATTGCTAGTAGTACTGTTCATGATCTCTTCTCTCTTCTTGGCTGCCACGGATGGCATCTTGTCGGAAGGGTTTGATTTGCAAAACATTCGTGCAATCAAACCAGGTTGATCTCTGACAAACAGCTTGTGTTCAAAAGTACTTTCATACCCTGATACAGAACGTTTCACAGATCGGAAGCCCCATCTATTGAGCTTCCTGATAAACGATCGAAAGATTACTTTTCTGAAATACTTGGGTAGAATGATGGACACGAATTCATCTGCATTATGAATTGCAAATGACTGTCCATGAGGTAACCAACTGACGATGTGTGAGTACTCAGGATTGGACATGATATCAAGTAGGATTTCAGGGAAGGTCTTTGCACGTTTGTGGGTGGTATTGTACTTCGGCGATGTTGTGTTCGCTTTGGCTTTCATCGCCGTGGGTTTAACAGTTGGATTGCTGCCAATCACGTCAGTAGAAGACTGATAGGGAGGGTACGGTGATGGGCCAGTGGATGAGGAGTCACTGATACAGGCAGATGTGGCATCATAACTAAGGCCTAATGCTGCTGGTGGTGGTGGTGGCAAATCACTTCTTTGTGATGCAACGACTGCAGACAAAATATCGAGACCACTTGATTCAGTCTTGATTGGAGGAGGACTGTCGGCGCCACTATCGCCGGCGGCGGCATGGATGGATGTGGGGAGACGTTGCTTGATAGGGAAACCCATGGTATATTGTTTATTGTTCTGCTAATGTTTTATTTATGTGTCTACTATCTACTATTAGCTGTATTAGTAGAGACATTGCTTGCGGCATTATTTTTGCTGATACGGTTTTGCAAAACTAGCCTGTTTTCTTGCGACAGAACCTCTTGGGATTCCCCGAAGAGGATTGCGGCCAAATCATTTGTGGAGTTGTGGAGTTAGCGAGTTGGCGATGTTTGAGCGATCGAGTAAAATAACTTGAGTGTGGAGATCTCATAGCCGTGCACTAGCACAAGCGTCGCAGACCCCGCCGGGAGGCACCTGCGGTAGCAATGGACACAATATTTACTAAACTCAGCGTATTGTATGCTATATTTTCTAATATTATGAAATCAATCATTATAGAGATCAATAACTTCCCCCAAAAAAGTATTCCCCGACTTCTTCTTCTTCTTCTTTCCACTTCCAGCATCAACACCATCATCACTAGAAGACTTGGCAGTCCTCTTCTTTCCACGCTCCTTGTTTCCACTTCCAGTATCGCCAAGTCCTCGAGCAGGATCACGTTTCATCCCATATGCTCCCGTCAAAGATTTGATAAATTCAGATGGAGTAGGAACAGTATCTTTCCACTCCATTGGCATACTAACAATTGTACCTGGCCAGTTGACATTGGCGGAAGTTCCACCAACCGCTGACACTTTTTCATTCTCCTCTATCTTGTCAGCCAAAACATTCAAACTCTCGGATGCAGCAACAGGAGCCGCAACAGGAGCCGCAACAGGGGTTTGAACGAACGGAGATACGAGTGTAGGGTACTTGAGAGCAATTTGCCTCTTCCATTCGACATCACACTGATGAGCTGTCCTTAATCCGTTGAAAATGTTGCGAGAAATAAACTCAAAGTCAGCGCCAACATTACGTATTGAACTGATGAGTTTATCAATTTCTTGGTCATTCCATGGTTCATTGTTCACAGGTGTTGTTGTGGAGGACGGTGATCGATTAGTACTTCCATGAGAAGAAGCAGGATATGTACTCCTGTTAATACAATATAATATAGAACAAAGGGAAGTGAGAAAAGTTAATACATGATGTTGGATAACAAACTAAAACTCACAACTTGGCCAAACACCTCTGTCGATTCATTTCTTTCTTTTGTTGCCTATGAATATCAGTGGCCGCGGGTAGAGATGAATATGGTAGCAAACCTTTACTATTATCCAACGAAATAGGAATCTTCCACTTCTTGGCACTCTTGTTCCAAGATGGCATCATAGTTGACGCCACGGATTGAGACTCATCTTCCTTCTGTACAGGATTGCAAACGGTGGCCTTAGACACCTCCTTGGTACTCTTGGATACGTCTGCAGCTTCCTCCTCCGTCTTGATATCAGCGCTAAGTGGAACGTCTGCTGATTCATCTTTGGCATCACCGTCTGTAGCTTCTTCCTCCGTCTTAAGCTTAGCACTAAGTGGAACGTCTGCCGACTTAGCAACTTGAACTTCATTGTCTTCACCGTCTGTAACTACTTCTTCCTCCGTCTTGATATTACCAGAGCTAAGTGCAACGTCTGCTGATTCATCTTCGGCATCATCGTCTGTCTCTACCTCCTCCGTCTTGACCTTGGCACTAAGTGGAACGTCTGCCGACTTCACAACTTGAACTTCATCATCGAGAGGGGGGTTGACGGGGTTTGTAAGGCCCTTTGCCTTAGCATGTGCTTTAATGAGACGCTTCTTTCCTTTGGGGTGTTTCTGTGTGTGTATATATATCATAAATTTAAGGTGCATCAAAAAATAATTACATCACCCAATCATTACTAAAAACAAACTCACCTCGGCGAACTTCTGAGCATGAGACTTCACCTGGTTCCCATTCCTAGAGGGAATACTCTGCTGAACTTCTTCCCAATTACCCCATCCATGTTGTCGAGTTGCATCCATGAATTGTTTATGTTCAACCTCGCTCCATGGTCCCTTGACTTGACCGGCACCAGCACTAGCGGCAACAGGTGCTTGATTGATAGGAGCGTGGACAACGAGAGATGCAGCAGATGATGCATTCATATTCTTCTCCTCTCGACCAAGATCGAACTGAGGTGGTGCAGCCGTTGTCTCTTTGACTTGTGGCATATGTTTTGGACGAACAAGAGTACCAGCAGTGGGTAGAGATGATTTAGACTGGTCAACTTCTCTCCAACGGAACATACACTGAACTGCCGTCTTCCTGCCATCGAAAACATCGCTTGAAATTTTATTCCAAGCGTATGGCCCCAAAGTTCGTACTGCGTCAAGTAGGGCCTCAACATCGTTGTGGCTCCATTGTACAGATGCATCAACAATGGACTCGGCAGTCTGTTGCCAACAGAGCATACACCGATCTGCCGGATACTTGCCATCGAAAACAACTTTTGAAATCATATCCCAAGTGTTTGGTGTGATTCCCATAGCATCTACTGCACGGAAAAGAATATCAATTTCTTTATGGCTCCATTGCTCGGGTGTAATACCAGGTGCAGATGCAGATGCAGCGATAGAGAGTTGTAGTGGTGGCGGTGGCGGTAACATCATAGAGGGAAACGTGGCTTCTCTGTTGACTGCAGACGGAGATGTGAGTACAGGAATGCCAACGGCAGCAGCCTTAGAAACCTCCTTGGTACTCTTGGATTGAGATGATTTCTTGCTTGACGACTTCCAAGGATCATTTATCCATGTCTCATCATCATATGTATCCATCAAACAATATTCTAGTGAATCTTTGTCGATCTGTGACTTCGACACAAAGTAAACTTTATCAACCTTGCTGTCCCCTTCTTCCCACTGGATCCAGTACCCATCTTGATCACAAGGAACTCTTGCTTTAAGTTCCTGACTCTTCACAAGACGGGCAATGAAAAACTTGGAACTAACGACGGAATCCTTTACTTGCACAGTTCGAGAACTGATTAAAATATTTCCTTCGATCGATGATTTCCTACACTCAAGAGGTGTGGTAATGTATGATGTGTTGATGGCTGTTGACTTCTTCGTATTGCCCTTACGTGTGGTAGATTGTTTGCCACCACTCAATTTCTTACGGCTCTCACCACTGCCACGACGTTTGGATGATGAACCATGATTGGGAGTGTTTGAACGTTGTTTGGATGAGTGGCATACAGTGGTAGAAGAAGGTGGTGAGCGAGAGCGGCGAGATAGACTCGAAGGTGATGGATCTTGCCGATTGGGAAAGACCCCTCTTGTATCCTTGTTTGTATCATCTCCTCCATCATCATCGTCGTCGTCGTCGCCTCCTCTATAATTTTGTATTGTAAATCGTGGTATAAACCAATGGTGAGAGGTATGATTAGAGGTATATATACAGACTTACACATATTATATTAATTAACACATAAACTTACCTTGGACGAGGGAAACCTCCGAATCCTCCACCGCCGCCGCCACCGCCGCCGGCACCACCACCAATAACACCACCACCTACTACTACATCATCTCTGATAAACTTTTCAGCAAAAGGATATCCAGTGGCATTGGTAAGATCCTGTCCAATTCCTTCCCTGGTAGATTCTAAAAATTTTGCAATCATTGTGGGGAACGCTGCAGTCAAACCACCACCTCGTATAACATCCTTATTCCAATCATCTGCCATAGAATAAACTTGATGTGGACTCAACACCAACTGTGCTCTTGCAGATCTATCACCGTTAAAGTATGCCATATAAACAGCATCTGACATCATCTTGAGTTGATTTAATCTTAAACCGGGAGGAAAATAACACTTTGATTTACCGTGATGAACGGTTTGATGTGCTGCTTGAGCCCCAATCAAATTTTCATTATCTGATCCAATCTTAGTATTAAAGAAAGTACCATCAAACCCCAATTGAATTAACTGTTTAATAAGAAGAGGGATGAATGCAAAATTACCATGGGCAAATTTATATTGAAAATATTCAATAGTTCTTTTTTGGGCAGTGCCAAATTCCGTTTCAAATTTCCTGATGGCATTCTGTTCAACCTCATAACCATCTAATAACAATACTCGAATTGCAAATATACCGTGATCAGAAGTAGCATCCATGCTCATATTTCTAAACTGAGGCATAACTGCATCATCTATAAAAGTAATAAATTCACCATTATGAATGATTCCTATCTTAATGGTAGTTCGTGATATGAGGATATAAAGTTGGTTAATGCTATGACCAATTTGTATAATATTACGGACGTTATTTGGTATGCCACTATGGTTAATGGCGGGTTGGAGATTACCAATAGCATTATCTATCTGTTGCTGATAATTTTGAAGGTCGGGACGGTTGTATAGATTTACTTTTGGTATAGTAACAGTTTTAGACGTTTCTCTTCTGCTACGGTCGATATAGTGGTGTCTAAGAGTGTGAGACATGATATGCAGCAATATATTGGATCTTAATGATTTATCAAGGTACAAAGATCTCTAGCAATGCTGCACCGATCATATTTCATATCTTATAATTTTTTTGTCATTGTTGATGTTTGTCGTGATTTTACCTAGTCATGTAAAATATAACCATCTCTAATATTATCCATTATAAACACAATAATAGAGCTTTAATATACATCATTGCAATTATAGATACGTTTTTGCAATGATTATCAGTTGAAAAAATCAACTAATGTTGGTACTGTGATTTTATATGTCCTGAGGCAATATGCAATCACCATTGAGGTGAACGATGTTGGTATGGAAGGTAAAGTAGTATGTCAGATGAGGCTATCACCATTGAGGTGAACGTTGATGAGAGCATATGAACAACAAAAGGGAATAAACAATAACTCAATATACTTCATGTTCAATGGTAAACTATCTACGAAACCGATACAGCTGAAAAAATACAACTTACCAATGATAGTAAGATTTATTGTACATTACGCACACATTTAATGAAAGCACGTGCACTCATGTCTGATGAGGCTATCACCGTTAAGGTGCACAACACGAATCTCGATGATAGTATTGTAGCATTTAAGATTGGGAGATCAACAGAGTTAAGCAAGTTAATGAAAGCATATGAACAACGACATGAAATAAACAAGAACACATTTCACTTTATGTTTAATGGCGAACGCATCAATGAAAATGATACACCTGAAAAATTAAATATTGAGAATGGTAGTGATATTTACTGTACAATTCCCCCATATATCCTTGTACAATGGGTGCTGAATACTCTGTGTGAATCTGAAGATCTTTCTTTAAGTGCATTACAGGACAAAATAAACTTTATTGGGGCAAGTACCATCGAACAGGCATGTAATGAAAAATGCCCTTACTTATACAGGTTTTTCCATCTGGCTTGCTTGAATAAGTGTATTACAACGGAGATTATTAGTTACCTAATAACAGTATTTCCCAAAGCTGCAATGGCTAACATACGCGTAGGTGAGGATAATTTTCTTGCCTATCCATTGCATAGGGCGTGTTACAATGAAAATTGTTCCAGTTCATTGATTGAATTGCTACTGAAGAAATACCGAGGTGCAATAGATTTTATAGCATTTCGGGGAGCACCACTTCATATTTACCTGGCACGAAAGTCCAATGTTGATATTGATATGATTAAGAAATTAGTAGAGGCATCATCTCCCGACGCTTTGTTTTATCAGGGAGATGAAATGAATACAACCCCGCTACATCTTTTATGCCAGAACAGTTATGTGACTTTAGAGGTAGTCAATCTTATATACAACAAGTGGCCATATGCAATTAGAAAAAGGGATAAGTTTGGGTACCTCCCTATCCATAGGCTTTGCTCTAACGAACACTTGAATGATATAGCTTCGCTTGATATTCTACGATTTTTAATCAATATTGATCCTACTTTGATGAGAGAAGCGACGGGGGAGGCGATGTTTCTTCCGATACATCATGCTGTTGCTAATAAATCAACTCCTTTCTGTAAAGTACTAATTGAATCATATCCGGAATCACTCAGAGCCCTGACAACAAGGTTTGGTCGCTTTCCAATCCATGAAGCATGTAGGAAAGGAAGTAGAGATGATAAAGTTGAAACAATCGAGTACATGTTAAAAAAATATCCAGAAAGTATCAACGCTCGGGATAGTATAGGTCGCTTGCCTATTCATTGTGCCGCTAAGTGTGGAAAGGCTGACGTTATTGAGTTGCTTTTGAAGCACGATCCAGATGCTGCAAGAAGGGAAGGAGGGACACTCTCTCGATTACCATTGCACAATGCTTGTGTTTGCAGCAGTGTAGAGAATTTGTGTGTAGTTCGGATGCTCTTTGATATATATCCGGAGGCAATCCATATTCTAGATGATACCGGGAGATCTCCCTTGAACATGGCGAAGGGTAACACGTCTACGGATATTTTTTTGAATCAACAACTTTTCTATATTCAGCAAGCAGCACAAGGCACAACAGTTTTGTCAACACCTGATGTTGATGGCTTTCTTCCGCTCCATCGTGCTTTGTTAAAAGGTGATGCGTCTCTCGGATCAATCAAACTTCTAGTAACAGGATATCCAGATGCACAACAAGTGGCTGACTACCGATAGTTGGGGTACAAGTGAAGTTCTACTCACCCCCACCTCCACTCGCGGTGGCCCGTTTGGTGCCAAGACTCTTGCGGTCAAGTCTATAGATGTCGACATGGGTACTCTCACTGTTGATTTACATGAATCGGATTTGAATGACCCGAATACCATCGCCAATGAAATGCCAGAGCTAGCGGCAGAGGTCGCAAGCTTGAATCTACCTGTAAAGTTTGATTCAATAGAAGACTCTAATGATAATCATGGTGGTCATCTCATTGTGTAGCGCCCATCGCAGCTTAAATAAGCCAACACTATAAGATTATGATATTTTTTGCACAATGTACATTCTTAAGTTAGGTGTGCAAATCCCAACTCGTTTCAAACATAGTTTAACATAAATCAAATATAAATAAATACCCCCAATATCGTTGTAGGTGCTGACGAAGTTATACCCTTGTCAAACAGATACCAAGCAACACTTTCAATAATAATTACCCCCGTAACTCCCATAAACTAAACCACAGCCACAAATCGTCTACTTGTCAGCCGTCTTTCTTTTCTTGTGCGCTCTCCTACTCTCGCTCCTGCCGCTGTGCTTATCACACAATCCTCTAACCTGTGCTATGTTATTACATCCGTCGTGGGTACAAGTACACTTCTTCCTCTCCGTCTTCTTGGCACCATGACGAATACAAACTCCTCCTTGCTGTACTTCACGCTCACGACCCAGAAAAAAGGATACCGACAATTATGTGAGTATGTAGAGATAACGCAGCAGCTACGAGCTTCTTTTCTGCTTGGTGCAGGGGAAATAGCTAAATGTGATACTTTAATGTATGATTACGGATTTCTTCCGTTGCACATGGCATGCTGGAATGCTTCTGCTGACATCGTGCACTTCTTGGCTGATGGATGTGGTTTGGATGTTTGTGATACAAACCAAGACTACCCTCTACACCATGCATGCCAAACTGCAAATTTGGATGTTATTAAGTATTTAGTGGAAATTAATCCTTTGGTGGTGTCAAAAACTAATGTTTACAACAAGCTTCCTTTCCATATGTTGGTCGAGAATGAGGATGATCAATTGGTTGAGAATAAGGATGAGCAAGTACGCGACAGGCCCGAGTTTACTGAAGCATGCTTTCTTTTACTTCGAGCGTATCCTGAAACTGTTGCGACGCAGCCACCTTCTAGGAAACGGAATAGAGAATAAGGATGCTGACTTGTTAATACATAACAAACTTCATTGAACAGCATGAGTGCTTATATAACACGAGGCGCTTCGGCGACTTCATTATCCTAATTAAGCTAGTCTTAAGTATAATAATTAGTTCAACAGCCATTGAATAGCATTATGCCCAATAGACATGTGATACGCACATTGAATTTCCTCTTCCGACATTGGTCATACGCATAGCCAACTCGAAATCCCCAGTCCGATTCTCATCATCCATAAACTTTATGACATCCAAATTATAATTGAGGCGAGTATAATGTTCACAAAACTTCCCTTTATTCCAACTAACAATCTTTCCATTGATTGCCCATTCAAAAGTATAATCACCTGCTCTTCCACAAGATTGACCCCCTCCAAGACGGCGTCTTGTAGGATCATCTTCGGTCATGATGTCTTCTTCAATTTCTTGTTTCATACGTTTTATGCCCTCTTCTCTCTGTTGATCTTGATACTCCTCGTGCAATTCACGCTCACGACCTCTCTTGTTGTAGTTTCCATCACCACCATTATTGTCTTCTGTCCATCCATTTGTAATGGGTGTCTCCTCGCCAGCATGCCATGGCTCCACCCTTGCTCCAATAAACCCATGCTTCACATTCTTTATCTCAAAGACCACCCAACCACTAAATCCATCAAAACATACAGCTCCTCTATTATCTTGAGCTCCTCCCATTAGACAACCAGAGTCGCATGATTTATCACACCAAGAGTGTGATGATCCATCACATATTCCTTTTCTACCCCACTTAACATTGATACCATAGCCGGGCACGATAGTATTCTTCTCTTCGGTCGCCTCGTCGACGTCATCTTTGGCTGTATCATTATCATCTTCGGCAGCTTCGTCACCTTCAGTGAGAACTCTATCTTGGTTTAGAGATTCGTGTATGGGTAACGAAACTTGTTGTATCATTTTGTCATCTACACCTCTGAGCTGAGCTTTCTGCTTTTTGTTGTCTTCCTCTGTCTCTAGTCTGCGAGAAGCACCAATTAGAGGAGCAAACGGTTCGCCTTTTGGAGCTCGTGTCCATGGAGCTGGAACATCGGGAGGCTGATAACACGGAGGTTCATAATATGCAAGTTTAGTAGGGCTCATCATACCTGGATCAATATCACCTTTGGGATTTGGCTTCATGATTGTTAATAAGCTCGTCTCTGATGGATTGTTTCGAGGACCCCAAAGCGAACGTCCTTGTAATGGTATGTTGCATATTCTCGACGGCCAAAAGTCTTTGTCGTCGAGATGACGATGGCCTATATGATTATTGTCCTCGTCAAGTTCTTTATCAACCTCCTCTAATCGACGTGCCTGGCCAATACGCCATACATTGCCAAAACATCCCGGGACCTTAGGTGTCTTATCACGAATGTTCTTATAGTAATCTGTAACATGCCATTCCTTTTCGAGAATTGGGAAGCCTGATTCCTCACCCAGTGATTCCCATTTGCTTAATGCATACTCCAAACTCTTCAAGACGACCATTGCAATCATGCGACCTCGTCGTTTATGTATTCGGTTACCAGGATGCCAAGCCGCTGCTCCTCCGACATGTGCTTCTTGCTTTTTGGCTGGTTTGAAGTCCTAATGAAAGAATGGGAATTGAGAGTCTGCAAAGATGGTATAATTAACATCCTCACAATAGTATAGTCAAAGTCTTACCTCACGCTCCACCCAACAACCAGCTGTATATTCGTGTGCTTTACAGTCCGCTGTAGCACCTCGAGCACATTGTAAATACTTGGCCGCCCATGGTACTGTCTTGACTTGTTCATCACTCACAGTGACGGGTATCCAACCATTACCTTGCGCTGCAATCGCTGCTCCTGCATGTTCATGAAACTCTTTAAGACCCTGTCGATCACCCATCAACACCGGAGCACGATTACCAGCAAGCAACGCTTGTCTAAAGAAGAAGTTGATAATATATCCCGGCTTTTCAGTCATGGCGCTATCCCAATAGATCCAATCAGCTTCCTTATTACGCAAGTCCATCCCAGCCAATGCTTGTTGAAATGTTCCCATTCCCCCTTGAGCAAAGTTATATGCACGAAATTCCACACCTAAATGTGCAAAGACTGGTTCCAAGACATGTCCAGCTTCAATAATGAAAGATTGATTGAATCCTGCACCATGACCTGCAGCAGCGGAATGACCACCCATTACCAACTTGAATGTATCTCCCGTCATTATATGATGGATCATACGTCGTGCAATACCATCAAAACTTTGTTTCGTACTGTAACTTCCTCCACCGGGTGAGTTGATTGTATCTTTTAATATAAATGGAAAAAACTTTTCACGATTAATCATATCTTCTTCGCTCAGTTCAATTGACCCATCCTCTGGTAATCCAACGCCGTATTCACCATAGACTGCCTCCATACTACGATTTACTAATAACTTGGCTTGTTTTAAGAATGCCTTCATATATTCATCATCAGACTGCCATGCATCTGTTGGAAAATCAGTATTACTAACATCTCTATTTGGTACTTCATGATAATTCGATGGCTGTGGACGCATCTTACCATCCCATTTGGAATTTGGATCTTGAAAGTCAAAATATCCCCAATGTTTAGCATAATCAGATGTTGGATCACGATGTTGAAAATGGTTCAATATAGGATAATATGGTCGTCCTTTTGCTGCACTTAGTTCTGGAAAGTCTTCAGTTCCCGGTAATACATAAAATGTAGTATTTGTCATTTCCTGTGGTTGATATCCATCAACATCTATAATATGTATCGGCTTTGTTTCTTCTTTAGTAATACCAACCTTTTTATCAATATCGTTTATATCTTCATGGAATGCTATTTCAGTTTCACCATCTTCTAAATCTAATTCAACCTCGACTGCCTCGTGCTTTTCGAGTACTGCACCTAATAATGCAACGAATAATGTAATTAGTACTAATAGTAGCATCTTCTTTTGCTTATCGGATGCTTGCTGTGCTGCTACATCGGAATAATCTGTTGTTGGTGTTGGCGGTTGCTGTGTATTACCGTTGTTTGTAGTTGAAGGGCTGATACCATTCGAAGGTGCATCATTGGATTTAGATGATAAACGATCTTGTATTGCAACAAATGCCGAAGTCCCAAAGATACCAATTCGCTGTAATGCGTTATTAATACCCTCGTTTGATAATGCATGTGCTACACTTTCGATTGCTGGACTTGTACCATTGGCAGCGGCTGATGCGGCAGTAGTTTTGTTGAATGCTACTCGAGGTGGTGCATTTATTATTACATCATCTTCGGGTGCATCTCTCGGGCCACCGGTGTCATATCGTCCTGTTGAGACAAGAGGTTGGAGTTCCAATGTACCGCCGGGTGATATCTTGCCTTTAAAATCAACAGGGGGGTCCATAATTTATTTACTTGGCTATGGATGAAGATTGTTGGGCTGGTCTGCAATGACACAAGTATGTGTTACTTTTTGTGTTATATGTTTCTGTTGTGTTTTATATGTCGGCCAATAATATAACGCTATCAAACAATTGCTAACCCTAGAGTATTGGCCTAAAAGAGTATACAAAGAAGATGATAGGCAGAGGATTTATTATACAACACAACAAGAGTTAGTAGGAAGGAAACTAAAGCAAAGAAGTAAACCCCGTTTAGTCGCCATTAATCACCCTCAACTCAATCTCCTCCATCCATCCTCTTCGAGCAGCCTTTGCGACAATGTGTGGCACTATTGACGGAGGCAGAGAGTAGCAGCACACTTATACTATAAAGCGGTAATAACGCCATAGCTGTTAACAGTTTGTCCTTGTGTCAATAAATGTTAGTTATTAGTCGGTAATATCTTACACATTGTGTATCAACTAAAATTTTGACATATCCTATGCACAACATAACATTATGGAAACAACAACTACATGTGCTAATTGTGGCGGGGGTGAAGAGAGTAGTAACAAACTGAAGAAATGTGGTGCTTGCTTATCGGCCAAGTATTGCAGTGCAGTGTGCCAGGCTGCTCATCGGCCTCTACATAAGAAGGCTTGCAAAAAGAGAGCAGCTGAGATTTTTGATGAGAAATTATTCGCCGATCCTCCACCTCCAGAAGATTGTCCAATCTGTTTCATAGTTCTTCCAATTCTTGAAGAAATACAATTCAAATCATGCTGTGGGAAGGTCTTATGCGGTGGTTGCATTCATGCAATGAATGAGAGTAGGGAAGGAAAAGATTTATGTGCATTCTGTCGGACAGCACTACCACGTTCATGTGAAGAGGAGGTTAAGAGAGTTAAGAAACTGATGGAATCAAACAACGCTTGCGCATTTCTTAGGCTTGCTAGTTATTATGCGCAAGGAGTATGTGGTTTGACACAAAACTATCAAAAGGCTAATGAGTTGTATCTCAAGGGAGGGGAACTTGGGTGTGCTGATGCGTATTACAACTTGGGCCAGTCTTTTAGTAATGGAACGGGTATGGTCGTGGATTTGAAGAAAGCTCAACAATACTGGGAACTTGCAGCTATGGGTGGGCATGTAGAAGCACGGCATAATCTTGGTGTTTGGGAACAAAGAGCTGGCAATATCAGCCGTGCTTTCAAGCACTACATTATGGCAGCTAAATTGGGGGATAAGGATTCTTTAGGTGCAGTTAAGGATGGGTATAAGAATGAGATTGTGACAAAAGATGAATATGCAAGTATTCTACGGGCGCATCAACAGCGACTAGATGGAGTAAAGAGTGTTGCAAGAGACAGAGCTGAAGCATCGGGGTTGTTTAATCGTCACGACGGTAGATATCATATCGTTCCTTAGTAAACCGAGTCCAAGAAAAACAATAATTTGATGTTACTTTTCTCAAAAGATGAGGTCCATACATGTGTATTATCCTTCACTCGGTTTGATCGCCAAAGTACATAATACCTCTGAACTCCGATCCTACCTCTCCAGAGCAATCGAATAGCGCTATTCATACTGCCATATTGTTATTAGATCAATTTTCGACGCTCATTCGATTGGCTGATGACGGGGACTCGGAGATCTAGTGGTTAAATTTCTCAAGTTTAGTAAGAGCCATCACCAATCGCCGATCACCTTCAACAATCACCCATCAACATATTATAATCGATTGCGTGGCGCTAATACTTAATAAGTGTCTGCAATATTGTTAGTAGATCAGTTTCTGACGCTGTTTTAGTAGATGATGACGGCTGATACGATCAACATGATCACCTCCATAGTAGTACTGCTAATGCTGATAGCAACTACTACTACATCAGCCTTCCTTCAATCTCCATACATTGCACATATCAATCATAATACAAACCCATTATATAACGCTATAGATGATCAAATAAACAATGTGATAATGAAAAGAAGAAGTGAGCTACTCTCTGACAATATCAGAAATGAGCAAACAGTACGTGAAACTATGCTTGTATCTCGATTGCCTCGTCTAAACAACTTTTTACACAAATCAGAAGTCAGACCGAGTAGTATATTAGGTGCAGGACGGGGACTATTTGCAATAGAGGATATACCAAAAGGGGAAGTAATAACGTGCTATCCCGGAGACGCGTTATTATGTAAATCAGAGGACGATGTAGTCGAAGATCTTCTTTGGGGTGTACATGTTGCAGAGGCCGATATATTGGACGAAGAAACAGTATTTGTTGGTACCGGTAAATTTATTTATATGTTAAGGATATGTTCTTATACTATACATTATGACATCTCATTCTCTCCTTTATATAGAAGCCAAGCCTCCAATGACATCATACTCAGTTTTTGTTGACAAAGGATATTCAGTATTGGGACATCCTTCACTTGATGATAATTCGGCTTATTATGGACACTTTGTCAATGATGGATCATCAATGGAAGGGTTAGATATCAATGAATAGCTGGGAATGGAAGATAATATTGCTACCTATCTTTCGAAAAGTAGAGAGGCTGCAAATGCAAAGCATGAGCCTTTCATGGGAGATGCGCCGCTCCACCAGATGGTCACGAGAGCAACAAGGGATATTAAGGCCGGGGAGGAAATCTTTGTCACTTACGGTGCAGATTATTGGGGAATACCAGCGCTCTTAGAGGAAGCTGCCTTCCGTAATCAAGTTGGACAATTGTTGACAGTGGCGAGCGTCGCTTTTACTCTTGTATCTGTCTGGTCATTTATTCAATCATTAACTTAGTGTTCGTTCCTAAACTAATTGACAAAGCATATTACCGATGAGCACTTGTATATGTAGACATTCTCCCTAGCCTCCCCAACAATGAAAATTAAAATTATGGACACATAAGATGTGCACTTTTTTATTCACCCCCGATTACTCGCGACAGCAGCTTCGCCTTTTGCTGACATTCTCCCTTGGTGGTGGACATCTTCCTCTTCGTACCAAACAGAGTTTTCACCAGGTAAACATGAAAACTGATTATGTTTGTAATAATTTATTGTTTGTTGCGTACGATAATTATATATTATATTGGCAGATTGTGGCGTTAGTATGTCCTCCGAAGTGATAGTAACATATGTCAATATCATTCTCTATGCCATTAGTTATCAATTGCAAAGACCAGGTGAACCCTTCCTTGTGAAATCTCTTATTCACACAGAGAATGGCCAATCAGAAGAAACAACAAATAAAACATTTGGTAGATTGATATCCTTCTTTTCATTTATACAAACTATTGGCTCGCCTCTTGTTGGTATACTGCTTGATAGGATTGGTCCTAGGAGGACATCAATATTAGTATATCTTGGTTCAGCACTAAGTTATGCAATACTTTCACAAGCAACATCACCTCTATGGTTGTATTGCAGTAAAATACCAACAATACTTCAACATGCTTTCTTAGTTGGACAGGCTACAGTATCTTCTTCATCTGAAAGTTCATCGGCAAGTGGTCGTGCTACAGCTTTAGGGAGAATGACAACAGCGTATACCATTGGGGCTACGATCGGGCCTGCTCTCGGAGGGTATTTGGGTTCTAGTGGTGATTTTTATGCAGGTGCGAGACTAGCAGTTTGGGGAAGCTTAATATCAGTTGTATTGTCAGTATTATATCTAAAGGATCACCAAGCAAAGAAAGAGAAATCAGATCAACCTGCAAAAGAAACACCACAGAATAGTACAACTTTCATACAATCAATACAGAGGACTCTCTCTTACCTCAATCATCCAACGATTGGGCCTTTATTATTCATCAAATTACTTAATGGTGTATCATCTTCAGCCTTCAGTACTATACTACCATTGATACTTGCAAACAAGCTTCACTTTTTAACAATCCAGTTGGGGTCCTTTATGAGAACTAGTGTGGCTGCTTTTGCCGCTATTTGTATTAAACCATTGATGAGTTATGTCGGAAACCAACCTGATAAGTTAGCCTTTACAGGGATTGGGTGTAGACTACTGTCAATTGTTAGTTTTGGTCTGGTTGTTACACATGTCATGACCGCTCATGAAGAGGAGATATCAAACACTTGGCTCATTATAACAACATGTTCATCTATTACAATCTCCTTGTCTTCACACATGCATGCTACTTCACTGACAACTCTAACAACTGGTGTGGTATCCAGAGAAGAACGAGGTGCTATCATCGGACTCGAGCACGGCTTATTCTCAATGGCGAGGATAGTGGGGCCTCCGTTGGGTACATCGCTTATTTCTTCTCGTGGGCCATCTTTGTTCTCGGCAGATGCGGATGGGTTGTGGAGAGTTATTTTCACATGTATTATAATGGAGTGTGTGCTGATGACATGTTTAAAAGCTTGGTCTTCAAAGCAAATACAAGTTACTGCCGAAACTGAACTAACAAGTGATGATAATAAGCCCTTGATCGAGGAGAAGGATCACGGTGATTAATAAACACAACTAACACAAATAAGTTGTCATTGAGTTTATAATAGCTTGTCGTATGATTCCATCACTTCGTTATATACTCTCGATGAAGTGTCTATGAAATCAGACATCTTCTAGATTCCTCACATGAGCTCCTTGTGTGTAAAATTCTTCTCTCCTGCTGAATACTCAGACGCGGTATTTATCCCGTCTGACCGTATTTGATACTTGACAGTCAGCAGGCCTTCCACACCGACGGGACCTCTAGCATGTATCCTTCCTGTCGATATTCCTACTTCAGCTCCTAAACCAAACCTGTAACCATCTGCAAATCTTGTGGATGCATTCTTAAACACACAAGCAGCATCAACACGAGACAGGAACTCTTCTCCGACATCACTCTCTTCCGAACACACTATAGCTTCAGTATGTCCACTGCCATACTTGTGAATCCAATCAATAGCCTCATCCATATTATCGACAATTTCCACCATACATGTCAAGTCACCATATTCACGCTTCATTTCTTCAGCTGCAATATCACACAGTCCAGCCTTCATTGCCTTTGGGCCACCTAAACACTTTACACCAGCAACACGTAAGCTCATCAATACTGACATGGCAATGTTTCCGGACAATGATTCCAAAGTATCCTTATGTAGTAAAAGTGTTTCCATAGCGTTACAAGCAGAAGGATAGTCAGTCTTGGCATCTACCACCAGCTTAGTTACCAACGATGCATCGGTGGCACTCTTATCAACATAGACATGACAGACACCGTCTGCGTGTCCTAACACGGGGATACGAGTATTAGCCTTGATATAAGAGACCAATGCATTTGAACCACGAGGAATGACAAGATCCACCACATCATCCAGCTTTAACATATCCGCCACCTGACCTCTGCTTGTTACCAAGGCAATAATATCTCTGGTGATCTTTCCGCCACTACCCTCTTCGATAGCATCTCCGATTACATTGTGAATTGCCTCATTAGAACATGCTGCTTCCTTTCCTCCTTTCAGCAGTAGACCATTGCCACTGGCAAGTGCCAACGCTGCAATTTGAGGCATGGAATCTGGTCGACTCTCAAAGATAATCATCAATACACCAATGGGAACAGTTATCTGTTGAAGAATCAATCCATCTGCCAACTCTCGTTTCACCTTTACTACTCCCAATGGATCCGGTTGATCTGCAATTTGTCTAATCCCCGAGGATAGCGTGGCTAGCTTCTTATCCGTCAGTTTCAACCTTGAAACAAGTTGTTGATCTGTGTTGTTCTGTTCGGCATTATCTAGGTCGATTTTGTTTGCTGCCAATAATACGTCCTTCTTAGCCTCAAGAGCGTCCGCAACAGCATAGAGAATCGACTTACGATCCGCATGTGATAAACTTTGAAGTTTTCTTGCCTGATCTCGAGATGCTACTGCCATTTGACGCGCGGATTCCGATACCAAATCACTATTTATATCTTGTACAACTGCACAATCTAAAATACCCTGCCGTTCCAATTCACTATCCGGCGTAGCGAATAGAGTCCCTTTCGGGGTCTCATCTTCACTCACTTCATAGTCTTTACTAGCCACGGAACGAATACTGTCCAAATCAGCACCCGAAAGTACAACACACGCACGACATTGACTACCAGCGCTAACAGCGAATTGAGCAGCATTGATTTTGCTATCCATACCACCACGACCATGTAACGACTTCTCACCAATCCCAACTTCTTGATTCTGTGCAAAGAATGGTAATAACTTGGCACCATCTTCATTTGGTGGACGATCAAATACACCATCCACATCAGTAAGTAATATACATAAATCACAAGAGAAGGATCTAGCACATAATGCCGCCAATGAATCATTATCCGAGAACATATCATTAGACGTAGATCGTCGATTGGCACTAACGGCATCATTCTCATTGATAATGGGAATAATACCAACACTTAACAATCGTTCAATACTGTACATCAAACTTGTTAAATGTTCTTCATTCCTAAAATCACCCTCTGTTAATAGAATTTGTGCAGCGCTAATATCCATTTGACTGAATAGAGCATTAAACAAACTCATCATTTCAAATTGTCCACCAGCGGCACATGCAGAGTTGTATGTTCGCCTAGCATCCTTCTCGGAAAGGGCTGAATCGGATCCTGAAATAATACCCGACCCTAATGAACGATACCGAGCATGGGAGGCATGGGGTGCATCTAAACTAGAGTTTAAATCTGACTTGAGTGTAATATCTTCTACACCCTCAGAAAGTGCCGTTAAATCATTCGTACTTGCAATATCTGCCATACTCATATTCATACGACCTTGTTTACGCATTAATCGTTTACCCATACCGGTGGCACCACTACTGACGATAATAACTTCCATACCGGAGCGATGTAGTTCGGCAACTTGTTCAACAATTGCCCCCAGTCGGGTGAGGGATGGTCGGCCGTCATCGTTGGCTACCACAGATGTACCGGCTGTTTATGATATGATTACGAAGAGTAAACAAGTATAGCATTTAGAGACATTTTATTGGAGAGGCGGGTGTAGCAGGATAAAGAAAAAATGACACATGATGTGTTGAAAAATTAAATGCAGTAAACATACCTTTAATCAGTACACGGTGAGTAGACCGAAGGGCTCTACGGGAGGCTGGTTCATTTGTAGTAGTAGTATTCATGGTTATGGTTTATATTGTATTGCAATAGGAGATAAATAATGTGTGGCGTAGGGGAGGGAACAAAAATGCCAGGAGAGGAAGAGCTTGAAGTTGGTCTAATTTATAGGTTACCTAAATAGTAAACGCCATTGATATCGGCATATATTTTCCAATAATTAAAGCTTCAATACTCTGCAGTATCCCAACTTACCCCAAAAAGGAGAGAAAGAGAGAAGTAGGAAGCATGTGATTTGACAAGGATACCAATCTAGGATAAAGGATACCAAAATAGAAGAAGACTTATGTATTTATGATCAAAGTTGTAGCCAATACATAGGGTCGAATAGTAGCATCAAATAGCGTCAAACCATGGAGATGAACGATGCCAGCCTTCCGGGTAAGTCTTTATTCAAGCATAAGATGATTAGTGGTATGCGGAGCAGTGCAAGTGTAGGATCTGATAAAATGTGATGGTACATATTGCAAAAAAATGACAGAATTCTTACTTATTGGGGCTGATTCGTTGTCATATTATTCACCATTATATAATATATTCCACTAACACTGTATTTATCTCTTGGTATAAATGTTGTATATTATAATAACAGAGCCTATACTTAGGCTACGGAAGACGTCAATGATGAGAATGATGCGTTCGTTTGATCATTCTGGCGAAGATAGTAATACACGCAAGCGTCAGTATGACGAGGCTTTAGGTAATGGTGACAATACCGAGAATGATGAATTAAAAGAAGGTGTTTCCAAGATGATGGATCCACCAGCGAGGGAGAGGCCAGCTGTAAGTAAATTTGTTTCGAATTTGATGTTTGTACTATATCCGAATTGCTTATCAAGTGTATGATATGTACTGTTTATTCGTCATATTGTACCATATCTAATCAATTACACATATGAACATTGCAATAATATAATGCATAATAAACAACCAGGATGAGAACTGGCCACAACGAGAATCTTTATCCTTTACTAGATCACTTATATTCTATGGTAGTGGTTCTATAACACCCGAACATGAAATGGCAGCGAAATGTATCGAGGAGGCACGATCATTAAGAAAGAAGTATTATGGTGGAAGAGGAGTTAAGAGTACATTAGACAATAAGGAATTGAATGTAACATTTGATATAAGCGGAGATAATGTATCTGCTGTAAATGTGGAGAATGGTGAAGAAGATAAAAAGCCCAGTGCTATAGATCAAAGCAAAACATCATCACAAAGTCCAAACAAACAAACAGCATTAGATACAACTCGTCTAGAGTATGTCTTCGGCCAGAATGGTATTGTTGAGATATACGAGGCATCAGACTTTCGTCGTACAAACAATCTAATCACTGTACCTAATCTTCAAACATTTATAAAAGATTATCAACGACTGGTAGAGATGGCATCGTCAGGTGCCATGAGATCCTTTTCATTTCAACGATTACAAATGCTAACATCTGCATTTAAAATGCATACTACTATCAATTCTGTTGCCGAAGATTCAGCTCAAAGTGGACTTCTCGGAACGGACTTTTATAGAACAATGAAGGTTGATAATCATATACATCTAGCTGCAGCAGCCACTGCAAAACAATTTGTGAACTTTGTTCGAGATAAGCTAACAAATGAAGGAGATACCGTCGTGATGGAAGATGGCCAAACATTGAAAGAAGTCTTCACCAAAGCTGGCTTAGATTCTGATCATTTGACAATTGATGCATTCAATGTACTGGCTGACTACTCTGTATATCAACGATTTGATAACTTCAACTCCAAATATTCGCCATTCAGGATGGGTCAGATGAGGAAGATCTTTTTAAAGACAGACAACAATATAGATGGACGGTACTTTGCAGAGCTAACAAAGATTGTACTGGCACGTCATGAGCAGAGTAAAGGTCATTGCAGTGCAGCTGAAATGAGGCTATCAATCTACGGAATGGAAAAGGATGAATGGGAGAAATTAGCAAAGTGGGTACTATGTGATTGGAAGGGAGGCTCCTTCCCTGGTAATATGATATCATCCAACAATCGCTGGCTTGTACAGGTACCTAGGTTATGGCGTATCTACCACTCAAAGGGCAAGGGAGTACATAATTTTCAAGAGATGTTAGAGAATCTGTTTAGCCCACTATTTGCAGCGACACTACATCCAGAAGAACATCCACAAGTGGCTGAACTTCTCAAGCATATCGTTGGCTTCGATTCAGTAGACGATGAAGGTGCTCTCGAGGCTCCTCTTTCTTGCTGTGAGCCTGCATCGTGGAAAAAGGAGGATAATCCTGCCTATTGTTGGCAGTTATACTATCTTTGGGCTAACATTGAGATATTGAATCGGGTACGAGCTTCCAAAGGGTTGAATACCTTTGCATTTAGACCACACGCCGGTGAAACTGGAGACACAATGCATTTGGCGGCAACATATATGCTTTGCAGATCCATCAATCATGGCATCAATCTCGACAAACAGGTATCTCTTCAGTACCTATATTATCTTGATCAGATCGGTTTATCCATTAGTCCATTATCAAACAACTTCTTGTTTAGGAAGATACACCAGAATCCTTTTCCAAAGCTATTCAAGCGGGGACTCAATGTTACATTGTCAACTGACGATCCTCTGCTATTCCATATGAGCGATGATGCCTTATTAGAGGAGTATTCGGTGGCAAGAGCTTCTTGGGACTTGTCGATGACGGACATATCAGAGATTGCCCGTAACAGTGTGTATCAATCAGGCTTTGAAAATCATCTGAAAGAAGAATGGCTTGGCAAGCATTACAAACGAGGTGTAACTCATTGTGATGAAAACAAAACTCATGTACCGTTAATACGGGCTAAATTTAGAGCAGAGCATCTTGCACTCGAGCATATGATGGTGATCCTTTTGGCAGCAGGCAAAGGAAGTAAGGTATTGAATGAAATGATGCACCAATTTGGTGACGCCCGCAACGGCCAGCGGAGGATATTGTTTGAAAATATGAATGAAGTACCAGACTTTCCGGAACAGAATCAGTTGTAGAGATAGACTTGTAAGCTTGTATAGGCTATGTAAACTAGGCTAGAATGTCAAGACAAGAGTATTATTGTTATGCATTCATACATTATACAACCATTTTGCATCGAGATTATCCCATGTAGTACTAGTATTTGTGACATCGTGATTAACTTCAGTAAACTCATTGTTCTTTCGACATACCGTGCCTCTCGAATCTTCGATCTCAAAGGTACCGGCGCACCATACTCCAGTTCGTACTAACATTTTAGATTGTTGTGGTATATCCTCTGTAGTGTCTTCGGGCTCGTTTATACTGGACGTTGGAGTGAACGAGGATGCAACTGAGCCAAATATAGCACCCGTGGAGTCTTGATCTGATAAGGTAGTCGAGAGGGTGCCTCCTGCCGCAGCGTCGGGACCAGGATCGACGTTTTGACTAGATTCAAGCCTACCGTCACTCTCCTCCTCTTCACTTTGAGAGGTGTAGGGCTCCATTAGTGTTCCCAGTCCATGCCTTAATCCATATTGAAATTCTCCTGTGTACACATGTCCAACTTTTGTTAACGTCTCTTTCCCGACACCATTTGCTAGTCCGTTGATGAACTCGCCATTGTAGACTAGACCATCAGATCTTGTGAATCTTCCCTTTCCATGAAAGACAACTGATCCTGGTAGTGGAATTGGGAAGCCGATACATCTTGCAATGTTACTTGTTTCACTATTTTCTGATGGAGGTGATGAAGGTATCGTCTCGTTCGTTTGTAGATTATGGTCATCTTCTTTCTTGACAACCAATAGTGGTCCTTCATATGACCAATCCTCACCTGTATAAACACCATATTTTGGGTGATCATACTCCCATGAACCTTGAAATACTACACCGTTTGACCATTGGCACTTGGCATTTAATCCATGCCGCAACGGTATTGTATCACAGGTAGTAGTCATATCGCCCTCTTCAGTTTTTATTGGAGATATGATATTATCAATACTTTTTCTTCTCTCAGGATGAATATACTTTGTGATAAATGGACCTTCGTACACAGTTCCAGTTTGTCTGTAGAGCATAGTTCCATGAATGATATTGCCAGTAACAGCATCAACACTGCCTGTAAAGCAGTCATAGTTGGTTCTAGCATCTATTCGTTGCGTGACTTGCTTAGTGAGCGTATCACTGTCAACTGAAGTTCGCCGTTTCGTTGCGGCGTGTGCTGTACATATTCTAAGAGGAGTATGTTCCTTAACATTAACATCTAATATACTCTCATTATGATTTCGAGGGGTATTAAGAGGTGTGCTTCTATTCAATCCATCTTGGAATGCAGTATCCAAATCATCAGCTATGCAATCTAATCCACTTGAACTTAATCTTCTTTCATTTATTTCAATTGATGACGAATGTAGATTGGTTGATGACATTAAATTCAAGGATGAGCAGCTCATCGTGAGAGGTGAAGCTGGAGTTAGTGATGATAACAGTGATACATTTGATACTTCAAGTTCCCCTTCTTCTTCTTGGTCAAAGGATGATCCCCCTTCACTACTTTTTGTAAATGAACTATGCCTACCATCACTACTTTTTGTATAGTTACCACTGCTTATCATATGCTTTTGTGCATATATCTTTTTACGCTCGTTGATTGCATCAGATGATGCACCGGTGCATAAACCCTCGATATTTGATACCTCTACGGTACTATCACTTTCTTGTCGTTCATTGCTAGGTTCACCCCAAGAAGAAAAGTTGAGAATTGATAATACATTATTGTTTGACTCATCTGTTGTTGTGTTATCATTCTGTAGTGGAACTGAGCCTACGGTTGCCCGACAACTCTCATCTATATCTAGTAGACCAATACTCTCTGCTAGAAACTCCATATCTACTATATAATATATACCCCTTCACCAAATGTTGATTGAATAATAATATGAGAACTTTGAGGGCAATAGATTGGTTTGTGTTCTTTTCTATCAAATTTCTCAGTGTTTATTGCAATACTTGTGAATATCAATATCCATTGCAAACATATACATTAGATGTTTGAGAGATAACACTGCATTCAGGTTGATATATCTACCTCACAATAGCTCTTATATTACAAAGTTAGAGTAAGTACATATAATTATGAGGGGCCTACCTATTGCTCAATTGAAAATGTCTCTACGAGAAATAATCCAACATAACATATACTCAGTCGCCGTCCACCCACACATTGGATGATTATCAATCTTTTATCTCCTATGTTATCGGTTTCCAATAGCTGTAGAGATATTTCTCTTTTGACTGATCAGTGTTATGGATAACAATAGTTGGTTTGTAGTGGCTCAGTGATACCTGAGATTCAGGGGATGAGATGATCAAGATGGTGCGATTGCTTAGTGTATGGACTGTTTGTATGAGGTGATCTACTCAAGAAAAGGGTAGAACAAGCATTTATTGTAGTAGCATGGAAGGTACTCTGTAGTATCAAGACGGTCAGACCTCTAAAACAAATATATATCAATCAACAACTATCTCTTTCAGCCATCAACTAAAGATATGCCGCACCGTATTGCATTTGGCTCTTGTTCACACCCATCTCTACCACAGCCACTATGGAAGATTATTAAAAGTCGACGTCCAACCGCATTTGTTTGGGGTGGTGATGCAATATATGCTGATAAATTTGCTGGGCTTAACTGGACAGTCGTCGGTTGGCATAGAATTAATGATGATCAAACTCAAAACAGCACAAGTAGTAGTTGGAGACTAACATTTCCACCACCAAGTATACACACGGATGCAACCCCAGAGATGTTATCTGATTGGTATGAAAAGCAGTGGGGTGTAGAAGACTACCGTTCATTTGTTGAAGGATGGTATGATTATGAGCATGATAATGGTATCAACTATACAATACAATCACATAATAATATTATCAAGCCTCTACTGTTTGGCACGGTGGACGACCATGACTATGGACAGAACAATGGAGATTATACATATCAATACAAGAAGGAATCAAATATTGAATTTGTAAACTTTTTATACTCGGGAGTTTCAAATGACGATAGCAATGTATGTACACAAGATGTGCATAACAATGATGATGCTTGTGAAGAATCAACAATCCAACAAGATAATAACTTGCATGGTAGACACAAAGATAATGATCCAATGTATCAACGTGCCCTAAAAGAGAGAGGAGTGTATGGTGTACAACTATTTGACTTTTCTAAAACAAAGAATGATCATACATCAAATAAGAACAACAATAATAATATACTATGGGGCAATGGGTCTTGGGTTCCAGAGAGTGTTGCAAAGATTGATCCTGACGTCATTAAAAGTAATGTCAGCAGTAGTGAAACACCAAGTTATTCTACAACTCATTCAGTTGCAATCTTTGCATTAGATGTCAGGAGCAATAAGACTCCATGGCCTAAAGGAAAGCAAATACATACCGATAACACAATACAAGATAGAAACAGTTCATCATCATTCAATATACCTCTGTTAGACTTTCTCGGAGAAGATCAATGGCATTGGTTCAAACAGGCTTTGAGCAATTCTCATGCTACTGTTAACATCATCGTGTCTGGACTTCAAGTCCATCCAGAGCGTTTTCCGAACGATGGCAATGTTGTGGAAGAATGGAGTAAGTTTCCCGAAGCTCGACAGCTACTATATGATACGATACTAAACAGTGGAGTTAAAAGTCCAATGATTGTTAGTGGAGATGTACACATGGCTCAATTCATGAGGAAGGATTGTGTAAAAGCATCTGATCTTATCCAAAGTAGAAGCTCAACATCAAACCCTCAGGTAGTACGACCACTTGTTGAGATTACAACATCAGGAATGACTCACAGTTGGGGTACATCTTTCAGTTCACAACCTAAACATCATCGGCTTCCATTGAAACCCTATTCATACTTTGTATCCAGAGTATTCATGACGATTTGTCACTGGGTCTGTGGATGGAATGATATACTGATACAAAGCACAAACGAAGAGTCGGGAGAAGGAGGCAAAGTAGGATTGCAATACTATCTTGGTCTCAACTTTGCAGAGTTTGAGTTTGACTTTAGTGAAGATAAAGGGAAAGGAGGAGGGACAGTTACAACACGTATCTTTGGCAAAGGAGAAGATGCAGTACTAGTACCCAAATTAGAAATGAGTTGGACATTTGATGAGCTTTCTGAAAATACTCGTATTGAGGGAAACTCTGCACTATATCTTCAGGACTACTTGTCTATTGAGAATTTAGACGGTGGATGGTTGTGTATACCGCATAGAGGAATACCTTCTGTTTTTGGAGAATATGTGGCCAATACAATCATGTTTATATCGTTTTGTATACTCTTCTTCTTCCCACATGTTATCATGTTATACCTCGTGAGAAAGTTATGGCTGTATTGGAAGCATTAGATTATATATAAAGTAATGAACAAGTTTGCCTTGCCAAGTGCTCTAGGTATGTTGGAGCTATTAAAATGTGATTACACGTGACTTTTCACATACGTGATTTGCTGACACTCATTTAATTTACGCGTTGGTTTGGTGGTAGAAACGATATGCCGATAGTAGCGATAGTAGCAGAGGATGCCAATAGTAGCATTATGAGCGGCCGGCCACCCGTCAACCTTGTCCAAACGGCAGTCCAAGACATTGGGTTACCGGCCATACGCAGGAATACTCGCATATCCTCTAAGGAGGAAGAGGAATCCCTTACTCCTCATTCATTCCCAACTGATTAGCATACTCCGCCTTTCTCTTTCTCAGTTGACGTAAATCTTGTTCCATATCAGCTATAGCATCGACATCCTCCTCATTCTTTAAATCCTTACGAAGTTCACTAATCTCTCGACGTGTCATGCTCCACATCTCCATTAAGTGCTTCTCTTTCGTCTGCTTTTCAGTACTGTTCTTACTACCACCGCTGCCCGACTTGATAGGCTTAGCCTGCTTCTTGGGCATTTTAGATTTATTCGTAGGCTCTTCTAGAGTACAACTCGCAGAAGATTTCTTCTCGCTACTTGATACAATGGGAACTGAATTCTTATCTCTGACTTGCTCAGCAGCTGAAGTAGATACTGTTGTATCTATAGTATTGCATTCCTCCAACCTTTGAACCAACACAGATTTCAAACCACTCACTGGGAGATTCCGGTCCTTCAAGTGTGTTTTGAGCTCCGCAACAGTCATTTCATTCCACGGAGATGAGGCGGAGGCTAAAGAATCTTCATTTGATATCTTCTTATGACGCTTTGCTGCCCTTTCTGATGTATCAACAACCTCCTCCCCCTCGTCTTCCACAGACTTGCGCTTCTTGGTAGCCGTGGCTTTATCACGCTTATTCCGGGACTCTCTCCAAGAAGTCTTTCGTTTTTGGAGCCAATTTTGGAATGCCTGCAAAGGAGAAGGAAGATGTTAGACATGTCTGTTAATAGTAAAGAAGAGGAGGTTAGTAATATTCAAGACTTACACTTGGTTCCTGTGGTATTTCTGGAAGAACATAGACTTTCCTCTTGTCATGATTCGCTGATGTTGCTCGTGTGAGACGTAGCTTCTCTTCATATTTAGCCTGCCGTTGATCCAACCGAGCTTGTTGTGCTTCACCTGATGGAAGTGTGATGTCATAGGCAAGCTCTGCAATTCTCTTCAAGATTAAATACCAGTCACAACCGTACAAATCTGCCAATACCTTCTTCCAGCACAAAGCAGGATTGTTCGATTCGGCACAGTATGTTGCAAGAGTACCGAAGCACTTTGATACAGTACCACCTTGTGTAAAGGCAATCATACCATACCACGAAACAGAATTGGATCCATTGCCCAAAATAGAACGCTTGCCATTTGAATTGAGACTACTCATTGGTATTTCGCCTCTAGCTTGCTTCTGAGCTTGTGTTGTCCAATACTTAGACCGACCACTACCACAAGTAAGGAATGAATCAACATTACCGACGCTGTAACGTGAAAAGGCTGCAGCAATTATCTTACCCAAATGCAAGTCTTCTTGAACCTTCAACTTTTCATGCACAGCCTGGATGCATTTGTGATGAGTTACCGTTTCTCCTCGCATTTCACTCAGTGTTGATGAAACAAATTCTTGAGCTATAGCGGTGAACAGAGCCGTACGATCGTCAATCTTGTTGGTGGCATCAGCAGCACTACAGAATGACTTGTTCACACAGGCAAGAACTGATCCACCGCCGGGTAGATTGAGACAGAAGTAGACTAACTCGCCTGGTAATTGATTCCAATTGGTAGCCGAAGGGGATTTGAAAACTTCAGCAATAATTTTGAAACCAACATTCAATGAACTTGTTTCTTCTACTTCCAAGTGAATTGATGTAATAATATGAACAAGCTGATTCCATGTGAAGTACTTGTACCAAAAGTTCAACAGACAGAGGACAAGCTTGCCTTCTAATGCCAGCTGAATGCATTCTTTTAGCTCGATAGAATACTCCCTTGCACCAACTTGAAGTTCCTCTGGAGAGTAATTGCTGTCATATCGCAAAGTACCGCCACCCACACCAGCAAATCTTGGTTGTAAGGCATCTCTGATATTTGAGGAAGAAACACCAACAGCCTCAGTATGGACAACATGCGATGATTGTTGATCATCTCTCTTTCCAGATGCCCAGTTGAGAAGTGCTCTTGCAATTATACCTCTCTTGGGACCTTCATCACGAAAACGTTGCAGCTCTGGCAATCGCATAAATGAATCAGCTGCTGCCACAACTTCATCACTCATTGTTTCATGTAGTTCAACATCCCAACGAGCAAATTCGGCTAGAATTGATACCTTGTCCTTGGCATCAGATGCCTTTACATCGTATGCAACCCCGTTTTCTATCGTCTGAAGCGTTGTCGACCTACCAATACCTGCATCAATGCCTACGGTACCAAGAAGCTTCTTACAGAACAATCGTAGTGGTTCGTGCACTACATTTGAAGGGCATGCCAACTCCGCAATCATCTCCTTTGTATTTTGCTGTAGAAGCTTTTGAACTGGTTGAGGAATAGCATCCATATCGACCAGTACTTGTATTTTATAGTCAGCATCTGAAGGATATGTAGCAATCCTTCCCAAAAGCTTGAGAGCACAACCAATCTTGTCAAGCACCCATACTCCATCAAACAATCTCCACACACCATAAACAGCTGCGCTTTGCTTTAATCCATTCTTCTCATAATGTAACGTAAACATATGAAGTGAAAAGGTAGGACTGCATATGTCAAGATAATGGTTATGGGTTTTAACAATATCCAATGCCCTCAAAGAATACTCCTTGACAATTTCTTTAGCAGTTGGGTGCATACGTCTGTTCCCGCTTTGTTTGAGTTGCGGGAGAGGAATAATCAACATCCCATTTTCATGTGAGAAGCAATGACGTTGCTGAATATTAGGATCAACTCCTCGTACTGGTGGAAGTTGAGGTAGCGGTCGAGTAGGTACCTCCTCATCTTGATATATTATGTATCCACACCCAGCTGATGCTGCTAATTGTACATCATCAAACTGAATGGTATCAGTTACTTCATTGGGTGATGTATTCCTGGTTGGAACTACTGCCTTTGGCGAATGAACACTTATATCACCTAATATATCACCATCACCAAACTGTTCTCCGGGATTAACATTTTCAATATTACCCACCTCATTGTTTTCAACCGGTTGTTGATCATGTTCCGATAAAGATAATGGTTTGAAGAGTAAACTATTATCTCCGATACTACCGATACCACCAATACTACCAATATTACCATTATCCTGATCAGCTACTTCTTTTTCTTCAGATGATAAAATATCATCATCATTAGAATTTTTAGATTGAATATAGAAATCACTTTTTAATTCAATCAATCCGGCATCCACTAATAATGTATGAACTTCTGTATAATTATCATTGGTTATTACTGATTCTAATAACTCAACCCCCTCAATTCCTAATGGACTAAAACGATCTGCCAATTGACTTTTTATGCAAAGATATTTAGATCTGTCCCAATCATCTTCCTTGCCAAAACTAGGAGTATGGATTTTTAGATCTTTTGCTAAGATTCTTACCCATTTCTCACCGGTATTATCAATAATTTGACGGCATCGTAACAGAATAGGGGATTCATCCCCAGCAGTAACATCCTCACCATCATTATCGAATGGAATGACAAGATTTAGTTGCTCATCAACCACCATTCCTACCTGCATCGTGAACAGATAAGGGTTTCAATCCCTGAAGTGGTTGATATGACGGCGCGCGGGTGAAGTACAAATATGATATAATACCACTTTGGATATTGATATTAATAGAGATGGTCTCAATGCAAGGCAATGCGCCAAGTTTTGTTAACTCTCTTTTATTATTCGTTATTTTTATGCCCCTGGACTAAAGGGCGGCCCCTCTCTCAACTACAAATTAAATTTCAAAGAGCAATATGACGATAGTAAGAGCGGGCTCTCGGTCCTTAGCCCCGGCATGCCATTAGTAGCAGAGGATGGCAGTTATTAGTAGATAGAAAGAGTAGGCAGAGGAGTGTAGTATTAACAATTACATGATAATAATTATTTGGTGCATGTGAGCGTTTCCATCAAATTGAAATAGGTATAACATTGCAATAAAAACCTGACAACTGATTATACTCAGAAATACATAAGTACGATGACTCTCTTCTCCACACTAACACGACGTAGTAATACAACATCCTCTGATGAAAAGGATCATAATAGTGATAACGACGATAATGAAATAGTTCAACTAACACCATTATTACTTGATTCCCCAACATCTACATCTACAAACAATAACAACAATTCAAATAATAGTGATTCATTCACACTACGTATCAAGTTAAACAATGGCAGTTCAACAATCGATTATACATTAGATAATATTTCTCAATTAGTTACTGTATCAAAGTTAAAAGAGGCTATATTAACTAAACACTTTACTTCTTCCACCTCATCTACTTCCAATAACTCTAACTCTAATACAAATAATCGTTATTTAAGATTAATAATCCGTGGTAGAATGATGGCACCTGATACATCCACCCTAGATAAATTTAACATTGTTACCAATGATGTTATACATGCAGTATTAGCTAAGGATGGTACTAAGGGTGGACAACAGGCTAGAATGTTACGTCGAATGAATGGTATTACTACCTCTCCTTCTGTTGCTAATTCTTCTAATAATAGTAATAATGTTGCACCTAATGCAAACACTACATTAAACGCACGACAATCACTATGGAGACGAATAGGTATAGATTCAAATGGTGTAGTATTATCACGTAATTCAGATAATAACGAATTAGATGATGATAGTGATGAATTTGAAAGTGAGGGAGATAGTGATTTTGAGGATGCCAATGGTGAAATCGATTTAGAGGCTCAACCAACACAAAGGAGAGGGAGGAGACGTAGAGAACGACGAGGGTTTGATAGATTAAGAGCGGTAAGTTTGTTGATGGTGCATTGATATTTGTTTGTTGTATTTTGGGTTGATATTTGTGGGGATTATTAAAAGTTTATAGAAATGTTCATATGATGGTGCATAACCTCTAACCAACATTTCCCCCAATCTCCTTAAAACAGACTGGTATGACACGTGATGAAGTAACAGCCATACGTCTCTACTTTGCCCGGTCTGTAGATCGATATATTGAACGACGACGTGTGATGATCCGTGCTTCCCAACGGTTACGAAATGCTGCTTCTGAAACCACTCCTTCGCCGCCATCATCACCAATAAGATCAGGATCTACCAATTCTTTATTGGATACTGCTACTGAATCAGAAGAGTCGAATGATCATGCTGGGAATGGTGAAAATAATGATACCACCACTGCTGCTGCTGCTGCTGATAACAGCAACACTAATAATGAGAATGCCGCCAATACGGATGGTGACCAGAACACTGCAACAACACCAGGCGAAGGGGAAGAGATATTAAATGATCGTTTACGTATGGAAGACGAGTGGATGTCCACACAGGGACCATACTCGGAATTTAGAATGAATCTCAATACAAGTAATCCACTTTTATTGGCTGCAATATCCGGAGGAGGTGCCACGGGTGTTTTATCCGGTAGCACTATGCCAGCCACCACTCCGGGAGGACTTTTCTTCCGTAATAGACCATCCCCACCATCATTGGACGATGATGATGAGGAAATGCTCGGGGCATTCACAAGCACGGGTACATTTATCCGTAATGGTGGAGGAGCGAATGGTTCATTTCATCCATTTCTTGGTCCACTGCCGTCAGCGGGCACTGATAAGGACTTTATTTGGGGATTCATCTTGGGCTTTTTTGTTGGATTCATAATGTTGTTCTGGGTTTGGATGCCAACTGTGCCACACAAACAGAAGATCGGCATCATCTGCGGTATTAGTTTGCAGTTGGGCCTTAATTTGCTGAGAAATGGTGTGTAGTATAATAGATATGTAAATGTAACAAGCAACTTAGAGACTTTATTTAGCAGTGGTATTACACTATAACTTGCCAACCTCTACAATATCTCAACTCAATATATCTGAGACTCATATCTACTTCTACTTCCCTTTTTTCTTGGCTCATTCGTCGTCAAATCAAATAGAGCCTTTGTTGTAGGCGCCGACGGTTCATACACAGCTGATGACTCCAATGGCATAACACAACTAATTGAATCAAACAGCCAGTTCCTAGATACACATTGTATTGCTGACTCTTGATCGTCTTCTGAATCTTCAATAACCTTCTTTGCTTGTTTGAATAAGGCATCCGAAATACCGCATTTCTTGTTCGTAGTAGAATCATCACACAGGAATACAAATCGATCTGACTCTGACTCGCCATTGGCCATATCTGTGAGGTGACGGTTTGCCATTGAAACAGAACTAATGATGGATGCTCCTGCCTGCTCAAGGAGCACTTTCGAATCTTTGATCGTTCTACCATCGTCTGTAGTACCGCATATCATGACAGATACTCCACTCAAGAAATGATTGGAACTAGAAATAGTCGTCTTTTGGTACGCAGCTGCATACTTGGCAACACCAAAATCTTCCTCATCAGAATCTGTTGTTTGTTTTCTTGGAAGAGTACGAATGCAATGTGTACCAGAGGGAGCAACGAGGTTACCCTCCTTCAAACAAGCCTCGATCCATTCAGGAGTGAGGATGGGCAGACCAGCTAGAGCCGACCGCATTACTTTTAGTGTCCTAGCCTTTGAGATGACATTAGTAGGGTCACCGCTCCGTTTGGAAGCGGTGGAAGATGAACCGGCCGGTGTAAAGCAAATCTGCGTCTTATTGGCGTTGAAGTCCTTGTTAATCTTGAGAATGATAGACTTTCCTTTCAATAGCTTGGTGAGAGATTCTAACATCTTGGAGTCTTTATCAGACAAGCTTGAGGTCACGTAATACAGAGTCTGTGCATCAGCTGACTGTTTCTTATCGAGTGATAACAGTGAAGAGTATCTCGCATCGGCTAGGCTAACAATCTCTTCCGTAGACAATGGACTGAGCACGTCATTCAACCCTTCCATAGTGCTTGATTGATCATCTTTCTCTAAAGTCGTGTCAGTCTTCTTTGAAGCTTTCTTCTTTTTCTTGGTAGCAGACTTTGCTTTGGGTTTGACATTGGAGTCTTTTAGGGCACGCTTCTTACCACGTTTAGTCTCCTTTTTGGCAGCAGGGGTGCCGGGGGCTTTACCTTTCTTTCCCTTCTTTGGATTGGGCAATCCAGCCCATTGCAAGATATCTTCTGGAATGTTGGCATTCTTCAACTCTTCATCGTTGTAAATGGGAACGGCAGCAGCCGATTCAGGCTTAGTAGCGGCTCTTCTCTGTCTCATAGGCCGTTTCTTCTCGGCTGATCTTGTACCAGTTGACAACATTGATTCATCTGGATCCTCTTGAATTGTTGACAGATTATTATCATCTTTCAATGTAACAAATGCTTCATCTACTTGCTTTTCTCTGCCACCAAGAACATAGGAGACGTCATACTTGATAGAATTTCCGCCTTCGTGGACCTTTGATACACGAGCAACGCCTCCGGGTTTATTTATGCCAGGCCAAGTGCGTGATTGAACATTGACGATGTCTCCCTTGCCAATCTTCTTCTCCTTCTTTTCTGTAGTATCTGAAGCGGCAGCAGCCTCCGGTGCAGGCATGTCATCACTACGATCATCTGCATTACTACTAAAGTCAACATCTTCTTCCTCCTCCTTCTCTTCTTCTCCCTGTTGCACAGCCACACCTACAGCAGGTAACGAATTGATATTGCCAGATCGTCGAGGAGTAGGATCTTTATCTTCCGATTCGGGCTGTGACAAGTTCTGATTAGGTGGTGGTTTGGCAGCTTTCTTAACAGTTTTGCCGTCGTGAAGAACGATAGGACTACTACTAGCGGTGGCGGCAGTTGCCATAGACTCACGAGCTCTTGACTCCGGGCTCCTCTCCAAATCATGAACGTTAGTACCTTCACGCAAGGTACACTTTAATGGCTCTGGCTGTGCTGATTTCTTGGCAGTGTTGCCGTCATGAATCGGTGCCGTCGTTTGGGCGGTAGAGTAAGATGCGGCCTCTTGTTGAGACGACTCTAACTTGGAGGTTGCAGTCAAGAACTCCTTGGTATTCACAGTCGAATTATCTTCTTGCTCCATCTCCATGTTACTTTGCGTGGCACCACCAACGCCACTACCAATAGCAGATTCATCACAAGGAAATGGGTCGGCATTATTATTGTTGGTGGTGGCAGTAGAAGGGATATTGTTCCCAGCTTTGGCGGTATCCATCGTTTCTGCACTTGCACTTTCCATCACGGCGGCAGTCTGTTTCTCTTCTGTGGTACTACTATCATCATTGACATCAGTATTATTACTCTTTTTAGCCACCTCGGAAGTGAATTCTGTTACTGCCTTCGCAGTCTCAGCAGCAAGCATCTGCTTTCCCAACCTCTTCTTGGTATTAGTATCCTTGCACATGCTCAGTTTCTCTCTCTCGTTGCTCACTATCTCGAGGTCACGCTGTGTCATGTCATGTTCCTTTGCCAATGCCTGATATCTCTCATCCTGTTGAACTATCTCCAGATCACGCTGTACCACGGCCTCTTGTTCCTTTGCTATTGCCTGAGATTTCTGATCTTGTCGTGCACTGAATGCGTCCAGAACTGCCTTTGCTCCTTGAAGATGCTCTAAATGCTGCTCATAATCAACAATCCTCTTTTTATTTGCCGGCATCTTAATGTCGTCATCGTCATCTTCTGTTTCTTGAGTAGATTCAGGTTCAAATTGTGTCATGAGAACTTTAGCACCATATTTAGAGGAAGCAAAGAAGAAGACCTTTTCCAACGTTTTGTAACCATTGCCAAGTGCATCCAATTGCTGTGAATGGACATAGTTTCGTTTACCCAAGTCGGTTCTACACAGAGGACATTCATTTGGCACTTTCCTTGGAGGCGATTGCTTCTCACCCCGTTTCTTTGGCTGTGGCTTGGGATTGAAGTAATTCGTGTGACATGAACCGCACATTGTATGTCCACAGGTAAAATATCTTGTATCAGTCAATGTTTTCAAACATATTGCACACTTGAGTGATTCTTTGATCTGGTCGAGTTCACGTCGAATGGCGAAGATCATTTCGTGTTGAACTTTGATCAAATTATCTGGCGGTGCCGTAATGCCGAGTTTACGAAGAATTTCTTTTCTCTTTGCTAGTGATGCAGCTGAATCAACAGGCGCCGCAGCCTGTTCTTCAAGTTCCGATGACGAAAGTAAAGGCTCCGATTCCTTCTCAGTTCCAAGTAAAGGCTGAGACTGTCTCTCTGTCTCCTCAAGCAGTGGTTGGGATTGTAATTCCGTTCCAAGCATCTCATCATCGTCGTCACAATTGAACGATGTATGACCTTGGTCCTCATCATCAGGTTCCTCGACAGTATCCTCCTTCCATGCCAGCAATCCTCTTTTCCTCTCTTCTTTCCTACTCTCTCCCATGTATGAATCGACCTCTCCGTTTTGTGCATAGTTGTCTAGTGCTTTCGTTCTGAGGTCTGCCTTTCGTTGTTTCTTCCCCCTCTTCTTCTTTTGATCATTATCATTATCATCATTCATAGGAGCCACGATGGGTTCAGGTTCCTCGTCCTCTGCTGCCAAGGCCATGGCAAGTGCTCCTCCTTTATTTCCCCTGCCCTTCTTCTTCTTCTTGCCCATGGCAGTATTAGTGGGAGGAGGTTTCTTACTGGTATTCAAGGCTGTACGTTGTTTGGCTGGTGGTTTCCTCTCATCTTGACCATCCTCGTCCACGCCTTGAAATACCCTTTCATAATCCGAAACCCGTAATCCCTTTGCTTGTTCTGACTCGGTCGGCTTCTCGCTAACATCTCCCTTCTTCTCTGGAGGTGGCTTTAATTGTTCCTTTTCTGGCACCTGATCCTGCTCAGTAGTAACCGATGGACGTTGAGAATCTTGTATTTGAATTGTACTTCCACAACTAAACTTTGGTTCTGGCTGCTTATTATTAGAACCTCCAACACCATCTACGTCTTCCTGAACCCCATTCATCATATTTTCTATTTCATCAAACGGATTAAGTGATTTATTATCCTGACTAGCATCATTACCCATCTCGAATTGAACATCTTCCCCGTCATCAACAACTTCCTCTTCCTTTCTTTCCTCGTCTTCCTTACATTCTCCGCCATTAACCTCATCCTTTCTTTCCTCGTCGTCTTCCTTAACTTCCTCATCGTCTTCACTGTCACTGTCATCTTCTTGGGTAGTAGTACCACTCGGCTCCTCCTTCTGAGTCAATCCCAATCCCCAATTACTAGGCACTGCCTGTGTCTGTGTTAATTGACTATATTCATTAACTTCCTGATAACTATCATCTTCATCTACCTCCAATTCAGATGGTACTGGTGGTTCATCATTATTGTTAGAATTATCATTAGTGGGTAGTTTAACCTCTTGTTTGTTGTTGTTGTTAGTTGGAGGTACTTCCATTTCATTACGTGAATTACTTGATTTATCTTCTGCATTAACATCATCTAATCCAGCATTCATATTATTATTGGGTTCATCATCCTGTAGTGGTTCAGTTTTAGATGAATCATCCGAGTTTTGTGGTGATAAATCATTGTTGTTAGTTGGTGATTTAGTAAGTTTAGGAGAAGAAGGTGGTGATGCAGGAGGTGATGCATTATTAGCATTCTTTTTCGCCTTTTCCTCGGCGGCAGCCATCAAACTTTGTTTACGAACCTTGGCAAACTTCTTTTCTAACTTTGTTAACTTCTTCTTATTACCAGCTGCAAGTGGTGACTTTTTAGTATTATTATCAACTTCGGCTTGTTGGACTGGTGGTGCTGCTGTATCATCCTTGGATGCATCAGGATTATTCAATGTAGCTGGTGATGTTTTATCTGCGGAATCAACTTGTTGTTGTACGGGTGGTGATATATCATCCTTCAAATTAGTGGGTGCACCATTCTTCAAATCGTTGGTGCATGCACCACTTTTGTTGCCATAATTCTTATCCTTATTGTATAACCGTATACCCCCACGTGCAGCAGCATTTGTATCACCTACGTCATTATTATCACTCTTATTATTATTATCATTAACATCCTGTTGTGGTGGTCTAAGAGCAACACTATTACAATCAGCCATGTTTGATGAAAAGGTCGTGTTGGTTGTACGTCTATTATTATCAAAATCTAATCGTAATGTAGCTGAACTCTTCTCACAAATGTTGGTAGTATTCATATTATTATTATTATTAGTATCAGCAGCTACCGCAGCTGTATTATTACTAGTGGGTGCAGGTTTTCCTGATGTATTTGGTGATTGAGATAACAAAACATTCTCTGAGTTATCATCTTCTGTTGATTGTGGTGAACCGCTCTCTGCTGCAGCAGCCGGCATTTTGCGTTCTTCCGGTGGATAGATTGGTGATGGCATTGTTGTTTATTAGTTTGTATATTTATATATACTGCTTTATTATATGGCCATTAATATTGCTTTGTTCTGCTTTGTTCGACATTTAATGAATCACTAAAAATGCTTTGCTTGGCGCATCACAATCGAAAGAGGGATAGCTCTCTAAGATAGCCCGCCAAATAAAGGATACCCCTAATCAGGCTATTTGGTATCCATATAATTACGGGGAGAGTGCGCTAGATTACGCGAAAATACAACTTTTATATGTAAACCCTGATTGTTAAGTCTTAGTTGTTGTTTCATGTTAAAGTTTTAGGTAGGTTCACCTCAATTCATTTTCATAATCTCTTGCATGTTATTATCTAGAGAGAGTGCATACCATACATCAAATAAACCAACACATACAATATAAACCATGATGAGTAATAATAATAATGATGATATACTATCATGTGCCAATTGTGGCAAGGGTGAGGAAGAGAGCATCAATCTCAAATATTGCGGTGCATGTAAGTTAGTAAAATATTGTAGTGCAGAATGTCAAAAGGTTGATCGTCCTATGCATAAGAAAGAGTGTAAGAAACGTGCTGCTGAATTACATGATGAGGCTCTATTTAAAGAACATCCGCCGACTGAAGATTGTCCAATCTGTATGATACCTGTACCACTAGAGATTGAAATGTTGGGGTTGTATTTATGGGTTGATTGTGGAAAGTATATCAAAAGGTCAGAAAGAAGAAGAATCTGAAGTTTGTCCTTTCTGTAGGACGATATTCAGTAAAGGTAAAGAAGTGGTCGAACAATTACAGAAACTCATTGATAATGGCAATGCAGATGCATGTTTTGAGCTTTCGGGATATTATACTAAGTATGATCCTTCAATAGGACTGTCGCAAGATTTAAGTAAGGTCAATGAGCTATTGGTCAAGGGAAGTAAGCTTGGATGTGAGAAGAGTTGTCATAATCTTGGAGCTTTATACAAAAATGGAATAGGTGTTGAAAGAGATGAAAAGAAAGCCAAACACTACTTTGAGTTAGCTGTCATTAACGGGAGTGTAAGTTCACGATCTGTTATTGGTAACATAGAAGCAAAAGCTGGCAATATGAATCGAGCAAAGAGGCACTTTTTACTTGGAGCCAGAGCAGGGGATACGGAATGTTTAGATTTAGTCACAAAGGGGTATAAAGATGGGATGATTACAAAAGATGTGTATGCAAATACTCTACGAGCTTACCAAAAACGACACGATGAGATGAAGAGTGATCATAGGAAGAAGGCCAAGCAAATCTATCCATGATGAAAACACCTGACACCTGCTTGATTTAGAGGATCAGCTAGAGAAATGGTAATGGAAATTTTGACACTTAGTTGTTAGTATGATATGTAGAAGTAATTGAATTCAATCATTTATAGTTCAGATATCTATCTACCTAGTCACCCTTGTTCTTCTTATTACTACTAGCCTTGTCATCATTATTCTCAAATTGCTTCCTCTTATTCCCTCTCATCTGCTTCCGTTTACCACCCACCTTGGATCGGATAGCCTTGACTTGATCTTCAGTAAGTTCATTAGTACCAGTTCGTGGACACAACTTAGTCCCCATTAATATATATCCACCACTTTGTGTCATGGTCATGTTTGGATGGGTACGTCCTTCTAATACTTGATACTCGCGGAACCATGTATCAGTTAAACGAAGATTGATGGCAATATTACGTTGTTGCATCATGGGTGCCTTCTTCTTTGATATACCATTCAATGCCTTGTTATCGTCGTCGTCGTCTTCGTCATTAACATAGTAGTTTTGTAAAGTATGGAATGTTTCAAGTAGTGGTTCCAAGAACTCATGATAGATGACAAATGGACATGACGGTGCAAGATATGGTAGCAGCCGGAATAGTGTAGCTGTTGGGTCATATTTGGTTGCAATAATGAGTGAATCACATTGACGTGGTACTGCTGCCGTGTTGGTAGGTGTTGTACTTGTTGATTCATCCATCTTGACATCTTCCTCCTTCTTTGTATTATCTAATATCTCACTCTTATCAAGACACTCATCAATCATCTCACGGATTTCCAACATACTATGCCGAGTTAACTTTCGTGTAAACCGTGCACATCTCCGTGCCAAGAAATCATTCACTTTACGATCATCATTCATCAAATCTGTCTTGACATAGTCTAGAGTATGTGGCTGTAATGGTGTTGGCCATACCATACTTTCACGGTCACGTTTCTCGACATCTATCACTTCACCGGTGTTTGTATCACATAATGACTTGGTCTGTATTGCCTTCTCGACATAGTCACCGAATACTTCACCCATGTTAACCCATTTTAAAGATTGCTTTTCACCAATTGTAAAATTCATCTTCATTACAACATGATCTAAATAACTAGGTTGTTGTCCCGAATACAAACTAAAGACACTACCATATCCACCCATCCGTCGTGTACAACTCGTCGTGATCAATCCCTGTACGGCATTATCAAATATTAATACTCGACTACCACCACAAATGTTAGCATTACTTAATAACTGTCCCAATGTATCATCACGTAAATTACTAATCTTTCTTGGATCTTTTAAATGCAACGCGGAACATAATGTTGATGGCGTTATACGTACTATACGACATCGTGGTTGATACTTCATTTGTTTACGTTTAACATACTTGGCTTGACTGAAGGCAGTTTTCGAACCAAAGGTTGATGAGTTGGATATCATTGCAGCGACGATTGCTGACCCGTCAGATGTTGATTGTAATTTTGATACACATGATTGTGTTAACTTTTGTGATTTGTTATCATCAATTAAGTTACGATTATCATTATGTGCCACTCCCTCTGTTACCTTGTCTTGTTTGTTGTTAATTGAATTGTTGTTGTTGTTGCTTGCTGTTGTATTGGTATCAATACTACTACTACCATTTTTCACATCAACACTACTACTCTGGATAACATCCAGTACATCATCCGAACTGGGTAACAAATCCTCACCCTCCGGCAATGGTATCAATCCTCTATCATTCCCAACTTCCAATACAGTACCATACGGCAAACCAATCAAATCATGTGTATGATACGTACGTTTATTAATCTTACATGGTACAAATCCCTTGGAACATTTCCACTTTGTTAATGCTTGGGCGAATAATTGACGTCCATCTGCAAAGTGTAATAGGAAGTGATCATTTTCTCGAAGTGTTGGTGGTAGTGGATCTTGATAGGAGTATGGATCTATATCATCGTTAGTTGTAGAAGAAGAAGCGGTTGTAGTACTGTCTGCCATAGTGCATTACCAGTTGCAAAGATAGGAGAATATTTCAATCAATGATATCAATCAATGTTATTTATTGCTAAAGATACGGTATCCTTCTCTTACTTTGAGCTCAATTGCTGACGGAGTGGACTGATAGTGATTTGTAGAGTAAATAAATGCCCTCGATGTATTATTTAGTGAACATTTGATATTGATGAGCCGCTTCTTGATACGATTTGGTTGGTCGCTTGAATGATTTGCTTGAGTGATTGGTAATCGTTTGATCGCTAAACACCTATTCCCATCTTCTGAACCTGATTTCTGAGGTTTATTATTCCACTATTGTTGTTATTAGACTGGCTCTGCCGACTACATCTGCTAACATTAACCTCTATTATTAACAAATCGTCGTATATACCACCGTTATTAATATCTAAATTAATCTGTTCAAGAAAATACACCGCGGCACTAAGACACAACAAATACCCATAAATATAATTTCTAACAACAACACCACAAAAAAACATTACTACGACTATATAAGAATACCTGCCATAATTATACCAAAGGCAATATCAATAAATCACTATAATAAAGAATTGCCACCACCGCCATATTATATTGCAATAATCTCGGTATTTATATAACGATCTACGGTACCGGACATAATTATATTTTTTCTGACTTGGTTCGGTGCACTTTCTTGCAAAATAATAGATATAAATTATGTCTACTACCTCAAATATAAAGGGTGCATTCGATAGTTTACTCGCTGCCGCATCATCAGCTGATTTATCTGACAATTCCCCGGACGATAATAATAATACCTCAGCATCAAATTCAAAGAGAAAAGCGTCTAATAGGGTTTCATTTCCTCGAAAGTTATATAATATACTGGAGGATGAGGATGCGTCCATAATTAATTGGACAGCAAATGGGGATGCATTTATTGTTCACGATAATGATCGGTTTTCTACTGATATATTGCCACGGTACTTTAGACATACCAAGGTACGTGTGTGTATTATTTTTAGTATGGTTGTATCAATTTCACGTCCTAACTTTACACATATCTATATAATCTAACCTTAACCTAACTCTCAATCTATTCTTTGCAGTTAACATCCTTTCATCGTCAACTAAATCTGTACGGATTTCGTCGTATAGTGAACGGATCATATCGACATGATTTATTCCAACGTGATAAGCCTGAACTATTTCTTCAAATGAAAATAAATAGAACCTCCACCTCCACCGCCGCATCACGTGAGGATGCGGCTAAATCACGTGGGGATGCCGCTAAATCACGTGAGTATGCGGGTAAGAAGTCTGATGATATTATTAAGGGTCTCGTGGCATCAGGTAGTTTAGCTGCCGCCAAGATCATGGAGAAGAAGAAGAATGATTATCTTACTAATAATAAAGGTGGTGTAAACAACATCAGACCATCGCCAGAAGTACATGAAGGCACGCAGGCACCTAAACGACCACGTGGTCGGCCACCAAAGAAGTTGGGAGGCAATGATAATAGTGTAGACAACAAGAAACCATCGTCAAAAGTACATGAAGGCACGACAGCTTCCCAGGAAGATAAACAATTAAAAGCACCACCAGCAGCACCTGTTAAAACAACTACAGATACTGCTCAAGGTGAAGAAAAGGTTACACCCACAGTGACGTATAACCATTTAAAAGTACCACCGGTGCTGCCCAATGAATCAATCCTTCAAATCACTGCTGATAAACAAATACAAGCATATCTTGATAGTAGACCAAAACCGAACACTCTTGAAGATGAAGAAAAGGATAGTGCATCGGCACCTTCTCCTCCTGTGGCAACAAGGTCTTCCAATAGAATCAAGAAAGAAAAACTTAAACAGAGTGCAGAAGATGAAGAAGAAGAAGAATCTCCTTCAAGGTCTACGAGGTCATCCAAGAGAAACAAAGGCACATCAAAGGAACAGCCAAAACGAGGAAATACTTATGGAATAAAACACCGTAAATTCAAGGTTAATCGTGATGGGCCTAGGGGATATAAGGATGGTCTTACGAAATCACAAGCTGATGCTATTGAACGAGCTTTCTCGCGGCACAATATCCCAAGTGAGGTGATTAGTTCACAGTACCGCTATGCTAGGAATCAATTCTATGAGAATAAGACTAAGTCATCTTCGTCTAAACCACCCCCTCCTATTACGAACTGGGATGCAAAACGTTTGCAAGAGTGGAATAAAGCTGCTGCCGCCACAGATATTCTACCTGGTGGACACTGGACAAAGGAGGAAGACGATCGTATTGTTGCATTTGCTGCCAGTAGAGAAAATGTTGAGAAGGGTAGTACGAATTGGGACGAACTACGTCTGCCTGGCCGTGTTGCAGAGCAAGTGAAGAGGAGGTGGGAGAATATCTTAGACCCAAACATCAAGAATAATGGAATGTGGACCGAGGCCGAGATGAAGATACTAACTGATGGTCAGAAGGAGCTGGGTAATAAGTGGGCCGAAATTGCCGAACGTATCCCTGGTAGGAATGAATGCGCAGTTAAGAACCGCTGGTACAATTTCAAAACAAGTGAGAAGAAGAAGGCAAAGAAGAAGGAAGCAAAGGAGAAGGCTGAAGAGGCGTTAAGTGAATCCAAGTTGGCGGCCACTGCCGCCGCCGCCAAACAGAAGCAATCTTCTTGTTTACCAAAGGATAAAGATGAGGGTACAAGAAGTTTCACGAGGGAGGATGATATCTTGTTGATGAAGGGTATGATGAAGCATGGAAACAACAGTTGGAAGAAGATTTACGCTGATGAGCCTGGTCTACACCACATCCAACAATCTGCTCTCAAGGATAGGGCCAGAAACGAGCACTTTCAAACCAGGTATCAGAGAGCAAAGCTCGACCCATCTTTGCTTGATCGTGTTGACGAGTTATGTGGAGCCGCCTGTCAGCGTATTTATAGTAAAGAGAAGGTACCGGAGGGTAATGACAAGCTTAAAGGGGGAACTGCACAGCCTCGAAAGAAGAAGATTAAGTCCATTGCCGTGCCTCGTTTGCCTCAACAGATGGTCGTGCAACCACAGAAGCCCATCGCTTCAACGACTACTGTGCCGATAGAGAGCTCAGCGGCTCCAATGCCCAAAACGGGATCTCAAGAATCAGTGATAAATGACAAGACGAGTGAATCTTTAGAGGGCAACTTTCCTCTATTCTATGAGACGCTTAAGAAACAAGAACAAGAGATGCAATTGGAAAGTAAAATGAGTGCCAAGAAAGAAGAAGAGAGTAAAGTCCAAGAAGGTGGTGATGAGGATGTTAGTGAAGTCTTATCTGCTCTCTTTTCAATGAAATCAAAGGGTGTCAAGTTTAAGGAGGATAGTGAAAGTAGTATGGAAGAAGGAAAAGTATCAGGTGGCGAATCTGGCACTGCTGTTGAGGAATACAACAATCCCTTGGTATGCCCATATTGTTCAAAACGATTTGTATCTTTGGGTGGACGCCAATATCACATCGGTAAGTGTATAATTGTTGGAAGTGGCTCGATCACACTGGTCATATATAAAACACTTTACTAAGCATATCCGTTGACTTATCTATACATTCACAGACAAGAAAGTATGCCAAAAGACGGGTGTGGCGGAGAGTTCTCCTGTTGCTGAGAAGATGGAGCCGGAGAAGTCAAGACCATCACAAGCCGAGAAGAAGAATGACTACTCCTCTCAGGAATCTACTACTAATATGTTGAACAGTCTATTCTACAACTACCACGGCAGTAAGCTAGAAGAACAAAGAACGTCAGTAGGTGGTCCAATAAAAACTACATCCGTCTATAGTGGAGTACACAGGGATATGAGTAAGAAGGATACTGACCAACCAATCAAATTTCTGTCCAGGTTTGACAATACATATCTGGGCTCTTATTCGCTAGAAACAGATGCAGCTTTAGCTTACGATGCAGCAATCAGAGCTCGACGAAATGCAAGACATTATGGAAAGGTCAACTTTACAACTAAAGATTCATACTTGAAAGAGCGTGCGGCGGAGTTGAAAACTTTTTCCAATGACGTATCTGAAGCCCAAAATTTGGATCAGATGAAGATATTGGCATATATATCTTCAAATGTCAGCAACAAAATAGTTCCACTCGATGAAGAGGAAGAGGAATTAGCGAGCTTTGGGCAGAAGAAAAGTGGAGAGTCCAGTTTGAAGAAACGTAAAGCATCATCTGCCTCGAGGCCCGTCAGACCTGTGGCGTTAAAATTTGGAGACGATGCAACCTTTCCTGAGCAACTCTATGATATCCTCTCGGTAAAAGATTATGCGGATATCATATCCTGGGTAGCAAATGGAAAAGGTTTCAAGATACATGACTTTCAAGCTTGGGAGGGTACACTACTTCCGTTTCACTTTAATGCTACTCAACAGTCATCATTCACTCGCCGTCTCCAACGTTGGGGCTTTGAACGGATATCCAAAGGACCTGAACTCGGTCTATTTTACAATTCAAACTTCATTCGGGGAAAACCTGAGCTGTTAGATAACATGTATCAAGAACAAGTGCATTACTATGATAGCGCCAAGAAGGATCGGAAGGCAGGTGCACCAAAACGAAAGTCCTCGTTTGAAGAGTCTTACGATTACAGCGATAGATCCTTGGATGAACGTAAGCACCACGATGGCTCATTTTCACCAGCTATAGCTCCACGACAGCTCCCAGATGGATCGTATCAACGACCTGTCGGAAGAGGAGTGAGGGGGTGTGACTGGTAAGTCCGCGTTATACTGTTTTATGGTGTGAATTCAGGATTTCAACGACTTGATGTTTTGGCCTTAGTTTGCCTTTATCGATTGCCTTTGCAACCCACATGTACTAACATATGTTATAATCTCCTCTCTTTCCAGGGACTATACAAAAGGTGTTTGGGTACCAACTCATCATATCGACAAACCAAACACCTCTTCGGATTTACCACAACGGAAGAAACGTAAGTCCCAAGCAACAGAAGATAATGCTTATGCAAAGACATACCAATACCAAGTCGTCTCCAAAAGAAGTGCTTCTAAACGTACAGTGGTCTCAAACGATGAAACGACCGTCAGCCTTCCCATGGGTGTAAGACACATGCCCTCAGGAAACTATGAAGTGGGCATCGTTTATCAAGGAAAGCGGCGTTCTATTGGCACATTTAATACTTTGGATGATGCGATCTTAGCGAATAAAGTTGCACGTGGCATGCTAAAAGCAGAAAGTGGACAGCTCTCTGCTGAACAAGCTGCCAGAAATGTACAATCGGCGAAAGATGCGATAAAGGCTGCTGGTGTAGTTAATAACGCCACTCCTGGAAGACCGAGGTCAATAATCAATAACGGCACTCCTGTAAAAGAGAAGAAGAGTACTAATCGACAGCTTCCAGACGGAACATTTGCTCGACCAAGAGGTGCTGGAAAAGTAGGCTTTGAATGGGATTATACAAAAGGGGTATGGACAGAAAAATATGGCTTTGAACAGTCCTCAACTACTAAGATTAAGAAGCCGGTCGTCACTGCATCACAAACCGCTCCTCGACAACTACCAGACGGGACTTTTGCTAAACCTTGCGGTCGTGTAGTAAAGGGATGCAAGTGGAATGCTAGTCGTGGAGTCTGGGTTCCCTTGTCGGAGTCACCACAACGGAAGAAACGTCATTCCCAAGCAAGAGAAGACAATGCTTATACAAAGACGTATAAAACCTCCAACAGATCTAGCGCTTCAAGAAGTCCAGTGGTCTTAAATGATGAAAAGAAAGTCCCTGTAGACAAGCAGCAGGAGGGTCCTCGACAACTGCCGGACGGGACATATGCTCGACCAAGAGGGAAAGGAAGGGTAGGTTTTGAGTGGGATTATACTAAAGGATTGTGGGTCCCTGAGGCTTCATCTGCCGAGGAAGAGGAAGTTCAGGAAGCAGCGCCACAAGCTAAGTCAATGTTGTCAGGATTGTTCGGCAAAAAGATTGAATAAGTTGACTTAACTGTATAGTTTGAAGACATGTAAATAGTAGCAGAACAACTCTACTGATGAAGTTGATTTCACTGAATCGCCTGCCAACATACAAACATCCCAAGGCAGCAAAGAAGTGAATGTACAGCACAAAACACGTAATGTAGAGTAAATAAGTATATGTAAACGCGTGATATATATGTCTGATACATCTCTAGTACATATAATATAATATCCTATGCAGTATGAGAACTTGCATGATCCCGTATTAACCGGCTATAGAAAAGATGTATGAGAGGTATATCCTAGACTTTCAGGCTACTAGACTGATATCACATCAGATAGGGGTCGACAAAAATCTCAAAATTGCATAATAGCTTTTAGTATGCTCTACTACGACGCCAATACTATGAATTCGACCATGAAAATCAATACACGCACTGTCAGAGAGCTATAGTGAAGGACAATGTGCTCGGAACTGTACAAAACGGACGTCTAGGAGGGTAGATATGGTCATTTAGATAAAAAAAAAAAGCCTAAAAAAGCCTACTAGGAAGGAAAGGGTTAATTGTTGAAGAGACTATATTCTAGCAGTATCTCGAGACTCTTCTTCCATCCATTGTTGAAGGGATGTTGCTACAGCCACAGTGTCCTTGTGTTTCGCCCCATACAAATCGGTATACATAGTAAGCGCCTCTCTTAAATGAATAATGGCGTGCTTGTTGTCATCTCTCTCTCCACTTTGTCTATATATCGTGGCACATTTGATATGTGCCTTGGCCTTTTCAAGCCGAGATGCCATTGGACTTTCACTATTGTCCACCTCTTTAAATAGAGAGGCATATGCTTCGAGAGCACCATTCTTGTCACCCGATTTGAGTTTCAGGGAGCCGATACGACCTAGTGCCGATACCAGATGACGCATGTGAGATGAATTCTTATTCTTCCCTGCCTCATCACCTGCCAATTCAAGCTCTTCCTTGTATTTTCGCAAACCTTGTACGCCCACTTCATATGAGTTGATAGCACCTGCAATATCTCCCTTCTTGGACTTGATTGATGCTATATTCAAGTTGATTAAGGACATGTCAAAACCGCACTTGGCCGCAGATTCGCCGTGATTAAGCCATGACATGGAAGAAGGGAGCCCATCTAATGCTTGTTCATATGTCGAACGAGCCTTTTCATATCTAGCAAGAGCATCATCCATCCTACCATTCTTTGCCAGAATGACAGCATAGTCATTAATTGTCTTTGCAGTTGCTACACTGAACTCGCCATGAACACTTTGTTTCCTACTGATGACGTTCTCATATAAGGCAGTAGCTGCTTGAAAGTCTCCACTGGTGACAAAGAGGTTCGCCATCCCTTGTAGATTGGCAATGGAGTCAAAGTGGTGTGATGCGTTGCAGTCTTCATAGGTTGAGGATGCCTCGCCAAATCGTATCAAGGCCGCACGAGTTTCATTAATCTTGACTAATGACTTGGCCACGGCATTTACTGATCGAGCAACATCAATATGACCCTGCCCAAGCAACTCTCGGTATAAAGTCGCTGCCTCATCAAGCCTTTGGGATGCATCCCGAGGTTGACGGGCCTTGATTAACCCTTCACCCATCGTTGATAGACATATTGCAATATTCACACTTTTGGGAGTGTCCTCGGACTGCTTTACAACTTCATTAATGATACATGCCGATCCTTCCTGGATGGCATCAACGATATTGATTTCCAACTCCCCTGAAGATGACTCTTTATGATGAGCATGTGCTCGACGTAAATCAATCAGATCAGAAACATGTCTCCTAGTTGCTTCAATCGGGCCAAGAGCAACAACTCGACGAGTACAAAAGTCTTGATCGATAAGTACTTCGGCTGCCTTCTCCACCTTCTTTGCTCGGATAAGATGCAATGGGAGGTTCTCAGCAATGTACTCTTCTACGTTCCATCTCTCATACAGTGAGCTCTGGATAACCTCGGCCATATCCGAAACTTGCCCCGTCAACATCATCACCATACATTCATCAAATGGAAACATTGACCGTGAAAAATCAGATACATTATCTGTCTTCGAGATAAAGGAATTAAACTCGTCGTATAATGGGGCAAATGCATCCGTTTTCCGTTTTGCCATGTCTTCGGCTATTGCCTTGATCTGTATGCGATAGTGAGGGTTAAATGGTATCAGCAGGTGATCCAAACTTCAAGTTAAAACAACACAAAGAGATACTCACAGATTCATGCATCGAGTAGCACTTGTGATTTGAATGGTTTGTACTCATTTCGTCGTCACCAGCAGCATCCTTGAGATTTCTAATGCCTGTAGTTTTATTCAAATCATGTCCTGCTCGTTGAACGAGGTTCATCGTCTCGAGTGTATCCAATATCAAAGTTGCATTATCCATACAATCAGCCAAAAGATCAGAATTAATTGACGTTGGCAATCTCCCACCCTCCATGCTAGACACTACCGCAAACAAACGAATGACTACTGCACGTGAAATACCCTTACCAACCTTTAAGGAATCGGTGTCATGAAATACCATAGCAAATGCCACAAAGCATTCTCTCAGTATGGATCTTAAGTCAGGTTCTATGACTGTAGCAAAGCTTAAATCAATCAACCTCTGCACTGAGTTGGCAAAGCTTCGTATCCGTGATGCCTCCTCTAAACTTGTACGACATTGTTCTACCAGTAACTTCCACGCTGGAGACGATAATGTCCAATTACGATTGTGTGACCGTAGCATTCCACCTGCTATTCGTAATGCTAGTGGTGAATTGCCGCATCCCTTGACAATTATACGTGCTTGAGCAAATACTGGTGATACTTTTGGCAGACCATTTGGTCTACGTCCAGCTGCAGTTAGCAACAGCTTGACCGCTTCATGTTCTGAGAAGATACGTACAAACACTTCATGTGTAATCCCCGGCCCAACCAACCCAGGAATACGGGTAGTGATTAATACTCGATGAGGAGTATCTTCGAAGTTGTTATCACCATCACTTCGTGTTCCAAATAAGAACCATTTAGCATCTTCCATTTTACATACATCATCCAAACATATCAATACTCTTCGTGATAGCAGTAGTCGACCTAGATCTTCTTTCATGCCCTCTAGTTCACCACCTTGGAAAGATCTTCGAGATATAGCCAGCTTTGTCTCGGAAGCGCTTGATAAATTGCTCACACCTCTATTCGGTGCATCTTTCTCGTTCTCTATTGCCGCTGCCGTCGCTTTGATGGCTTCGTTATCATCATGATCATCGCCCGAACTATTGGATGAATTAGACGCGTTATCATCGCCATCATCCTTACCTTTATCATCATCCTCGCCAACATCATCTTCCGCACCACCCAACAATTGATCATACAACTGCTCATACAATCTTCGAACCTCTCGTTCACCCAACGGTGTACGTCCCAAATGTATCCATGCAATCCCATCCGAGAAGAATTCACGAACTTCCACCGTTTGTATCGCAGCAACTGCCAATGTTGTCTTACCATTCCCCGCCTTATCGGAATGTCGACTTGTTATACATGTAATAGTATTTGCAAATGGGGTTTCATCATCAGTATCCCGTGGACCAGCTCTATCCAACAAGCAGTTAACAACCTGCTTCATCAAACGATGGCGATGGATATATTCAATCGGTAACTTAGGCACAGCACTGGGTATCTCCGCCTTGGGTGTGAAGTTACTCTTAATCTCATCCAAAACATTTACACCACGATTATTCTCAGCGGTGCCTATAGCTTCTCGTGCACGCATCTGTTCCGACCGTAGTCCACGTATGACATCTAACAACTCATCCTTTGGTTTCATTGGTTTAACTTGACCAAGTGCTGCGGATTGTTCTGCGGTATCGGACCCAGTCTTCTTTCGTTTATCACCATGTAATTCTGTTGGTATTGGCGTGGCTACTGACAAGTCACTACTACTTCCACCACCAGGTGCGCCCGAATCTAATGATAATTGTAACTTTGCCAAATTTTCCGTAGTCATGGCAACAGTATTCGAACTATATCCATCCTCACCTGCACTACTATCCGAAGCGCCTTGACTACCATCCCTCCTTCGTCGTAATCGAGGTGTTGGCGTGGCACGACGTGCACGTACTTTCCCCGCCGTGGGTAATAATTCTCGACCACGTCGTAACACGGCACTAACACTACTACGTGCACTAGACGTACTAATACTGGATACGACACTTCCAGCATCACTTACATTATCATCTGCATCAGCTTCAACCTTACTACGCCATGAACTAACAGCTGATGAACCATCATCACCATAATCTTGTGTCACGCCTCCTAATGCTTTTTCAACTCGTGCATTCCAATGTGATATTTTCTTCAACAATTTTGTATCATTCACACTTACTATACGAAACATTAATGTATACTTACGTTCACGACGTACCAACATGGTATCAAGTACCTTATTACATTTCTTAATAACATCACGTAAGCCACGGAATGTAGTGTCTTCTTTTAATGCACCTCGGGTGGCGGTGTCTATGGCAACTTCGTCGACTAATGCTAGTAGGAAATCGAGATTACCCATGAATTCAAATAGAGTACGATGCCAATCCCATTCTGTTGGTGTTAATTGTGGTATAACATTCTTTGATGTTGTTTCTTTATTATTATCACTATCCTCTCCTCCTTCACCAGTAGATGAAGAATCACCACCAATACTCGTAGGTAATCCACCATTATTATCCTTCGGTGGAGGCTTAACAGGCATACACCCCCCAGCTTCATATGCATCCTTAATCCCCACTGCTAATTCATGAAAAGTCTTTAATGCACTTGGTGCACGTCGGGGTAATTTGGATATTTGATTTAATGACTTACCCTCATGATAGGCATCACTTCTACATGATGTTACTGTTATTATCATTTCAGTATTGGTAGGATTGTTGGATAATTCTGATGATGAGGATGTTGATGACGTGTCATCATTATTATTTACTCCTGAAGTATTGTAGTTGACCACATTATTGTTAGACATGCCTGGAGCATTCTCTGAAGAATTACCAGAGGTACTTCGTCGTATTAATCGATTGGAACTTGATGAAGATATGTCCAATGCAGCCGAGGTAGCATTCGATTGTTTACTACGTCGTGATCTTGATAATGATCGTAGTGAACGGGAGGCCATTGCCATTAGTCCTCTGTCTTGTTTACGTTCTCTACCCCGTGTAGACGTTTGTGTTGAAGTTTGAGTTGGCTGTGTAGCTGATGCAACAACTTCCTGTGGATGACCAGCAGCACTAGTTTGTTGACTGCCTTTAGTTTCGGAAACACCATCCGCAGATATATGACCTGAATGTCCACTGCTTCCATAGCTTTCACCTTTTTCATACTGCTGCTGTTGAATATTATCAACAGACTGTGGTTTATCTTTTAACTTCTTTTTATCCTTCTTTTTAGTATGTTCCTTGGTGGATGACTTCCTACTACTTGATTTATGATTACTACCACTACTTCCTCCTCCTACTCGTTTCTTACGCCCTTTGGATATAGACGATGAGGAAGATACTACCGATGATGATCCAGAGGCTGATACAACTGTTGAGGTATTATTATTGGGTAGAGAGGAGGCAAGGCTGGTACTATCGTTATTATTATTTTCATCTTCGGCCATCTTTGTTGTGCTGTTTTGTGTTTGATATCTCTAATTGATCAATGTACCAAACACAACTTATTAACAGATACTATTTAATCTTAATCTAACCCTTTATTGGATACGTGGTATTATCTTCAACAACTTGAACCAATATATATAATTTTATTGCAATGTAAATTTTTGTGCATAAGATGTGCACAAAAATGTTCAGGCTAAATAATTTGTGTAGGTGGCCTGTTATATCTGAGATAATCCTTATATACTAGTACGGAATATAGAAGGTATATTTAATATTGGCTAGTCTCCTAATCAATACCGATTTATCCGTTAAGTAGGTGTGCTTTTTTTATCTTGTCTTAATTTATCAATTTTGACCGCTCCGCTCCACTGTTGATTATATGATATTAAGACAAATCTATTCTACACTAACCTCTCTATTTAACGATATGAAAGGTATATAATAGAGGGATAGGCAATCGGCAAAGGGCGGCTTGTTTCTAATTTGGTGTTGACTTTGCAGTAATGTACGGCCGTGCATAATCATTCGCTAATGATACAAAAATTGACTTACCTGTGCCAACTTTCGCAATGCGATCTTCTAGCCAGAATTGTTAGCAAAACACAAAATGGTGTGGGGAGCAATAACGTACCGATTGCCAAATGGTTCTAGCGGTCAAACCCTTTAGTATTACCCTTTATGAGATAGTATAAGCGTCGAGAACCAAACGGCAGTTAAATTCTGATATAGTTATCGCCGTTAGTAATATGTGAGGCAAGATACGCCATCGATTAAAGTGCACATCTTATCATCCTCTATTGCAATACATTCCGACTATTATATCGAGTGGTTGAGCTCGTTCCCCAATCCTATATCATTGTAGGTATACCTTTGTAGCACTGTCGAGGTGGGTACATCATCGGGGCTTCATATCGGAGGCATCCTATGTTGAGGGGTCGAATATATATCATCAGTAGGATGGTCACTATTATATAACGAAATGATGGTGTATGGCCATTATAAATAATGAAATCGCAGCTTGGAAGTAGATGAATTGATCAGTATATGCGGAGTGTTCGTGCAGTATCCGTAACATAGTCGGCTTATCACTCAAATTTCACATCACAAAATGTTCATTTTCACATTTTGAGTAATGATGGTAATACACTATTCTAGCCTTCTTCTGCGGGGTTATACATGTTCAAAGGTTTCCTTGTAGTTAATGCAAGGTTTGCAGTGAGTTGGAGGGTTGCCGTAATGCCTTTAGTAACTCAGAATGGTATTATCTTATTTTTACGGATTCTGGTTGTATGAAATTTCAAAATGAAGGGTATGTCCTTATTTGGAATGGAACTAGAATGCTCCCAAGTACGTATATCATTCTAGTAGTATTGGACTCGTCATATACCAGAGTGGAAGGGTGAGAGAGGCACTTTACGGCACGTAATATCATCAATTGTTGATGATGAGGCGTATTCGGGCATATGCTAACTGGGTCGTGTACTGGTGTATTAAAGAACATTGCACAACGTAATACAATCGGAATGCATATAAATGGATTCAAATAATGTATTCCAATCGTGTTGGACAATGGGTGTATGATATGACTCTTCCACAACGATAAAAGTGATTTTTGGGGTAATTTGCATTAAGGGTGGATGTGGTCGAATTCGGAGCACTATTTGAGGCACACTACCACAATGCACCACATCCTTGGCCAGTTGGATAGTACACACGGAGGTTTTGGGACATCATATGCCAAAATTGGCCTTTGTTAATGCAGTATACACATATCAAGACATGAGTATGTTTCGGATGATCAAATTTTTACAAATTTACGAATTAAGCACGAATTAGGCTTACGGCACCCTATCTGAGGCTGTGGTATGTCCAAGGTAGATAGTAGAAGGGATATAGGGCGGTGGGGGGACGTTCACGTTCGACCAATTACTTGATATCAAGGATAATCGGTTTTTAGTAAGTGACACTAACAAAAATGAGTATGTGCTTTATCAACGCAAATATACACCCTCCAGCTAAACCAGGACACGAATAATACTCAGTATAGGTGGGGCAAGCAATACGGGGCATAATTTGAGGGTGGTAACATTGCGTATACGATATCCTTAAAAATGGGGCCATCATAGCATAAGTTCTCATTACAACTAACTAGTAACAGCCATTATATACCCTAAACTTGATTGCCGTTTGGTTCTTGACGCTTCTAGTATGTCCTTAGGCATAGTGGTAAAGGTTTCGGGCACTAGAACCATTTGGCAAATGGTACATTGAGCCTCCCCACACACATCTTTGTTTACTAACAATTCTCGTGTTAAATTATGGGGGGGCATTTGAGATTTGGGGGGACGAGCCCCCCAAAAAGATCACATTATGAGAGTTGGCACAGGTACATTTGTGATTTAAGTATGAGATACACTGCTACATCATAATCATTCATAAAGCATGATGGTTGATGAAGAGTGGGAGTGATATCGTATATGGATGAATACATAGCCAGTATTGCAAGGATTATCTCTCTCCCTTTTATTTGGTGTTATTCCGTGACGGATCACGGGGCCACCTAAATCTATCTCTTGTCTCCTTTATCGTACCTAGTAGGAATCAAGCACAATTTGTAGTTGTCAATATTGCGTCCAGCAGCATTGTCATTATCAGTTTTTAATACTCATTCGATTGGAGAAGACGGCTGATGACGGGGTCTAATATTTGAGCAAGATAAGGTTTCGTTGCGAGCGATAGGCGATAGGAGCATACTTTTCTAATTGCTAATCAATGACGATGTTGGTACATCATCGCAAAGGCATATTGGCATTATTGTCATCTTCTATTTCCAACAAATCAACATGTGCATTTAGTAGTAGTATCAATAAGAATCGCAGTATACGACGTCAATCATCTCGAATATCTCATGTAATTGCAAAATCTACTACAAAGGATGATGACCCTTCATTAGCAAATGATAATGACTATGAATGGTTGAAAGCATCTCGTCCTGTGCGTATACGTGCTCGACCATTATCAATAGGCGTTGATGGTAATGATGATATACGATCTTCTTCGTCATCGGGTACAAAGAAGATTGTACACTTTCAACGTCATGGTATGTTGTTGTGCATATAATACTTCATTATGTACTATTTTGAAAATCCTTAATAGATAACAAACCCACACTCCATCTCTTATCTATCATCTAACACAGGACAGGGAACACATAATGAACTATATAAAAAGATACACGATGAAACCGGTGTACCACCAGACTTAAGTTCCCTAGACCCAACAAAGAATCCACTTCTTTTAGAACACACAGATTCACCATTAACACAAAAGGGTATAAATCAATGTACAGAACAAAGATCTATAGCACGTCAATTAAATGGTATAGAATTAGTTATTGTTAGTCCATTGGTTAGAGCATTGCAAACTGCTCATATAACATTTGAAGATCATTTACCGTCAGAGGAGAAAAGTAAGAGTGTGAAATGGATAGCACATGAAGGAATTAGAGAGGAATTTGGTACATTACTTTGCAATAAGAGAAGACCATTGAGTGAAACAATGGCAGACTTTCCTACAGTTGACTATTCACATATGACATCTATGGAAGATGAAGATGTTGCATGGAGACAATATATTGAAAAGAATTCAAATGAGGAGGGTATTGTCAAGAGAGAGGAATTGATTGATATATCTCATCGTGCATATAATTTCATGGTAGATTTTATACTACAAAGAGAAGAGAAGGAGATTGCCGTAGTTGGGCATAGCCATTATTATCATGCATTGACAAATTGTGTATTGGATGTTGGAGATAATGCTAGTATGACATCCATGTTTGGACAAGCGGAGATTAGGAGCTTTGAATTAGAGTTTTTATTGAGTGATAGTAGTGAACAATGAGATCACATGGATTATTTGAAGAAGAAGTGGTCTTTTGAACATTCATTTGAGTATCATTAACTTAGATATCTACTTCTCATCATACTTCATCGCTTCATCGAAGCTGCAAAGTAGAACCCGACTAGACAAGTCCAACCTGCAAAAGCCATAATGCAAACGTCGAGACACACGACAGGAGTAATGAATTGTCGAATACTCCCGGGTGTAACGTCGACATGATAATACCTCAACTCGTTTAGAAAAGTAGTTCTCGGCACAGTTGTTGGTAGCACAATTTCTCCCTCTCGAAGGTAGTTGAGAACATAAACGAATAAGTCACCATCTCTGTCTATAAAGATCGGTTCATTATGATCTGCAGTACGATTTCGTAACTGACCAGAGTACAATGTGGCTGCCTCCTGAGTAATAAATCGGAAACCTTGTGTATCCTTCCCCCGACGTCGAATGTTACAGTTTGTACAGGACCGATTACTGGTAGTGCGTGAATGCTCATGTAGTTCATTAACTTCTTATTATCGTTTGTGTCTGATATCTCTATTACTTGCTTCTCAATTTATGAGATCAAGTTTATCCTGCAATGTCATCACGACTTAATTTTCAATCTTGCTTCACGTTGGTTTAGTCGTACTCAATGGGTCGACTCTCCACACAACCCTCATCAGCACCCACCTTCATACTTCTTACCTTACCCGTAATTAAGATAAGCTATATCTTGCTAATAATGAATGATCGTTCGGATACAGTCAAGGTAGGGCTTTTTTATCATACTTCAATTTTGTGCATATGATGTGAGTGTTTTACATATCAAACTTTGTGCATATGATATGAGCTCTTTTTTTAGACCACCTTACCTTTAATCTTTAAATATATCTAATCCTTCTTCTTCACTACTCCATGTTAGTTCAATGTTTCAGGAAGAAGGTTTGAGACATCCCGTGATCTAATCAATCAGCAGCCGGACTCAATGTTGAGTAGAATGATATCTGATACATGGCAATTATCTGACTCGGATTCTGATGATAAGCCAATCTTTATCGACAGGAGTGGAGATATCTTCGCATATGTATTGGAATATTTAAGATACGGTAGTGTTGTACTTCCAATGAGCATTCCAACAGAGATGTTTACCCGTGATTTAGATTACTATTTGCTTGAGTATGATGTTTCAACTATCACAGACGGGGAAGAACGCATCCGTGAACGATTCGTTACTCTGAAGAAAAAGAATGATAAATTGAATGAAGAACTTAAGCAACAGAAGATAAAGTATGAAGATCAAGTAGCGCAAGATGATGCACTTATTAATCGTCTGAGCAAACTAATTGAAATTCAACAACAGAGGATGAGCATGCTAACCCAGAGGATGAGGCAAAGGATAGGAGAACAGCAGGTCGACCAGCACCCCTACTACAGCAATTTGTAAACATATTCCACTTTGAGTTTGTGCCAATATAATTGCAAGTCAATTATTATATGTTTAGATACTGTTTGATAAAGATAAAAGAGATCAGTTATTGTTGAGCCGTATTGGGAATCCTTTTTCTTGTCCACTTTTACCTTTCTTCTTATCCAAAACTGTAAAGGTATTTCCCCTCCGACCAATGAATGCTAGTAAGGAGCCATAGCTCTCTTTCAATTCTGTTAGTGCGGAATTGTTCCCATTCTTAGAATCGCTATTGGCTGCAAGATACCGTCCTACATCTCTTGAGCCAGTCTCGCCTCCAGAAGCTGTCAGATACTCTTTGATTAGACCTTCTAGATGGGCTCCAATAGCTGGATCAACAGGCTCGCCAGTATTGATCGTGGCTCGTGGATTTTGATACTCGTACTGCGGTAAAACAGATGCATACACATTGTTGCCCGCTGGTGATATGGGTGTAGATTGTTGTCTCTCTTTCATCACGGCAGCTTTTGGTCGGGGTAGCTTTTTGGTAAATGTTCGTTTAGCAGCTCTTGCTTCTCGTTGCAGCTTTTCTATCACCTCATGCTCTAACTTTCTATCTTCCTCTAATCTTTCTATTAAGACATCTTTCTTGCCGCTGACAGGCAGGTCCTTCTCTCTACATATGTCCTTCAGCTTGGCGACTGTAAGCTGAGAATAATCTATTGCCGGAGGAGATTCAAATGTAAATTCCTCAATCGGTGGTGGTGGTACATAGCTTGACGTTCCAGTTGTATGGTCAAATGAATCATCCTCGATGTATTTCTTCTTGTTGTAGCTTTCTAGAAACTCCTTCTCTTCTTTGGTAAAGAATTGAGTGCGTTTGAATTCGTTCAACAGAGTCTCATCTGTATTCCCTTTGACTCTAACATTGAAACTAAATTCGTCTCTACCTCGAACTGTACCGGAATCAGGAAATTTGACTTCAAATAATGTTAGTGCTCGTTCCATTAAGAATGTTCTTAATCCACCGTGAGCTTGTTTCAACTCCTCTAGCATATTCGAGTCAGCAATATCAATATTCTTGAGATACTTTCCTATATCTCTTGAGCTTACCCACTCATTATCATCAGGAGCTGATTCAATAAAGTCTCGAACAACTCTCATCATTGTAAATGAAGATGCATACCCTGCCCGGTCTCTCCGGCCACGTTCCTCTGCTGATATTGGTATGATAAGTTGATCCATTACATTTTCAAGCCAAACAACATCATAATCTCGGATATGTGGTGATTCATAGAGTACTCTATTGCAACCAGCTCTCATACTACTAATACATACCTGTTTTCCTTTTTGCCGAGTTCGGACTAAGGCAGGAACAAAGTCTTTATCTCCGCTAAGCAATATAGCCACATCATATGCATTCGGTACAGTAGCATAATGTAACATCTCCACAGCCAATTGTATATCAACACATTTCTCACCCGTACCAACTGTCTCCATCATGTGTACATCAAAATTAGCATTGGCCATTTCCCTAAACATTCTCATTCGAATTGAATTAGGATCAGTCTCCTTCTTGGCAGATGTGAATACCATTACACGTGATATTTCCAGTGGTCTATCTGATGATCCAGAACTGTAGGATGTTTGTGAGTTTCGTTGTTTCTCAATTTGGGAACATATTAATCTGGGAAGAGCAAGCCAGTCTACTTTGTAATTGTTTTGCCAACCCATACCGAACTTTGGTATTATAGAATCTCGTTTTGCATTACGACTGTTGAGTGAGTAGTATAACCATGTACCATCTATGAATAACATTGCCTTGAGTGGTGCCACATTTGATGTGGTTTGAGTTTGAGCAGATTTGTCATCTCGTATTCTATCTCTATCGGATGCTGTTGTTTGAGGAGGTTGTTGCCCTTGTTGTTGCACAAGCTTCATTAGCATATCAATTTGTTTCTGTTGCTGCTCCATCATCTTTTGTGTGCTCGATAGTTCATTATTAGAATCATCTATTGACTCTCTGGAAGAAGAACCATCAGAGTCCTCATCTTTCAGTGCATCTGATATAAACTTTTCGAAGTAACCATCAACGTCGCTTTCATCGTCACTTTCTTTATCACTACTACTACCGCCTTTCACATCGTCAAAGTCATCTTCATCACCGATATTTGAAGAGTATAATGATGTACTGGTAGATTGATGTGATCTTCTACCAACTCTATTTATTGACACATGATGTATCTGTAAATTGTATATATCATTATATGATCTCGTCGGTATCCTCACATTTATTAATGCCATAGAATGACCGATAAAGAGGTTTATTATACATAATATAAATGACATTCTTGATATATGGCGTACTATTGTTCTTTCTTGGACATGAGCTCTATGTTGTTGATGGCAATCGTCAGTGTTTCTTCTCCTCTTGCAATTGTAATGATGCATTGTGGTACCGTCAACAACACTTTCTATTACCCCTCGGGCCATTTTCAATTGCAAAAATAGATGATATATGGTTTCTTTGTATTATATCAGCACTGTACTTTGACCTTCTACGCCAATGGCAACCACTTCGTACAACTCTTCATTGATTGATATGAAGAGCTCAATCGAAAGTTAAAATATTACAAGTGGAGGTTGACGGCCAGACCGTGCTAAATACTTCAAGAGTCAAGTTGTAAAGTACATAGCGGCTAAGAGTGTGTATATACTCCACTACATAGGTTACAGATGAGTGCTAGATATGAAGCTTCAACTCTCAACTCAAGAGAACAGGTATCAGATAAGTACCAAAGTAAAGCAATGCACGTCTCTTCTTCTCATTCGCTCTAGGATACTTATGCCGAATCATTGCATCTCAATAGGTATACGATCTCCTACACACTCTAGTGTCATTTGGTTTCAATATCAAACTAGTCCTCGAAGAAGACGATGCTCAAGCTTAAACCGTACTCTATTATATGTGCTCCTCAATTAATTCTATAATTTGCTTTGCATTAACCTCCACATCTTGTCGTCCGTCAAGTATCATGTGATCAAAGGTAACAGGCTGGAAATCTCATTCGGAATTATCATCATCTTTATCTGTTTTTGTTGTTTTATCTTCTTCTTTGACATTATCAGTATTATTGTAGAAGTGACCTTCTCTTTTCGATATTCTCTCCTTTGCTAAATCATCTGAAGTTTCAATAAGTATCCAATGTGCGTCAGGGAATGCATCTCTAAAAGCGATACGTAAATCGGTATTGACAAAACTGAATGATATAATAACAATCAATTTGTTGTGTTTTATATTCTGTTGAGCAGTTTGTACTTCATTCGTTACATATTGAATTGCAACTTGTATAAACTCCGCCCGTTCTTGGAGAGTGGGATACTTTCCCTTTGCAAAGTTGTCCTAATTGGTATTATGATTTGATAACGATTTTGAGTATATGCATTCGATTGTAATGTATAATTCATATATAAAACATAATTCACTCACCCGCATAGTTTGAGATACACAAACATCTAAGTCGAGGGCCAAGTATTCATGATGTTTCGTATCATCACATTGTCGTATTGAGCTAGCAGCTGATCTGTATCCTTTATCATTGAGAAAACCGACTACTTTATCTGCTGTTGTTGATTTACCTGCTCCTGGTCTGATGAAGTATGAGAAGAGATAATGAGATGTATTGCAATGATTAAATGATAAAGTACTTGAGTCGTATGTTTGCATTCGGTATCCTTATATCCTTCAGAACTCTACTATCACTACTCACCGACCAAATATAACAAACATCGATGTACCACTACTCGTCATCGCTTCCTCATTCATATTTGGGATGTGCTTGCTATTAGCTATCACTAAATAAATCACCAATCACCAAGCTAAGCTAAGAGCTCTCTCGACGAAATTTTGCGAGGTATCTTGTGAAAAATTGCCGAAGATACTTTCACACGATAAATGACGATAGACGATAGTAGAATTGCTAACTAATTACTCTATCAAGCATTAATTGCATGCAAAGATATTGATAAATAATACCATTATCATTGCTAGATACATAAACTGTTGAATATACTATCAATCAGACCGCCAACATGATAAAAAGTGTCTTCATACTATCTCTACTTGCCGTCCTCTCATCAACATGTCAAGCAGTAATCTGCGAGGGAAATACAGCAAACAATTGCAATGGAATGGCAAATACATGTAACTCGGAAGGACTATGTGTCATTCACTCATTATTCGATCGATGTTGTACTATTAGTAGTACATCCACAGACGGCACATGTATCTCAGATGAAGATCCGACAATTTGTGAAGGAGATGGTATGATGGGTATTACTTCTATCATTGAAGATACAGATACACAATTGAATGAACAGACATCAAATCCAACTCCCCGACCAACTCCCAGTCCAACAGATGAACCAACAGTACGTCCAACTGATACCCCAACTGTATCCTCTGCACCTAGCGAAACATGCTATCGATTAGAGATCGGTTTGATCTTCGATGAGTATCCTGGAGAGACAAGATGGGAAATAACAAAAGGACGACGTAATACAATCGACTTTCCCGGCAGTGCAGTGGTAGTTAAAAGTTCACCATTCTACGATCCAAAAAATGGATATGAGGAAGCATCTGAAACACATATCATTTGTTTACCAGAAGGTAAATATACTTTTACAATTATGGATCGTAATAAGGATGGTATGTGTTGTGGTAATGGTGAAGGACGGTATGCGGTGACATATCAAGCAACTGGAGAAATAATTAAACATGGTAGTGAATTTGAACAGTTCGAAACTGTAACATTTACCATCCCATATGAAGCGCCACCACTAAAAGATGAAAATAATGATGGTGTAGAAGATCGGACACAGAATGTCATTCCTCCGATGATACTAACTGACAATGGCATTCCTATATCAAAATGTGAGAATGAATTCGGATTACAAATTATAACAGATGATTATGGAGTTGAAACTACATGGGAATTACGTGAACGTGCACCTGCAGGTGAATCATATGAGGAAGGGAAAGTTGTTGCGTCAGGAGGTCCATATACATCTGACTTTGAATATGATATAAGTTATTGTGTACTTCCTGGAAAGTATACGTTTGTGTTTTATGATTGGCAATGTGATGGATTGATAGGGAAGGATTTGACAGGTTCTTATAAATTGAAAGTAAATGGTGAAGAAGTATATACTGGAGGTGGTGATATGGATGACTACTGGGAAGAGGTAAAGTTGGAGTTCAAGAAGGATCAGCCCGATGCTGCAAAGACAGAGGCTTCATTCGGTAGTAAGATGATCGATGGAAATGGTATGTATTGGATAACTGGTGTTGTATCTGTGGTAATGTCAATGTTCATGGCAATGTAAAGAAACTTGGCTGAGGAGAAGAGTATGCATGTCAATGTATGTCAGAGTAGGAATATGTCTCGAGTAAACGTCTAATAATATACAGTCTATTTATCATTAAGGCCTACTCAGTTTATCCATGCCCCTCTACATCTTACTTTGTATTATCCTCAAACTCTACATTACAATTCATACTATCGCCCATATCTTGCAACTCCTCTCGAATCTTCATCCAATCAAAGTTTGATGCAAGTGGCTCGTATGCAATTGCTATTCCCTCCACTATTAGATAAGCAATACATAAAGTGAGCTAACCATATACATACACAAATCAATGTTCAGACGAAGGACAGCAATTGTACTTACTTGTGAATAGTTCAGTACCGCCAAATGGAGCCTCCTCGTTAGATGTTGTCATATTAACAATAGTGAGACTGTTACGAACTAACACTGAAGTTAGTTTGTGTACTATTCCCGGATTATCAGCTCCACTCAATTTGAAATGTCCAGCAACTTATATCAGAGAATGATACCCATATATGAGAAGCGAATTGAAACAAGTGACAAGATATCAACAAGTATATATAAAGTACTCACAGCCAATCTTCGGACTCATCTCAGCTTTCTTAGGACTAATAGCATCAAAGACACTAGTACTCATACCCTTTACATTCTCTCGCAATTGTTTGCTTAAACTGTCAACATCAGATGACTGGATCTGAACCAACATCATGATTGCAAAGTGTCCACCTAATAGTTGTGCCTGAGACTCTCCTACATTGCCACCTTTATCTGTTACTATTTGTGTTATATCTGCAACTATCCCGGGTCGATCTAAACCATGTGAATTGATTACTATATACTTTTGTGGATCTTGAGTAGAAAATTGTCGTCGTGTTACTTGTGTTGCTGCATTCATTCTTTCGTCTAGTATCTTTGATGTGAAGTATGTGAAGAATACGTGCAATCAATAGAGATATAACATTAGACAATTGCAAGTATAATATAATAATTAGTACAAGTATATTGCATGAAGTCGTTAATTGCAGTAGCCAGTTGAAGAGAACACTTGCAAATAAGATATGCTCACCTTCGTAAAAATTGGTGTAATCAAACGTGATGCTGGATGTATCGTCCGACGACTAAAGGTTGATAGTAAAGACATCTTTGCAATCTATTATATATTATGATAACAATACAGTTGTCTTTACAGCCGCCGTAGTGGATCCTAGTACGCACGATATTGCTCGAGTTCTCTCCCGTCTTGACTCTTGACACCCAAAAAGATGTGCGATTAAAATGGCGATTCAACGAGAAAGCCTCTTCTTCATATGATTGTGCTATATGTCTGCTAGTATTATTATTTGTTGAGCTATTGCCATCATTCCATCAATCAATATGTCAATAGTACTTCGGAAAGTATTGCATAGATATAGGATACCACTTATTGTGCATCAGTACTCGCTTCAACAAACATTTGCCGATAGATTGCAAGAAACATCAACATCCAAAAATATCAACATCCAAAGACAATGCTATCATCAATCTACTACTTTACAGCTATCATCCGAGAAGAAGTCTTCTACTATATCACAACTAAATACGAAAGATGACAATGGCGTTGATACTTCTAATACAGACACCGACACTTTTGCATCGACAACATACAAACTCAAACAATCATTAACAGACAACAAAAACACAATCAATATTAAAGATCGTGTTAAAATCATACCATTACAAGATGGTATTATACACGTCTTACTATCACGTCCATCAAAATTAAACAGTCTAGATTTGCCAATGTTTCATGCAATTGCCGAAGCCGCATCAATACTCAAGAATGATACCACACTTAACAAAAACATGAGAGTTGTCATAATTAGTGGTGAGGGAAGAGCATTTTGTACTGGATTAGATGCCAAGAGTGTTGCCTTATCTGGACCAAAGAGTGCATTGAATGAGTTGTTAGAAAGACCTAGTCCATATGGTGGCAAGGATGGTGTTGGTAACTTAGCACAAGATGTTTGTTATCTTTGGAGGTGAGTTGGTTTATGTGCATATCATGTGTACTTTTTCATTTTAGCTGACAAGTGTATCCATTTACATCGGATTGTGCTCCACAGAGACTTGCCAGTTCCAGTAATAGCATGTCTACATGGCATGTGTTTTGGTGGAGGTAAGTTAATGTATACATATCTTTTGCATTGCAATAAAGTGTAATACTAACCTCTTCTCATGGTACCTATTACTTATTGATTAGGTTTACAAGTAGCACTTGGGGCAGACTTTCGTTTCTCTACACCAGATTGCAAACTATCAATAATGGAATCAAGATGGGGATTAATACCTGATATGGGTGCGTCAGTTACCTTACGTGAACTACTGAGGATTGATGTTGCAAAGGAATTAACAATGACTGGACGGATCATTTCAGGTTTGGGAGCTGAGAAGATTGGTTTGGTAACTAGATGTGTTGAGGATCCATTAGACGAGGCTTTGAAAGTTGCCAAGGAGATTATAGAACGGTAAGAGATGTGTTCATGTGTTGTGTGTATACACTTAACTTCCTGCTAAACACAATCACAGATCTCCAGACTCGGTAGCGGCAACAAAAGAACTCTTTCAATCTACATGGGTTGCTACTGATGAACCAACATGCCTGAAGATAGAAACAGACTTACAAATGAAATTAATAGCAACATGGAATCAAGTAGCTGCATCGGGAAGACAGTTTGGTGTTAGTTTGCCATACTTTCAGAGAAGAAAAGATTGAGAGATGGGAAAGTAAACATGCTAGTACACAGTGCACCTCGACTACAATGCAAGATATTCTACCACATCTTAGTTGCAGAAAAAGAGAAAGAATCATCTGTCTGTTACTTCATGTTTCGTACATTACATATGATTCACAAGAAAGCAAAGGAACTTACGGCATGATTGAATTTCTTGATGGTCGGTCTTCAGTTCATTTTTTCCATTAGGGTTGAACAACAAGCAAATATGGTGACATCAGGTAATAATGCAAACGATGACGAGAATAATGAAATCACTGTACTAATACAACGTCTTCTATGTATCTTCTCGGATACCAGTTATGAATGGACTCGTAAACAACTTCAAACTAACAGCGAGTCTTTCTCCCTTGATAGTCTGCTGAAGTTATTGGAGATTTCAACAGATAAACAGTTAATCAAGGCAGTTCAATCTAGGAGTTGTAAAGAGTTTCTTGTCTTTGATGAAGATACAGAATCTATTAGACGGCTTATTCCTTTTGATTTTAACACTAGCCCATTTGGGCCTGCCTTCGTTGTTACCGAGAAGAACGATGAGTCCAAGATTGAGGTGTGCCTTTGTTGTTATGGGGATTATCAGCAATCCAATTTGAAAGAATGTGCAACAGGAAGTGGACACTTTGTTTGTGATTCTTGTATTAGCATGACATTGACTAATCAGATTGGTGCTGGTAGATTTACTGTGAAGTGCATTGGTGATGCCGATTGTAAGCAGGAGTATTCGCTGGCCTTGCTTGATAAAGTCTTGACTCCGGAATTGAGCAAGCTTCTAAACGATAATGTCTTCCATGAAATGGTAAAAGATGAAGGTATTGACAATGCTTGGTACGTGTATATTATTTGTCTATGCTTCTCTCTTTAATATATCTGTGCCTAGTGTATCTAACTGACACTTCCTTTATTGAATCTCAGGACTTGCCCAACATGTGCACATATTGGTTTCATTGAGGGAAGCTTTTCGTGGATCGATTGTCCGGAGTGTAAAACAAGGCATTGTGCCAAATGTAACAACATCTTTCATGGGAACAAGACATGTGAAGAGGCGCAGATGGAGGAGGCTGGTCTTAAAAGCCCTGAACATCGAGCACATGAAGCAATGTCTCGAGCAGTCAAGCGAGTGTGTCCTCATTGTGACCAGGAGTATGTAAAAGGAGATGGATGTAATGCCATTCGTTGCAATTGTGGTAAACTCAGCTGCTACCTTTGTGGGCAAAAGATTGAGAATCATTCTCATTTCGGTCGTGATAAATGTGAGATGTTCACCAGCAAGAAGGCAATGGAAGAGATGAATGAAAAGAAACGCATGGAGGCTGGTCGTAAAGTTCTTGCTGAGGCTGGCATTACAGATGAGGAGAAGATCAGGTCTATCCTTGCCTCTCCTCCAAAGGATAATTTGGGGCAGAAGAAAGCTGCTATTCCGGCTCGGTTCTTGCCACCCGCTCCTCTTGTTGTGGCTCGACCACGACAACGTCAATTGGAAGCTCCAGATATCAGTCGTCTCAATGAACAAATGGAACAGATTCAAGAATTAGGGTTTCGTGCGGCTCGAGCTCGTCGGAATGCTAGAAGAGAGGGGAGAAGAGGTCAACCAGTCAGAGCAGATGATGAGCTGCCTCGTCTTGCTGAACGATTGGAACAGATTCGCGTGGATCTAGAAGCTCGTCGACATGCTAGAAGAGAGGAGGAAGCTCCTGCTGCCGCCCTCCCGGGGAATAATGTACTAGCTGGTGATCTACAACAACGCCCTGATGATGATTTTATTAGGGGTATCGACCCAAATACCGCGTTAGGGAGATATCGATTACGTAAACAGCGTCAACAAGAGAGAAGAGTGGACATTATACCAGCAAGGCGACTTCGAGATGATGTGATGGCCCCAGCTGAGCCTGTCAATGTGACTGAACAGGCTGCAGTACATCAACCTCAACGCCAGCACGAGGTTGGTTGGTGGCATATTCCCTTCCGGGTTTTTGTTGCATTTTGCCTGGGTATTGCTATATATAATGAGTTCAAGGCTCTTATTGATACTTTGAGCTATTCGGTCACCACTGAGGTCTGGTTTAATGATATTCTCCTCCTCCACAGTCGACGGTAAAGTGGTATGGTGTCAGTTTATCTATGTATGTGGCGTTTACTTTGTTGTGGGAATTCAGGATGCTGTAGCTTGCACCTGATAAATTGAACTTAGAAGGGTCTTTGTACACGTTTGTATGTTCATGTGTACTATAATGGAGTAACAATAAGTGTTGTATAAGTCATGATCATGCTATAACTAGTTCTTAATACTTAAACTGAGCGGCTCCAATATAATAGAAGTGGCTGGTACTCCGCCGACTCCAGTTAGAAACCTAGGCTCCACTTGAGTAACGACACATGATACATTTATTCATTTCTCATCTTCTTTGCCACAGGTGAATCAGATGATTGTGCCTTACCACCTGCACTTTCACATAATGTTGGTGCCCTTTGCAGCAACTCAAACATCAACTGTAATCCATCATTGTCCCGTCCAATCCAGGCCATGACGTTGGGAAGTTGTTCCGTCTTTTCCATATCGTCTGTCATCTCCAATATTGTTTCCATTAGTGACTTATAATCACGATAATCCTTGTTCTCTGCAACTGATTTCTCATTATAATGATGACTCTGTAGAATTCTCCTCCGTGCAAGTGCCGACTTGTCAGGCTCGTTACGGTTCTGTTGTAGATAAGTCGGTAAATCTTTGCCCATGAGGGGACAAGTCATCATTTCTCGTGCAAATCTCTCTTCCTCGTGTGGGTAACAAATCGTTTCCAAGACGTGGTTCGAAGTGTAAGTTTGCACGATTGTTCTCGTATTGTACACAATCCTAGTTAAACTATTCATCCACGGATTCCATCCAACTCTTGGTGTATTAAGAGCTCTTGCCGATGATGGTAACCTCAAACAGAGATTCTTCAATGTCCTATTATAGTAACAAGCACTGCCGTACTCCCTAAACGTCATGCTGTCAAAGATGTTACCTCCAAGATGAATACTCTCCAATGCACAGGTTGGACTTTTGATGTAAAGATTGGGAATTGTCCGCCTGGAAGATGCGCGTTAGATTTATAATGAAGAAAGAGTGGAGAGTTTAATATGTTAGTGCATATAATCTACAAGGGCAATCAAAAAAGGCAAAGTAAGGTCAATTAAAGCAGTGAAAACACCAAGACCTCATATGGAACACATGCATTCACATCATAAAATAATACAAACGCGGACTTTCCAGCCATCTCGTTTGACATTGCGGCAATTTTCCAAACGAAGTGTCTTCAGTGTACTGTTGTGGGAAAGCATAGTCATAAGACTTGTCATACTATCATCATTCATGCTACTATTGTTGCTAAAGTCTAATTCTACCAATGTACGATTGACACGGAGGGATTTGAATAATGCCTGCCATCCTGTAGTTGTAATATCACCCCCCAGGGAAATTGTCAGCTTCTTGAGTGTTGTATTCTTCTTTAATACAGGAGCCATCTCAATTAATTCTGCATCTTCACTCCTTCCATACATTGTTTCTTTCAATACCAATTCCTCAATCGATGAGTTGCGAAACACCCACGCAATAGATGGATGATTGGCAGCATAGAAATTGATATGTAATTGCTTCAACGTTGTATTATTTGCTAATCCATCTCTCAAATTATCAACGCCTCTACTAAGATCACCACCTGTCAAACAAAGTTTCTTTAATTGTGATGAAGGATTCTTGAGTAATTGCTCTAACGCAGTGTAACCATTATCTCCAATGAAACTATTCTTAATGTCAAGAGATTGTAAATTGGTACTACGTTCAAGTAACGACGGTGAGAATACATCTGGTTCTTCAATCCCAATCAAGTGTAAAGTCTCAATAGATGTATTTGATGCAACATCTCTGTAGAATTGGCGTGATTCTTCTATATTTTGATATCCATCCTCTTTACCACTACTGAAAGATGCGCGTTATTACAATATATGAAGATAAAGAGAGTGAGAGTAACTCATTTTAGTGTATACAACTTGCAAATACGATCAAATAGAAGCAAACAAGTACAAATGAAGTAGGTAGTCAACTTGTCAATACTTCATATGAACACACGAATTCATAAGACAAAACAATACTAACGCAGACTTTCCTGCCATCATTTCCACTGTTTCCATCAATATGTAACTCATTAATATGATTATTGCTACCAATTAGTTTACCTACGGTTGGCCAATCAGTACTACTTCGTAGTAGACCATACTCTACAAATTCAATCTTTAATAACGTAAGGTTTGGATCGTTTTGTTTGAGTTGTGTAATCACTTCTTCTGATAATACTGGTTCTTCTTCCTCTTCTTCTGATGATGAAGAATCATCATGTAAATGTGACCCATCTTCGCTAAATCTATCCTCATTTTGACCAACAGGTGCGTATACCGGAGAGTTATTGTTACTTCGATTACTCATCATATCTCTTGATAGATGAACTATAATATACAATACTCTCTCCTTTATTTTGATGTTGATTTAGATAAATACTGATTTTTTTATTTTGTTAAGTGTGTTGTAAGAGGAAAAGTATATCGTATCTAATGAAGATTGTAGGCTTACACAAATCAAAAACCGCAACAATCAAATAGGTATTAAATTGAAAGTAGGTATAACAAACAATCTAAATGCAGCTCTATTTACGTAATTATTGATCTTTGATTACAATCATACAAATAACGCACGCTTTTGGCTTTTTGGCAAGTAAAAATCGAAAATGAAAGGTCACGAAATATAATTAATTTTATCACGTGAAAATGATCACGCCTTGCAGTATATTACTCATTGTATCGTTATAATTTATAACATGCCTGTAGTAACATACTACTATCAATGTCAGTGTCAACTTATATATTATCAATGTCTAATGTCTATCGTATGGATCTTGTCACTTGTCAAGTGATCACAATATCAAATCATGGGCGGGCTAGTCACGAAATATTTTATCACAATGGCCGATCATCCAGATTTTTTTTTTTTATTCCAGATCATTCGACAATATTTGAGTGAGGGCCACTAGTGATCACGAAATATCTATCTATTTTTTATCACGTGAATTATGAGAGTGTAATGTGCTCGATTGCAATCAATATATAAACCATATCGAGGTAGAGGGAAGGCAAAGAGCAAGGCAATTTCATAATCGTTAACCTCGCCCTGCCTAATATTGCATTGTCACTGGATTCTTTGTTATCTTTTTTTTCAATGAGAAGTCAACACTTGACATAAGAAATAATCACTCTTCTTATCTCTTGTAAACAAACCACACAAACCACTGCATATAAAACCAAACAACAGAAATGAGTAATAACAATCCATCGAAAAGAATAGAAACATTAGCATACAATGTATTGCAAGCGGTACAATGGCCTGTGTCTTCAATCGATAAAAACAGTAAAAGTCCAACACCCTACATGGATGAGCTTGAGAAATCATTGGAGATACATCTACCACCATTGAGTAGTATATCTAATGATGGAGAAAGTAGTAGTGGGGTTAGAACATGTACAGTTCCAAACAGTAGTGATACAAATACTAAGCAAGAAGTATGGACATGGACACCACAAACAGACACAACAAGTAACACCTATGCAAAAGAAACGGAATCTACACAACATGTTAATGTTGAAGAAGATATCAAGACATTGGAAGAGTATGCACCATATAAACCACAATTTTATAGAGCACTTGGTGATTTAGTTAGAGAGGCATACCATACTGGATCTGTGAAACATTTGAATGATACTACTGCTGATTATCAATCATCATCTGAGCAAAAAGACTCAAGTAGCTATCTTCCAACAAAACTATTCCATACTCAAAAGCAAACTACTACTCAGCATACTTCATCAAACAACTTAAATGAAGCAATATTATCAATAGAACAATATTCATTAACACGACATTCAGATGCTGTACGTATCACACGTGTACTATTAGCATTGCAGCAAATCAATGTTGGTGAGAAGTATACAGTAATTGAATATCTATTACATTATTGTGAGGGTATGGTATTGCAATCTACTACAACTGATGATATGGATATGAATGATTATAGTAAATATCAAAGAAATGAAACTGAAAGTACAAGTAATCAACAACAAGTCAAAGGAAATCGTATACCAATCCTATCATCATTCTTTAACTATTGGTCAAACTTATCATGTGTTGAACATGGCATGCAACAATTATCACGAAAGTATAGTACTTTATTACCAATGAATGTACAGGGTTATTATGACTATTGTACTTATTGTTCGAATACTTTGGGTACTACTACTACTTCGTGTGTAGATGGTGTTGGAAATAGTAGTGGGAAAGTAACAAGTATTGGAGACGGGGGTAGAACTGGAGGTGAATGGAAACCATCATCCTCTAGCTCATCGTCATCGACTTCATTCTTGGGTGATCGTGCAATACGAATTGATACTCTCAAATTACGATTAGAAGATGAATTGAATGTACATATCAATGGTACAAGTGGTAGTAACAAGAAGATTAGCATGAGTCAAGGTGGAGGCACGTCATCGTCTAGTGAAGGTGGACTAGTGGATTTACTCACTTTATTCTACACATTGAGTGATGTTGCATTACGAGGTAAATGTCGTAGATGGATGGGTGGTTATTTACAATCGTTTGCATTAGGTAGTAGTAGCAGTGGTATGAAGGCAGGTGACTCAACATCAGATAATGGATTGGGTCCATCGTTTGCTTCATTCTGCCCATTGATCGTACCATCTTTGGTATCAACTTCTATTACATCATCGTCAACACCAGGAATGAAGCCTGTGTCAATGACTCATGCAGTAAGTTCATCTGGAAGTAGCAGTGATAGAGGGATGATTCCGCAACAAAACAATAACAATCCACTAGGTATGGAGAATACATCTGCATGTGGAGTTGAAGCATTACTTCAAGTGTTGCTTTGCATTATTAGTGGATTTCAACCTCTCGACCCTTCATCAGAGACATCAAACAAAATTATGACAAAACGTCGATCTAACATATTACGACAATCTCATGAAAGATTATTATTTGATGTTATCATTCCACTTCACAAGCCTGCTGGCTTGGTACTATGGCGAGATCAAACTCCATTAATCGGTTTGTATCATGAAACATTAGTCAAAACTATTGGAGCATTCCTATCCTTGGATCGAAAGCTAATCGGTCCAATCGTTGGTGCATTACTTCATCCAGATATTTGGCCAAGTGGAGAAGGAGGTAATACGCCCAAGATTGTATTACTACTACATGAGGTAGACACTCTCATTGGACAATTGTTGTCAAGTACAGAAGAGTCAGATGAACACACTGCTATACTCTACCTATCATCATTTGATGCATACCTTCAACCATTGGTATCAAGATTATGTGTATGTATCTCATCAGAAAATAGTCGAACATCTGAACGAGCTTTACAATACTTTCGAAATAAGACATTTCAAAGATTAGTGCAACGTCGATTGGGCGAGGTTGGGCATCAATTTATACGGGCATTGTGTCGATGTCCTAATAGAGAAGTACCGTGGAATCCAACCGTTAGGAAGATGACGCATTTAGTGGTAAGTTGCTGAATTTGATGTTGATATGGGTACATGATATGATTTTGACGACGTCTCATTATGTGATCTCTTGTCCATGTTTAAGCTGCAAGAGTTGGAAGGGTATTACAAATCTGAGGACTTGTTTCGACAAGCATGTGAGGAAGCATTTGCCGGCGTTGATCTTTCAAAGAGTGATGAGTCAAATGAGACTACTAGCCCATCCAAGAAGAGTGGATCCGCAAAGATGGATGCTCATTCTACTAGTCCTGTCATATCCGGCAACATGACATCAATCAAGGGAGCCATGGGATCTTGGAAGCCTCCTTCTAATGGCAAAGGAAAGACAACGAATCAACTTCCAGTGATAGGTAAAGGCAAAGCACCTTGGGCAAGTCGCAGTGGAAGTTTATCAACGACTACTAAGGCTAGTGGACGTAAACAGCCTCCCTCAACAATCACTGGTGTTGCACCTTGGGCAATGAAGAATCCACCTCGGCGTATGGTACCATCATCTCTGCCAACGAGAAAGGCTTCCTCAGCAACTCCGCTTCCAAGACCAGCTAAGAAGACATCTTTAGGTAGTCAACCTCTACCTCCAACAATGAATGAAAATGTTGAGGTTTTCATTAAGGAGGATGAGGAAATACTTTCTGGTCAAATACCTCAAAAGAGTGCTCTTGAAGAGGTTAGAGCATACATGACCAAGCTGAAGCCAAAGGATAATGGTGAAATGGGCTCAGACGGTGTTAGTAGTTGGGCCAAGGCACAGATGGAAGAGTCTCCAGTATTGCTGCCAAAGCTCAAGTTTCATGACTTGGTGTTTGGTCAAGAGCTTGGTACAGGAGCATTTAGTACTGTCAAGTATGCACGGCTCATCGTTAAGACTCGAACTAGATCAAGTTGGCCAGAATACGCCGTAAAAGTTGTCTCGACACAAAAGATTGAAGAGCTTGGATATGAACAATCTATCAACAGAGAGATTGCGATTCTAAGAACATTATCTCATCCTGGTATATCAAGGCTCGTGTCATCATTTCGATTTCGTGATGGAGCGTATCTGATACTTGAGTATGCATCTCGTGGAGATTTGCACACACTATTGAGGAAGAATGGATCACTAGATCATGATTCTACTCGATTCGTCATCGGTTCAGTCGCCGCTGCACTCTGTAGTATTCATGAGCTTGGCTTTGTTTATGCAGATTGTAAACCCGAGGTGAGTTTGATAAAGTGTGTGTTTATGTGTCGGAGACTAGTTTGTCAACTCAACCTTCATGTCTCTCTATCATCCATTAGAATATCTTAATAACAGAGACTGGACATATCAAAGTTACCGATTTTGGTGGTTGCCGGCCTGTTACAGAAGATGCAAAAGAGTTAGTAAAAGAAAGTGGAAAGAATTTGTTGAAAAAACTTCGAGATGGTGATTGGAAACCAAGTAATTCAAGTAGGCCATTCTCTGGTGAAGATGTTGTAGAAGATGATAGTCCAGAAGAAGAAGACTATAGAATAGAAGGAACGACTGCTTACCTCCCTCCTGAAGTTGTGATGGGGGGATATCCAACAACCTCTGCTGATATATGGGCTCTTGGTTGTGTATTGTTTCAGTGTATATCAGGAAGGCCGCCAATCTTGGAAGATACGGATGATCTGACGAGGACAAAGATTGTTGCATTCGATATGAACTCAGAGCAGCAAAGTTTCTTTGGAGAGTTTAATGCATCTACATTCCATAATGATTCAAAATCTCTCATTCAGAGAATGCTTCATCGTGATGATAAGTGCAGACCGGATATTCAACAAATAGCAGAATCGGAATTCTTCAATGGAATTGATATATTCAACCTGCATAGGAAGCCAGCTCATCCATTAGATGTTGGGACTATTGCTCCGGTTAGTGATGCAAAGTGGGCACGACGACAATTCAGCTCTATTTGGGCACCTCAGCCTCGTGGATATGACATGCACTCTACAATAAAACAGTCATCAAAAGCTGGAAGTGCTGGTTACTCACGTAATGAACCCATCCCTGAGGGTGCTGAGGCGGATGAAGACTTCCTTCCTCACCAAAAGACTCTATTGCTTTCAAAGATTAGAGAGTAACTAAGCTAAGATCTTTTCAATACAAATTAAATGTACAAATTAACATTGACAGCTAATAACAAGTATTTGATGGATCCTTGACAAATGCACTTGAATTCTATATGTGTTTGTAACTGTTTTAGATATTATAATTTGTGTGTGTGTCTTCTGTCTCTCGTTTACCCTCAAGTTGTTGAATCATTTATAGTAACGATATTTTTCATAATTATATACAGCAGCTTCATCTCTCTGGGGACTCTTAACCTCGCTCAAGTATTCTTGATAAGCTTGTAATGCCTTTGTATAATCTTCTTTTGTTGCATGCCCATTTGAGTATAACTCTCGAATCTTCTTCAAAGCATGAACATACCCATGGTTTACTGCTATCATGAAATGCCTTAATGCTCTATCCATATTGCCTGTATTCTTCTCCTCAATGCCTAAGTTATACCTTGCTACTGCATTTCCTCCCATAGCTCCTAGTTCATAATAATACAATGCTTTTTTCCTATCCCTTTCCACTCCTCTGCCCCGATCATATAAATACCCAATGCTGGCATAAGAGTGAGCATAACCAAGTTTTGCTGACCGGTGATAGAGTTCTAAAGCCTTCTTGTAATCTTGTGGGTGTCCATACTCCCCGTTATTGTGGTAAACTCCATTTTCGTGTATCGCAATGGGATCGTCTAACTCAACCCTCTTCTTTTCCCTTCTAAGTACCTCCTCCCTCAACAAGGGAAAAGGCATTCTACAGAAAGGGCACTTTCGATTATCAATTACATTTCCCTGATTATCATATAGAGGTGCATGGATACAACCACTGCAAATCATCTTTCCACAACATGACATGTATCTATACCCCATAGCTAAAGAAGGCATTCGTTCGAAGCAAATCGGACAATCATCTACTTCTGGTGGTGGCTGTTTGAACAGTTCTATATCATGTAACTTTGCCTCATGCTCGGCAGCAAGTCTGATATGTTCCTCACATTGTTTCTCTTATGTTTGTGTCTATGTTTCTTTTTACATGCTGCGTTGCAATATGTTGCCTTTTCTTGCATTTGTTGCATGTGTTCAGATTATCACCCTCCTTGCCGCAGTTTGCACATCTTTCTAGACTTGAGTTAGAAACGTTAGGTAAAGCCATCGCTACTGCTGTCTTTTTACCACATACAACCATCTTGCGTATATCATTAGAGACTGCATTGATTGATGAGAGGTGTAGGGGTATCATAACATTACTTGGCTGCTTGGCGATGTATGTGGAGCGGTTGGCTGGTATTTTACAGTTGGTATTGACGGACATTCCTACCACGGACACTGGGACACTCAATAAATTTTATGCTTTCCGTTCACCGACATACCTCCTCTCCCCTCTCGATCACTGCAACCTCATATCATACTACAACAATAATGAAGAGTTCCTTCTACTTCCTATCTAGAGTCAAGTTA